>JAEEGJ010008898.1_pt1 | contig 27359 bp, 19 predicted proteins | sample 8958761 | NCBI WGS metagenome assembly JAEEGJ01 (sample SAMN16246546, study PRJNA631951) | gut metagenome | biome: gut microbiome; feature: rumen; material: RS-attached | host: Bos | place: Iran: Karaj | collected 2018-10 | reverse complement strand
CACCGACGCCGATCTCCAGTATCGGGTGTCTGACACCAATGCCGAGTGTCTGACACCAATGTCGATCTTTGCGCGGCCATCAAAATGGCAGCTCGGGCTGTACGGGGAAGGCTGAAAGGTCGCCTGCTTTGTCGCGGATCCATGCGAGAAGACAACCGACGACATAGGCGACTTCGTCGTCGGAAAGCGCGTGGCCGGGCCGGATGCCGTGCCATTTGGCCAGGCAACCACGGCAGCATGTCGCCGTTGCGTGCTGCGCGATGAAGACCGGGTGTCCGCGCATCGGCGTCTGGCGTCCGTCATTGTGCGGGTTCTCGGGCGCGAGCCTTTCGCGGATGATCTTCTCAGCCTGCGCGCCAAGCGTCTCCCAGCCTGTGCGCGCGATATAGGCCCGGTCGGCGTCGGTGAGCCCGAAGCGCGACCGGAACTTGGACCTGCAGAGCCGCTCGCGCAACTGCGGCCAGGCAACGCCGATCTCCGCGGGGGTGTCTTCCATGGTCTATTCCGCCGCATGCGCGGCGATCCAGCGGCGTGAGATCTCGACGGCTTCGAGTCCGCGTTTCACAAGCGGGGTGCAGTGGAAGACGAGCCCCTGAATCGCCCCAGCCCGCAAAAGTCGGTGCGCCGCGCCAAGCTGAAGCTCCATCAGGTCGGGCGGCATCGGGCGTGAAGCGCCGAAATCCCACATGTACTGGCCGAGCAGGACGGGCTTTTCGTCGCCGATCATGGCGCGCAGTTTGCCTACCTGCTCCTCGATGTCCGTCACCCTGCGGCCGTTCCAGAACCAGAATGAAATCTCGTCGCAGAGGTCCAGGTGTTCCTTGAATTCGGGACGGACGCCGTCCTGGTCGGCATAGAGCACGACAGCCAGTCCGATGCCGAGGGGCTCAATCCGCTTTCGCAGCGCGCGGAGCTTGTTGGCTGGCTGTGTCAGTCCGCAACTCCCGACGAAGAAGTCGTCCAGGAAGAATGTCGTGAGGTTGGGCATGCGTTCCGCAAGCCCCAGGCCGATTTCGACCTTCTCCTCGAACGATCCCGCCGCTCCGTCCGTGACGGAAAAGGCCACGCGCCGCATCGCCTTGAATTGCTCCATGTAGGTGTCGAGCTCGGCCGCCGCCGGCATGTTGCGCCAGCGGACGACGGCGCATCCGGGGATGCCCATCAGGCGACAGGCTTCGGCCATGTCCACCTCTTCACCGCCGGGAATGCCGAAAATGCCGTCCGACACGCTTTTGGCGTGGTGCCCCCACATCCAAAGCCGGTCGCCGATTGCCGGGCCGTAAGGGACCCGAAACGGGTAATGTGAGATTGCTGTCATGTTCATGCCACCATTGTCTTTCGTAATAGCCTAGACTATTTTAGCAAAAAGCAAGTTGAAAGCGCCACCTCTGGAAAAGGGCGGAAAAGGGCTTGCAAGCCAAAACTGGGTTGTGGTACTATGGATTCGATTCACAAGAAAGTCCCGCGATGTCAGGCGATGCAACAGGTGTTGCACTGGCTGTTGGCTGGCGGGCCTGCAACTTTTACAAAGACAATAATGAATCCACTACGCATGGTCTTTCCTGCCGCGCTTGCGTTGCTGGCGCTCGTGCCGCAGGGGTCGAGGGCGCAGATAGAGCGTCTGTCGTCGCTGCGCCAGGAAAAGGAGCTTGCCTCGCTTGAGGCGCATGCCGGCGCGGGGCTGCCGGCGGGCCCGATGCGCGACCATCTTTTACGCGCGCGCGAAAAGGCGGGTGTGGACAGGGTCGCCGCAATCAATGCTGAGCGGGTTTACCGCGACGTGTCGAACGCCCTCCCAGCCGCGCCGTTCGTCTTCTACTCGGTGCCCGCGATGAGCGACGAGCAGCGCTTTGAAGACGTCTATCCGACGGATGGCGCGGCTGGTGAGCCGGTGCGCATAATATCGGCTGGGGACGAGTTCGAGCCCGGCGCCTTCCTGGTGTATCCGCTCGCCGACCTGGGCAAGGTCTCCTTCTCGCTCTCCCCCTTCCGCACCGCCGACGGCAAGGTCTTCCCGGCTGACAAGCTCGACCTCAAAGTTGTCAAGGTCTGGTGCCAGAACGGGAACGGCTGGTACAGCTACTTCGGGGACGGCGGCTTCAAGCTCTGCCCTGAACTTCTCCTCCACGACGAGGAGCTAATCCGTGTTGACGACCAGCTGCTGGCAAACTACGCCCGCATAAGGGACGCGGACGGCAAGGTGGCGGAGCAGTGGATCAATCCGCCCATGCATTTCGACCGCCGCTTCTTCGACTCGTACCGCAATCCGGACGCCTTCCCGTCCATGCAGCCCGGCTTCTGCGACGCCAAGACCATCCAGCCGGTTCTTCTCGGCGAGGGCCGCTTCCGCAGCTTCTTCCTGACGGCTCATGTCACGGACGGCACTCCCGGGGGGACGTACCGCGGCGCTGTCAGGCTCGCGGACAAGACCGGAAAGGCGCTTGGCGAAATACCCGTCGAACTCACCGTGCTCCCCTTCACGCTCCCGCAGCCGAAGGCATACCTGCAACCGGACCGCGACTTCCTGGTCTGCGCCTACACGTACTGCAGCGTTGGAAGCGCAATGGTTCTGAACGGCGGGGACCATGCCCTCGCGCGACGCCAGTTCAAAGCCACGCTGCGCGACTTCCGCGAGCACAACCAGACGATGAACTGGATCTGGGCCAATGGTTCCAGCGACTCAATCTTCACACTTCACGCAATGAAGGAGGTTGGAATGCGCACCGACACGATCATCAGCCATGCCTCCCTCCAGGCCAGGCGCGAGGACCCGCTTGAGGTGCGCGAGGCCGCCGCGCGTCGCAACTTGGCCTTTCTCGAAAGGTTCTTCGGCCATCACAACGTCTACCTGGCGCTCGACGACGAGCCGACGTCGAAGCGCTTCGAGGGGAACCGCGCGCTTCACGAGCCCTTCCAGAAGTACGGGCTCAAGTTCATCATCGGCAACGGCCAGAAGATATTCGAAAAGGGCGGCTACTTCATGGACTGGCACAACGTGGCCCGCGACGCCGAGGATGACGACTACATCCTGAAGTGGGTCAAGGCCGGCCATGCTTACGTCGGCACCGCCGCGCAGCAGCATGTCGGCGCGGAGAACCCGGCCTACAACCGCCGCCTCTACGGCATGGCGGCCTACCTCTCCGGATGGAACTGCTCCTGCAACTACGCCCACCACTACGGCCCGTACAACGACCTTGCCTCCCCCTACAAGCCGATGGTCTTCGCCTACGGCAGCGGCGACGGCGTGATAGACACCCTGCAGTGGGAGGGCTTCCGCGAGGGAATCGACGACATCCGCTACGCCACCCTGATGACGACGCTCGCCCGCAAGGCGGCCGACTTGGACGATCTCCAGACCCGCTACGCCGGAAGAATTGCGCTCCAGTATCTGGCGGGCTTCAAGCGCGACGAGGACGGACTGGCCGTCTGCCGCCTCGAAATGATACGACACATCCTTCGCATCCGCGACCTCCTCGCCAAAGAGGGTAAATTGGACTAGAGGACCCGACACCATGAAAAGACTTGTTCCCCTTTTGCTTGCCATAATTCCCTGCTACCTGCTCGCCGCAGAGGAGGCGCCCTTCACATTCGCGTCGGTGAAGACGGTCCCCGCCGTCTCCGCGGAAGAGGCAAAATCCGTCCCCGAGGCAGACGTCAAGGCGCTCAAGGACGCCCAGTCCGCAAAGAGCTGGACCAATGTCGTCAAATGCGCCGACGCGCTCCTCGCCATTCCCGGAACGGCCACCGCAGACCGCCTCGCATGGACGGAGGCCAGACGCGCGGCCCAGGAATCGCTTGGCAGGTGGGCCGACGCCCTGGTCGACGCCAAATCCGCCCTTTCCTACCCGGCCCCCTCGAACGCCGTCCATGCCGCCCGCATGCGCGTCATACGCCTGCTCAAAGACAGGCTCGGGCTGAAGGACGACGCGATCCGCCTGGCCCGGGAGGTGCTGGACGACGAGACGCTTCCGGCCGACTGGCGCGCCGAAGCCGCCCTCCTCGGCCAGGCCGCCGCAGGCGACAAGCGCGACTTCACGCTTGCCATGGAGCTCATGCAGAAGGCCGACTCGCTTCCGACCTCGGTGAGAATGCGCACGGAAGTCCGCGGCCGCGTCGTCAACCTCGGGATGTACAACATAAAGCCCCAGCCTGCCGACCTCATTCGGGAACGTTGTGCCTCAGTCGCCACAAATTCGTTTTTCACCTTCGCCGACCGCGTCAGGTTCGCCGTCATCTGGCTCGACTGGTACCGCGGCATGGCCGAAATGGCGGACAGGATTGCGCCAGTGCCTTCCGTCCTCTCACTGATTGAAGAGGCCGGAAACAGGATTTCCGCCGCCGACGCGGCCAAGCTCCGCAGCACGATTCTGAAGAACTACCGCGCCGCGGGCGAAATCGCCGAAGACAGGGCCGTCGCGTTGGGCGAGGAGCTTCTCGCCTCCACAAACGCCCCGGCGGCAATCCGCATCGACGCCGCCAACTACCTTGCCACACGACTCCGCAAGGCGGGAAAGGCCTTGGCCGCGAAATTGATGCTCGAATCGTGCTTCAAGTTCCCCGACAACGGCCCGGGCGATCTTGAGGCCGTTGCGCAGGCCTTGGCCGGCATCCACGTGCTTGAGGACAATGCCGACGCGGCCATCGAGGTCTACAGGCGCTGCCTCGACTACAACACATCCCCCGCCATGCAGGACCGGGTTGACAAACTCATCTACGAACTCTACAAGAAGTTCTACCGCTACGCCGACGCCCTGGACTACTTCAAGTCTCGCGGCAACCGCCTCGAAGTCGCCCGGATCTATTCCGACAACCTTGGCGAATTGGAGAAGGGCGACAAGCTCTTCCGCGAAATCCTCGCGGACGATTCGGCCCCGCGCTCACAGCGCCTCCCGGCATGGGAGCGTCTAAGCGACGACCCGGTCCTCTCCGTGCGATACCTGCCATTCGCCCTTGGTTCGACGACCGCCACGACAAACGATGTGATCAAAGTTCTGGAGGGCAAGATCTGGCAGAACAGAGACCGTTCCGTGGTTTACAGGGCCAACTATAGGGAAGTCATCCGACTCTACGGGATGCTTGAGCGGATTTTGACGGCGATCGGGCGCAAGCCCTCGTTCCAGGTCGTGCAGTATGTCGCCCTTTCATACTGCGGCGTCCGCAATTTGGAGGCCGCCGCCGAATTATGCCGCGAGGCCGTCGAAAAAGGCGTCGCCTCCGACGGCGCCGACCTCTTTGAACTGAACCTTTTGGCCTCGCTTCTGCCGCTCAAGGGCGACCGCGCCTCGTTGGTCAAGGCCATTCGCGAAGCCGACGCCAGATTCGCGGGGGACCTTCCGCAAAAGACGCGCGTGTCGCGCCTCGACCGCGTGGGCAGCGCCGCGGTTGTCGGCGCAAACGAGCCGCTCGCACGGGCCCTGGACGAGTTCCGCGCGTCGCTCTTCGTGCCCTACGCGAAGCGCGAGTACAAAGTCCGCTACAGCCAGAAGCCGATTACCGGACCGGAGGGATGGGATGAACTCTCGCCCGTCCCCGAGAGGCAGAAAATGGACCGCCAGTACGGCGGCAGCGTCGAGTTCCTCCTCGAGACGGACGTCGGCACGGGCAACCGCGGCGAAGGCATCGGCACTGAGAAGGCGAAGGAGGACGCCCCGGTCCCGACCATCCAGATCGCCTGCGACGCCGCCGGCATACACTTCCGATTCGAGGCCCCGGACGAAAAGGCGCGCGAGGTTGCGGCCGGTCTCGTTGGCGCCGGTTCATTCGAGGGCTATGTCGCGGCCGGCGCGAACCAGCCCTACTACTGCCTTCTCATGGACGTGGCCCCCAAGGCGCGCGTCAGCATCTGGAACACGACCTACAGTACGAGGGGACATCGGCGCATTCCGTCGGACAACCAGAGCCTCTGCAAGTCCGAGACGGCTTTCACCGACCATTCCACGATTTCCTACATCATGCTCTCCTGGAACGCGTTCTCAACGCTGATTCCCGAAAACGGGACCGTGTGGGACTTTGAGAACATCCACTGGGGACGCGCCGACAAGGCCGCATGGAACGGCGCCGAATCCGCCCACGGGCGCATGCAGTGGGGACGCCTCGTCTTCGACCTTCCGCCCAAGGCCCGAATCGAAATCCTCAAGGGCGTCATCTTCGACGCGCGGAAAATCTACCTCGGCGCGACAGGCGCGTACGGCATGGGGCCGGTGGACCGCTGGCGCGATCCCGTCCTCGGCGACAAGGAGTTCTACGACGAGTGCCTCGCGCCGCTCGTGGCGAAGCTCGACTCGTACCTTCCGCTCGTGAAGCCTGACATGTCCGACGAGGATGTCGTAAAGATTGCCGAGGAGGCCCTCCCGCTCTGGCGCGACATCCGCCAGGAAGTCGAACTCCGCCGCGAGAGGTATCTCTTGCGCAAGATGGGCCGGTGAAAGCGGCGAGGTCATCAACAATTAGGGACAAGGATGGGCGACGCCCAATCACGACACGAAAGGACAGTACTATGGCAAGGCAAATGCGTTTTCTTCTCTGCGTGGCATTTTGCGCGGCGACGCTTCACTCCAGCTCCTCCGTCTGGGCGCGGGAGATATCGATTGATTCGCTCACGTTCAACGGCCTGGTCCCCGCCACGGCTTCGCTGACGCTGGACCCCGGCGCCCCCGGCGTCACCAACTACATCGCCGTCTGCTGGGACATGGCGGACAGGGGGGCGGAGTTCTCCTCGTGGGCCAACCACTTGTACATAGCCTATGCACCGCCGGAAATGACGTCTTGTTCCTACGCCTTCCAGTCGTCTGTCACTGACGGCTGGAACGACACCGCCAGGGCAATTCGGTTCTTCCTCGTCAGCGGAACGCCATACATCCCGGATGCCTCCGCCTACGTGACCGACGGGCTTCTCGCCCATTTCGACGGCATTGAAAACGTTGCCTACGGCGATCCCCACAGCGGCACGGCCACCAAGTGGATGGACCTCACGGGCAACGGATACAACTGGACGCTCGGCTCCATCTGCTCCTGGCATGACAACGCCCTCTACTTCTCCGGAAGTGGAAACGGCGGATCCAACGCCAAGTCCGCCGTCGCGGACTGGAATGTGGTCCGCACGATGGAAATGGTTTACCAGCCAGAGCTTCTGCAAGGCGTCATTTTTACCTCGCAAATCAACAACGCCCTCTACTCCTACATTTTACTGGGCACGATCTCCGTAACGAGAAACTGGGGCTACCCCATTTCCCTTGACGGCACGCCCCACCATGTCGCCGCCGTCTACATCGACAACGACCTCGAACCAAACACGGCGACCTTTGGCGGACAGATGTATTTCGATGGCAAGCCCGTCACCGCGGTGACTGTCGGCGACTATTGGAACACCGGGTCCCTAACCTCGATCGGCAACCGCCGCGGCGGTGGCGGCACAGGCGCAGGCTCCAGGTCTAAGGGCTCGCTCTTCGCGCTTCGCTTCTACAACCGGCAGCTCTCCGCGGCGGAAATAGCCGCAAACCACGCCGTGGACGCAATCCGCTACATGGGCGCCATATCGCTTTCGGGAGTCACCATGCTTTCCGCCTCTTCCGCCATCCAGCCCCACGACGCGCCGGTGGCGATCACCGCGACGCCCAACGACGCATCATTGGGCTCCGTCGCCGCGAATGCGGCATCCTACCACTTTGGCGACACCGTCACGCTCACAGCCACGCCGACAAACAATCTAACCCAGTTCGTAAGATGGGAAGGCGACGTGCCGGACGGTGTTTCCCCCGAAAGCACGACAATCACCTTCACAGCGGACCACGACCGCGTACTGACCGCGAAATTCGCCAACGTGAACGTCCTCTACGTCGAGGAAGACGGCAATGACGCAACCGCCGAGCCGAACAACCCCGCAAAGCCATACGCGACCATCGCCGCGGCATACGCGGCCGCCACGGCCGACGACATCGTCTCCATCGGCGCAGGCACCTTCCCCCTGTCCGCCGCAATCGCCGTGGACCGCGACATCCTCTTCCGCGGCGCCGGCTCGAATGAGACGTTCATCACGTCGGCCGCCACGACCATCCGGGCCTTCGTCCTCTCCTCGGCCAACGCCATCCTCCGCGATCTGGCAATTGTCGGCTTCACAAATTCCGTCGAGAAGCAGGGAAGCGCCGTGTATATGTCGAACGGCCGCATTGAGAACTGCCGCCTGGCATGGCATTCGGTGACGATCCGCGAGCCGCTCGGAGTCGCCCTGCACATGACCGGCGGCACGGTGCGCGGCTGCACCTTCGACCACAACACTGTCTTAAAGAGCGCCGGCCCGCGCCGGGGCGACTCGATCTACATGACCGGCGGCCTCGTGGAGGACACCGTCATAAGAGACTGCGTCCCGGCCACTGAGAACCATGTCAGCTCCTTCCACATCACAGGCGGTACCGCCCGTCGGTGCGTCATCCGCGACTGCGACGTCGTGCCCGGAGGCGAGACGTCCGCCGCGCTTTTCATCACCGGTGGCGTCTTCGAGCAGGGAATCGTCTCCAACTGCACCCAGACGGGCGTCCGCGTCGCGGGCGGCACGCTCCGCAACAGCCTTGTCGTAAACTGCCGCCACCCCGCCACGAACATCGGCGGCGTCGTGCTCGCGGGCGGTTCGGTGCTCAACTGCACGATCTGCGGCAATGTCTCCGCGCTTGACGACCGGGGCATTTCCGGCCTCCATGTCACGTCTGGAACGGCCGTGAACAATGTCATCTGGGGGAACGGCACGGGCAAGGGCGGCGTCTGCGTCGATGGCGGCACCTTCAACACCAACGTCGTCCAGAACGCCGTCGCGTCCGGCGTCGGCAACATCGTGGCCGACCCGCTCTTCGCAAACGCGGCGGCCGGCGACTACACCCTCCGCATCGGATCGCCCGCGATCGACGCCGGCGCGATCCTCGCCGCCGTTTCGCAGGACTTGCCGGGCGTTTCCCGTCCGCAGGGCGGCGCGCCCGACATCGGCGCTTTCGAGCATGTCCCGGGTGCCGCCTTCGCCGTCGGAATCGTTGCCTCCGCGCAAGGCTGCCCGACTGACGGCGGACTGGTCTTCACGGCTGTCGCCGAGGGTGGCGAGCCGGTTTCATCCACGTGGTATCTCGACGGCGCCGTGGCCGGATCCGGCGCAACACTCTCCGTCTCCGGTCTGGCCGCGGGCCACCACGCCGTCCGCCTCGTCTCGACCGACACCCTGAGCGCCGAAGCCGAAGCCACCGCCAACTTCGACGTCCTGCCGGTCAAGACATACGCGGCGACGGACGGTTCCGACACCTGGCCCTACGACACGCCCGCCAAGGCGGCGCGCAATGTGGCCGACGCACTGGACGCCCTTTGGCAGGAAAGCGGGCGCACCAGCAACCTCGAAGTCGCCGCAGGGGAATACAGGATTCCGACCGCGCTCGTGCTGAAATGCCCCGTCCGTCTCGCCGGCGCCGGCGTCGGCGAGACGGTCCTGCGCCAGTCCGGCACGGACGACCGCGCCCTGTCGGTCAACCATGCGGGCGCGGTAGTCTCGGGGATCACCGTCCTCGGTTTCACGAACAAGCTTGAGGGTGCGGGCGTGCGCCTCTACGCCGGAACGATACGCGACTCGTCCATCGAGGCCTGCAATGTCAAAGGCGTCTTCATGCCCAGGGGTGGCGGGGTCTACATGTCGGGCGGACGCCTTCTGCGTGTCCTCTTCACAGGCAACAGCGTGAACAACAGTTCCAACGCCCGCTATGGCGGCGCCATCTACATGACGGGCGGAACGGCTGAAGACTGCGATGTCATCGGGAACGCCTCGAACACCGACAACTCCAACGGGCGCGGCTCCATCTTCATGGGCGGCGGAACACTCCTCGGATGCCGCGTCTCGGGCAACATCGCGCATCCCGCCAACGCCGAAGGGCAGGCCATCTACATGAGTAGCGGGACCCCGCTCGTTGACCGCTGCGTCGTCACGGGCAACATGCCGGGCGGCATCCGCGTCGCAGTCGGAACCGTACGCAACACCCTCGTCGCGGACAACGGCAACCCCGGCTCCGTCATCGCGGGCGTTGTGCAGACGGGGTCGAAGGCTCTCCTGCTCAACTGCACCATAGCGGGGAACATCGGCACCAACGCCACCGCAAACGGTTGCGGCTTGACCATGAGCAATGGTAAAGCCATCGACAACGTGGTGTGGGGCAACTCGGCCGCTGGCAGCGAATATTCGGGCATCGCCGTCACGGGCGGGACCTTCAACACAAACCTTGTCGAATCCGCTGTTGCGACGGGTACCGGCAACTTCGTCGCCGACCCAGGCTTCAAGAGGCCCGGAAGGGGCAACTACCGCCTGCGTCCCGGCTCGCCCGCGATTGACAAGGGCGACAACGGGGTCTGGGCGGCGCTTGCCGACCCCGTCGACCTTGACGGCAACCCGCGCATAAGGCTGGGGGCGCGGGGGAGAGTCGACCTCGGCTGCTACGAGACGCCCCTCCCCGAAGCCACCGTTCTCATGCTGCGCTAGGGCGGAATCCAAACGAGAGACTGACGGCAAGTCTTATTCGGTCAACCGAGGTTCTTGCGAAACCCCGGTCCGCATTCGCGGACGGGGTTGAATTTTTCTGAGGCCAGGAACACGCGCCCCTTGCAGACCCCAGCGTAACGGAATTTATTATCCACGTTTTTCCAGGAGAATCTGCGTCTGCCAAAGCGGGCAGTGCCATCTGCTCAGAGAATTTGGTAATCTAGAATACCAAAGAGGTCTTTTGCCATGGACACGATTACTCTCCCCGTTGAAGAACGCTATGCCTTTCGAAAGCGCCTGGACACGGCGCACCAGCCCGGAATGCGCGATCCCGTCGCGCGCCCGGAGACGGACGAACTCGTCATCGGCCCGTCTTTCGCCATCGTCCTCCCCGACGGCTCGGGCGAGGTCGCGAGGGCCGCGGCGGAGGACTTCGCCGACTATCTCGCCGTCTCAATGGAGCTTTTGCCCACCCCGCCCGTCATGGAGAACCACGACGCGCCCGCAGGGAACCACCCGAGCCTACGCGCCGTCTTCGACCCCTCGCTTGGCGAACGGACTTCCCGAATCGAGGTTTCGGATGACGGCGTGTCCGTGATCGCCTCCGACGAGCGCTCCTACGCACGCGCCCTCTACCACCTCGAAGACCTCATGGACCTCCGTGGCGGCCCCTTCCTCAGGAAGGGCGCGGAAACGCGTCGCGCGATGTTCAGCCCGCGCATGTCGCACTCCGGCTACGAACTCGACCGCTTCCCCGACGCCTACCTCGCGCAGATGGCGCGCCATGGCTTCGACGCCATCCTCATCTTCGTCCGCGACATCGGCCAAACCAAGCGCAGGGACGGGGCCAAGACCGACATCGGCGACATCATCCGGCGCGCGCGCCGCTTCGGCCTCGACACCTACCTCTACAGCTACATCCAGACCTTCGTCCACCCCGACGACCCCAAAGCGGCCGAGGTCTTCGCCAATGCCTACGGGCGCGTCGCCGCCGCCTACCCTGAGGCGAAGGGCATCGTCCTCGTCGGCGAAAGCTGCCCCTTCCCCTCGAAGGACCCCCACGTCTGGCCACATGACAAGCGCTACGATGGCATTGAACGTCCCGCCGGCGAGACGCGTCCCTTCACCGGCTGGTATCCCTGCTCCGACTACCCCGACTGGCTTCGCGCCGTCAAAGCGGCGCTGGAGGCCGGGAATCCAAACATCGAGACGGTCTTCTGGTCCTACAACTGGGGATACCAGCCCGACGGCCCCCGGCTCGCCCTCATCGACGCCCTGCCGAAGGATGTCCCGCTCATGGCGACTTTCGAGATGTTCGAGAGCTACCCCAAGCGCAACGGCTTCCCCGCCCGCACCGAGGACTACTCCCTCGGCTTCCCGGGGCCGGGCCACTACTTCGCCTCCGAGGCGGCCGAGGCGAAGCGCATCGGCCTGCGCCTCTACGCGATGGCCAACTCGGCGGGGCGCACCTGGGACTTCGGCACCGCGCCCTACGAACCGGGCCCCTTCCTCTGGAAGCGGCGCTGGGACGCGGTGAACGCGGCCCAGCGCGACTGGGGCCTCTCCGGCCTCATGGAGAACCACCACTACGGCTGGCTTCCCTCCTTCATCTCCGAACTCGCGCGGGAGGCCTACACCGAGGGCGGCATCCCCTTTGAGAAGCATCTCCGCCTCATCGCCGCGCGCGACTTCGGCGAAGCGAACGTCTTCAAGGTCATCGCCGTCTGGCGCTACTGGTCGGACGCCCTCGAGGACCTCGTCGCCGGCGCCCTCAACCAGTACACCTTTCTGCGCGTGGGGCCCTCATACCCCTTTAACTTCGGAGGAACGCGCATTGACAGCGCGGCCTACCCCGCGCCCTCCGGCTCGGCCATCGGCATCGTCGATCTCAACTACCCCGTTGACAAAGGGCTCTGGGGCATGAGGGACAAGGATGACACGCTCGACCTTGAGATCGACCTTCTCAACGAATGCTCCGAAATCTTCATCGCCGGCGCGGATACGATGGGCAAAATTGCGGCGACCCTCAACGGTCGCCGCCGCGAGACGGCCCTGCGCCAGGCCGGCCTCGGCGAGTACCTCGGGCGCACGGCGCTCACCGGCGCCCATCTGAAGGCGGGGGCCCGGATCATGCGCAGGGGCGGGGATCGCGCGGCGCTCGTCGAAATCGCCGCGGACGAATACGAGAACACCCTGGCCGCCCGCGATCTCGTCGCGCGCGACTCCTCCCTCGGCTTCGAGGCGTCCATGGACTACCTCGGCTACCTGGAGCAGTACGACTGGAAGCTGGAGCGCATGCGCGCGCTCTATGGGGTCGGCGGCCGGAAAGCCAATACTTGTGCTATCATTAATTCATTATGAAAACGACCTACCACTCCCTTCTTCATGCCGCCGCGGCGATAGTCATGGCCGCCGTCAGGCCGTGCATTGCGGCCGATTCTTTCTCCTCGGGGCTCAGCCCCAGCGCCGATGCGCGCATGGCGGGGGCGCTTGCGAAGTGGATTGACAGCGGCGAACTGCCAGGCGCGATCAGCATCCTCTGCAACAGCAATCGAACCGAGGTCGCGTGCGTCGGCTACGCCGATGTCGCCGCGAAGCGCCCCATCACACTTGACAACGCCTTCATGCAGTGCTCGCAGACCAAGGGATTCTGCGGCGTGACGGCCGCCATCCTCGTCGAAGAGGGCAAACTGTCGCTCGACGACCCCGTCTCCAAATACCTCCCGGAATTCAAAACGCTCTGGGTTCGCGAGAGCGAGACGAACGACGTGCGCATTCTGAGAAAGGCCAAGAACGAACTCACCGTCCGCATGTGCCTCAACCACACCGGCGGCTTCCCGTTCGAATTGCCCTCCAAGCAGCCTTCGGTTCCGGGCGGCGGCTGGTCTGGCGGCATGCCGATACGCCAGGCGGCGGCCGCTGCCGCCTCGCAGCCAATCCTCTTCGAGCCGGGTACCAAGGTCATGTATTCGAACACCGGCATCGACATTGCCGCCGCAGTCGTCCAGACCATAGTCGGAATGCCATGGGACCGTTTTCTCCAGGAGCGCGTCCTCGATCCCCTGGGAATGACCGAGACCCGCTTCAAGCCGACAGACGAACAGATCGCCGGCCACATCGAGATGTACGTCGTCCACAAGAACGCGCCAGCCACATACATCAAGCAGAACGGCTGGGAGCAGCGCCCGTACAACGGGGACCATGTCTTCTCATCCGCCGGCGCAGGCCTTTGGACCACCGCGCGTGACCAGGTGAAGTTCTACCGCATGCTCATGAACGGCGGCGTGGGCGACAACGGCGTCCGCATCCTCAAGGAGGAGACCGTCCGCTCGATTCTCGCCACCTCCACGCGCCCGCAGGGCCTCGGCGGCTACTCGCTTGGACTCAACGCCTCCTTGGACGGCCACGGCTGGTTCGGCCATGGCGGCGCCTGGGGCACCAACTGCCAGGTGAACATGGACAAGAAGCAGCTCAAGCTCTGGGTCGTCCAGCTCAACGGCGACCCGCGTCCGTGGAACAAGGCCAAGGCCGCGGCCGAAGACTCGTTCTTCTCCGAAGTCATCGATCGCAAGGACGAGGAAGCCTACACCGGCCGCACCGAGTAGGCCGGCATGGACGCCGGCGTCACTTCCACGCGAGTGACCTGAGGTTCAGGTCTAGGAACTTGGGCGGGACCTTCTCGCGAACGGCGGCTTCAAGGTCCGCGGCGTCGAGTCCGAGCGCGCCGCTGCGTAGCGCGGCGCCGAGGAGGACGACGTTGAGCGTCTTTGCGGAGCCGAGTTCGGCGGCGGCGCGGTCGCCGTCGACGATCGTCAGGTTCGCGACGTTGGCGCGGAGGTAGTCGAGCATGGCGTTGGCGTCGTAGGAGGACTGCCCAATTGTCGCGCTGACGGGCATGACTGGCCTGGAGCCTGTCACCACCGCTCCGCCGGCCTTGAGGAAGGGGAGCTGTCGGACGGTTTCGCCGGGTTCGAAGCCGATGATGAGGTCGGCCGTGCCGCGCGCGATCAGCGGCGAGGCTGCGCCGTCGCCGAGCCGGATGTGGCTGAAGACGCTTCCACCGCGCTGGGCCATGCCAATTGTCTCCGCCGTGCGGATCTGGATACCGCCGCGAAGCGCCGCGGCCGCAATCAGGCGGGAGGCGAGAATCGTGCCTTGTCCGCCGACACCGCAAAGGATGATGCTTCTGTTCATTGCGCGCCTCCGGTTTGGTTTGACGGTTTGACGGTTTGACAGTTTGACGGTTGTGTTGCTTGACGATCCGACGATATCGCTCCGACGGGGCAGATTTGAGCGCAGAGGGAGCAGCCCGTGCAGAGCGAGGCGTCGATGGCGGCCTTCTTGCCGTCGGGCGAAAGCACGAGGCCGGGGCAGCCGAGTTCGCGTATGCATTTGCGGCAGCCGATGCATTTGTCCTGGTCGACGGCGGCGCGTTCCGTCGGCTTGGTGATCGCTATGCAGGGCGAGCGGAAGATGATGGCCTTGACGCCGTCTTCGTCCGCGACTCGCTTGACGGTCTCCACGGCCAGTTTGAAGTCGAGCGGGTCGACGGTCTCCACCGTCTTGAGGCCAATCGCGCGAAGGACCTTTTCGATGGAGACCTTTTCGACGATCTGTCCCATGACTGTGCGCCCCGTTCCGGGGTGGGGCTGGTGGCCGGTCATCGCGGTGGTGGAGTTGTCGAGGACGACGAGCGTCATCTTCGCCTGGTTGTAGAAGGCGTTGATGGTGCCCGTGATTCCCGACGCGAAGAAGGTCGAGTCGCCGACGAAGGCGAAGCAGGCGGTGTCAGGCTCGATGTGTCCGACACCCTGGGCGATGCCGATGCCCGCGCCCATGCAGAGGCAGGTGTCGCACATGTCGAGCGGCGCGGCGTTGCCGAGCGTGTAGCAGCCGATGTCGCCGCAGTAGATGGTCTTGCGTCCGCGCATGGCCGTCTTCACGGCGTAGAAGGAGGCGCGGTGCGGGCAGCCGGCGCAGAGGACCGGCGGGCGGACGGGAAGGGGAGGCGCCTTCGGCGCAGTTGGACAGTTGGACGGTTGGACAGTTGGACAGTTGGACGATCCGACGAACCTTTCGAGGGCGACGCCGACGGTATCGGGCGAATTCTCGCCGGCGGTGGGCATGTCGCCCGTGAGCTTGCCGCGAATTCTGACATGGAGTCCGTTCTTGCCGCAGACAAAGGTCAGCGCGCGTTCGATGACGGGGTCGAGCTCCTCGATGCAGAGGACTTCGTCAAGCCCTTCGAGAAATTCGAGGGCAAGTTTCTCGGGGAAGGGGAATGGGGTCGCCACGCGCAGGATGCGGGCGTCGCGTCCGCCAAGCGCGTCGAGCGTGTACGGGAAGCTGGCGCCATGCGTGGCGATGCCTTTGCGGCAGCCCGGCTGCGACTCGCGGACAATGCGGTTGCGCGGGTATTCGGAGAGGAGGTCCGAGAAATCGGCGTTGCGCTTTTCGATGAGCGCGTGGTTGCGGAGGGAGAGACGCGGGAAAATCACCCAGCGGGAGGGGTCCTTCACGAATCCCTCCGGGGAGGTCTGCCGGTATTCGGCCGGATCCTTGACGTCGATGGCCTCGTAGCCGTGGTCGACACGCGTGGTGGCGCGGAGAAAGACGGGCGTGCCGTGCTTCTCGGAGAAGTCGAAGGCCTCCTGGATCATCTCGTACGCCTCGGCGACCGTTGACGGGTCGAAGAGAGGCACCTTGGAGAACATCGCGAAGGTGCGCGTGTCCTGCTCGGTCTGCGACGAAATGGGGCCGGGGTCGTCCGCGACGAGGACGACCATGCCGCCCTTGACGCCGATGTACTCAAGGCTCATCAGCGGGTCCGAGGCGACGTTGAGGCCGACCTGCTTCATGGTGACGAGCGCCCGCGCGCCGCAGTAGGCCGCGCCGGCCGCGACCTCCATGGCGGCCTTCTCGTTGATCGACCATTCGACATGGACGTCGCCAGGGTTGCGCTTGGCGACCGTCTCCAGCACTTCCGTCGAGGGCGTGCCCGGATAGCCGGCGACGAGGTCGACCCCGGCCGCCAGCGCACCGAGTGCAATCGCCTCGTTGCCCATTAGAAATTCCTTGTGCACGATAATGCTCCGATTCCTTTGCGTTCGATGCTTACTATTCTACCAAAGTGGTGGTTCCTGGGACTATCACCGATGCGCCGCGCCAGTCAGTTCCGCGATGCGGCCGACGCCGAGTTCTCGGCAGAGGCGCGGGAGGTCGCCGATGATCTTCGGGCAGGCGAAGGGGTCGACGAGGTTCGCCGCGCCGACCTCGACCGCCGTTGCGCCGGCGAGCATCATCTCGCAGACGTTCTCGGCCGAGGAGACGCCGCCGCATCCGATAATCGGGATTTTGACAGCCTCGTAGACGTCCCACACCATGCGCAGCGCAACGGGCAGAATCGCGGGGCCGGAGAGGCCGCCTGTGCAGTTGGCGATGATTGGCCTTCGGCTTCGCAGGTCGATTCTCATGCCCAGAAGCGTATTGATTAGGCACACGCCGTCGGCCCCGGCCTCCTCGCAGGCTTTCGCCACGGCCGCGATGTCCGTGACGTTTGGCGAGAGCTTCATGTAGACGGGTTTGGTTGTTGCGGCACGCACGGCGCGCGTGACCTCCGCCGCCGTCTCGGGTGAAGATCCGAAATTCTTGCCGCCGCAATGGAGGTTTGGGCAAGAGATGTTGATCTCAAGTAAGCCGATTTGCGGGCATTCGGCGAAGCGGCGCGCATTCTCGGCGTATTCATCGAGCGAAAAGCCACCGACGTTCGCGATGAGCGGGCCGTGGAAGTGCTCGGCCAGCCAGGGGAGCTCCTCGGCGATGACGGCGTCGATGCCGGGGTTCTGGAGACCTACGGCGTTGAGCATGCCGGAAGGCGTCTCGGCGATGCGGGGCAGGGGATTGCCGAGGCGCGGTTCGGCGGTCGTGCCCTTGAGCGAGATGGAGCCGAGAACGTCGAGATCGTACCATTCGGCAAATTCGCGCCCGAAACCGAAGGTGCCTGAAGCGGGGATGACGGGATTGCGGAGCGTGACGCCGGAAAGCGTCACGGACAGGTCTGGATTTGGGGTGTCTTCTGGCATCTTGGCCGCTGTCGGTTTCATGGTATAAATGATAGCACAATCAATTCCTGACTTGTGGTATCATGTTATAAGCATATGTTTACACCCAGAAAAAAATCAAACGGCTTTTTTTCACGCGCCGTACGCCGCCTCAATGTAAGATCTGCAGGGGCGGCCACCCTATCCGACAGGAACCGCGCCATCATTCATTTCACGGTGACGGTCGTTCTGCTTTTCGCAATCCTTCTCCTTCTGCGCGGTCTGCTTAAGCTCTACTTCTTCGGCGGCAACCTCTTCGGCCTGGAGATCCCGGAGCAGAAGGTCGACCGCATTGAGATATCGGCAGGCGAGGCCGTTCCGCGTCAAAGGCTTCTTGAATACCTTGAGCTTCAAGAGGGAATGCCGTTTTTTAATCCGAAGGAGGGCCTCTTCGCCGGAGATCTAGGGCGGCGGCAGACGAAAGTCCTAAAGGCCGCGCCGGCTCTCGCGACCCTGTCCATATCCCGCACGTCGTCGAACATGGTGAGCGTTGTCGCCACGGAGCGCGCGCCATTGGCGAAGTTCGACTCGCTTCCCTTCGCCATCGACAAGGAGTCGGTCGTCTTCACCCGCTACCGCGGCATAGAGCAGCTCCCCGTCATCACGGGCTTCTCCAAAAAGGCGCTGACGCCAGGGCTGCGGATCACCGCGCACCGCATGATGGCGTCCACGCTCGAGCTTCTCCAGTGCCTGGAGGCGGGGCAAAGCGAGCTTCGCAAGGGATTCATTGTCAGCATCGACGTCTCCAAGATAGACTACCTTACTTGCGAGATGACCGATGGACGCCGTATCAAACTCGCCTGGAAGGAGATGGGACGCGGTTTGGAAAAAGGCGGGAAGTGGCTTGTCGCCCAGCTCGACGGCTATGTCGCGACCATTCAGGACCCGCGCAGCCGCAACTGCAAGGAGTTCGACCTCACGATTCCAGGGCACTGCTACGGCAAGTAGAGAAAGGAAAACAATAAATGGCAATTCCCCCAATCGCCGCACTTGAAATAGGAACGACGCAGACGGTGGTCCTCGTTGGCGAGCTTGACCAGTCGAACCGTGTGCGCATCATCGGAAAGGGCGTCTATCCCACGACCGGCGTCCACAAGGGGCAGGTCGTCGACATAGCCCACGCCAAGGTCGGCGTCGAAATGGCCGTCAAACAGGCCTCGGACGAGAGCCAGGTCGACATCGGCCGCGTCGTCATGGCCGTCGGCGGCGGCCATGTGGAGGCCTCGCAGAACCAGGCCTCGGTCGCCGTCATGTCTCGCGACCGCATCGTCACGCGCGAGGACGTCGAGGAAGTCACGGAACGCGCCAAGGAAATACGCCTGCCCGAAGGCCGCGAGGTGATGCACACCATCACCCAGAACTTCAGCCTCGACGGACAGAGCGGCATCGTGAAGCCCGAAGGACTCCAGGGCGCGCAGCTGCTCCTGAACATGCTGCTCATCCACGCCCGCAACGACCCTGTGAAGAACATGCGCAGCGTCGCCGTCTCCGCGCAGCTCGATGTCGACGACATCGTCTTCAGCGGACTCTGCTCGGCCCTCGCGGTCCTGACCCCGGACCAGAAGCGCAACGGCGTCGCCGTCATCGACCTCGGCGGCGGCACCACGAGCTACCTCGCCTATGCCGGCAACGTCATGGCGGCGGCAGGCTCCCTCGCGATCGGCGGCGAACACGTCACGAACGACCTCGCGCTCGCCTTCAACATCCCGCAGTCGCGTGCCGAGGAGCTGAAGCTCCAGCACGGCAGCGCAATCATCAGCCCCGAGACCGGCCTCAAGCGCATCTCCGCGCCGAACGACTTCGGCAAGAAAGACCAGACAATCTCGCTCAAGGCCTTCCACACGGTCATCAACGCCCGCATGAACGAGACGCTTTGCATCGTCCGTTCACGGCTTCACGACGCCGACCTCCTCACCAAGCTCGGCGCCGGCATCGTCTTCACCGGCGGCGGAGCCGCGATGCCCGGCCTCTGCGAACTCGGCCAGTCGATCTTCGGTGTGCCATGCGCCATCGGCGAGCCGTCCGTCTTCAGCCCCGCACTTGACAACGTCCCCAACCTTCCGGCCTACGCAACGGCCATCGGCCTGATCCAGTACGGCATCCGCACGTACCACGACACAGGTGTGAAGGACTTCATCAGGAGGATTTTCGGACGATGAACGATTTTAACTCCAACCTTCTTCTCGTCGGCGTTGGCGGGGGCGGATGCCGTTTCGCCTCAGCCGCCGCCACACGCTTCGGCCCCGGCATCCAGACAATCGGCTTCGACACCGACGCCGTCACCTCCCGCTCCATTGCGGGCATGCGCTGCATGCTCATCGGCGCGACGCGCTATGACGGCTGCGGCACCGGCGGCGACGTTGTCAAGGGCCGCACGGCCGCCACCGACGACGCCGAGACCATCCGCACCGCCGTCAGGAACGCGCGGATCGCCGTCGTTGTGACGGCCCTCGGCGGCGGCGTCGGCACCGGCGCCACACCCCAGGTTCTCTCTATCCTCCGCTCGCTCGGCATTGTGTCGCTCTGCGTCGCCACGCTCCCCTTCGAATTCGAGGGCAAGGAGCGCGGCTCCGTGGCCCAGCGCGCGATTCCAGTGCTTGAGGAAAACACCGACGCCCTTGTCGCCATACGCCTGGACGACCTATACGCCCCCGACAGCAACGCTCCGCTTTCGCAGGCTATGTCCGCCGCCGAGTCGCGTCTCGGCGAAGCCCTGACGTTCCTCTGGTCGCTCATGCTGAATCCGGGCTACATTTCGCTCGGCCCGGCCAAACTCGCCTCGTTGCTGATGCAGTCGGCGGGCCGCTGCCGCTTTGCGGTCGCGACGGCCGAGGGAGAGGGGCGCGCCGCCGAATGCGTCAGCGCGCTCTGTCGTTCGAACATGCTCGGTCAATCCCCGACATTCGACGGCGTTCAGGCCGTCCTCGTGGGCGTTCTCGCAGGCTCCGACCTCCGCCTTGTCGAACTCTCCGACATCTCCGGCCGTCTGCGCTCAGCGCTTCCCTCGGCCTGCTCGTTCAACATCTCGACCGTTCTCGACGAACGACACGCCGGCACAATCAAGCTTGTGGCCCTCTTCTTCGACTCCATCCGCGAGCAGGACGCCGCAACGCAGGAGGCCGCGGCCGACGAGCTTCAAACCCCGGCAGGCGAACAGCGCCGTCCGCGCCGCCGCACCCGTCCGGACTCGAAACTCTCGCTCGGCGCGTCCGGCCGCGGCCGCTTCCAGGGCGTGGAAGGAACCATTCTCAACGGAGAGGACCTCGACGTCCCGACCTACCTGCGCCGCCGCATAACGCTTGACCGCTGATTCTCGAATGCAGAATGCAGAATGCAGAATGCACAATGAAGGTCTGAAGGTCGGAAAGTCGGAAAATCCGAAAGTCGGGGAAACGGATAAACGATGCAACGATGCAATGACGCAACGATGCAACGAATCGAATGTTCGGTTGATCCTCGCCCCGCTGCGCGGCGTGACGCACCTGTCGTTCCGCCGCTGCCTGATGAAGCACTTCGGCGGGCTTGACGGCGCGGTCTCCCCCTTCCTCACGACAGTCGCCGGCTCGAAGATAAAGGCCACGCACCTCGCGGACATCCTCCCCGAGGCGAACGGTTTCCTGCCGCTTGTGCCGCAGATCATCGGGAAGGACCCCGTGCAGTTCCGCACACTGCTCCTCGCCGTCCGCGACCTCGGGTACACGCGCTGCGACCTGAACATCGGCTGTCCGTGGCCGCTGATTGTAAAGAAGGGGCGCGGTTCGGGCCTCCTGCGCGACGCCGACAACCTTCGCCGGATGCTGGACGCCGGATGCGATGTCATGGGCGACGGGCTCTCCGTCAAGGTGCGTCTCGGCATCGACCGCCCCGGTCTGCTTCTTGAGCGCATGGAGATATTCAACTCATATCCGCTTGCGGAGATGACCATCCACGCGCGCACGGCCTCCCAGCGGTACGAGGGGGATGTCGACCTTGACGGCTTTGCCGAATGCCTCGCCGCCGCCAAGGCCCCCGTGGTCTACAACGGCGACATCCGCACGGCGGAGGACTGTCGCCGCCTTGCCGAACGCTTTCCCTCGGTTTCCGGCTTCATGATCGGCCGCGGCATCGTGACCGACCCGGCTCTTGCGCTCCGCATTCGCCACGCCTTCGCGCCGGGTGGCGGACAATCCGCCCCGCCGACGTCTTGGCGGGCCTACGAGACCTTTGTCCGCGACTACGGCGAGACAACGCGCGCCGAACTCTTCGGACCGGGTTCGTTCCTCGGGCGAATGAAGGAGTTCTGGAGCTACCACCACGCCGCCTATCCCAATGGCGAGGCCCTATGGCGCCGTCTCCGCACTTGCCGCACCTACGCGGAATACGACTCGATTATCGACGGACTCTTCCAATAGTGGCACAATTGGAGAATGCATGCCTTGCATCTCACACTCCATCTGACCGACCGCTGCAACCTCGCCTGCCGCTACTGCTACCAACGGCACGGCGCGGCTGACATGTCGTTCGACACGGCGGCCAGGGCCGTCGACACGCTGGCGACGGGGCGCAACCCCGGCGTCATCTTCTTTGGCGGAGAGCCGCTTCTCCGCAAGGACCTCATCTTCGATCTCATCGACCGCTGCGAGACGCGGGAGCCGAACCGATTCCACTACAAGGTCACGACGAACGGCACGCTGCTCGACGAGCCATTCCTCGAAGAAGCCGGCAAGCGGCGTCTCGCCATTGCCCTCTCGTGCGACGGCGTCCGCGAGGCGCACGACGCCTTCCGCGTCGACCAGTCGGGGGCCGGCACCTGGGAGAGGGTGGGGGAGGCGCTGCGTCTTCTGCTCCGCCACCAGCCATACGCGCCGGTGATGATGACGGTGAACCCCGAAACCGCATGCTTCTTCGCGGAATCGGTTCTCTGGTTTCGCGACATTGGCGTACGCTACCTCATCTCCTCGCTCAATCATGCCGCGGACTGGACCGACGCCGATTTCCGCGTACTCAAGCGACAGTACCGCCGCCTCGCCCGCGCCTACCTCGACGACCACCGCCGCGGTCGCAAATTCTACTTCGCCGCCTTCGACAAACGAATCGCCGCGCGCGTCCATCCCGAATTCGGCTGCTCGTGCCTCCTCGGCCGCCGCCAGATATCCGTCGCCCCTGACGGCGCGCTCTACCCCTGCGTGCAGTTCGTCGGCCACCCCGAATGGCCCATCGGCTCAGTCGCGGACGGCATTGACGAGGCACGGCGCGAGGCGCTCTTCCAGCGCAACGAGGCGCCCAAGGCCGCATGCGCAGGATGCGCGCTCGAAGGACGCTGCCACAACCGCTGCGCCTGCATGAACTTCCAGACGACAGGCGGCCTGGAATCCGTCCCGCCCATCCACTGCGAACACGAACGCTTCCTTCAACCGCTCTGCGACGAACTCGCCGCCACGCTCTACGCCGAACGCAACCAGCTCTTCATCCAGCAGCACTACAATCCCGCGTTTCCAATTTTGTCGATACTGGAGGATTTCGCATGACAGCCCGGGGTGGTTCCATTACGGACATGAAAAATAGCCTGACACCGGCAGGCGCTCAGAAGCCGTTGCCGAAAATTGCGGCATGGGTGATTGCCTTGACGGCAGCGGGGGTCTCTGTAGCGACAGGGGGCCTCTGGCTGATCATTGTATTGTGGTATCTTTTGATACCTGTTGCGGTGGGTGTGTCGCTCGTTTACGGTGTTTACCGTCTCATCATTAGAGGAAAAGAAGGGTGGCTGAGGAATCCTTTTGCGTGGCCGGACTTGCTGACGCCGGTGGCAACCATGCTTGTCTGGTTTCTTCCCGAATGCATTGCCCCGGTTCGTTCAGGGAAAAGCCTCAGCAATGCCGTGTTGGAACCACTCATCCTTGGCGGCCTCTTCTGCGTTGCCTGGATTGTCCGCCTGGGATGCTATTCGAGAGCAACCTTTGATCAAACTCGGGTTGCGTGGGTCATGCTTTGCGTCATGTGCGCCCTGTCTCTGGCCGTTTTCGCGCTTGTTCCCGGGCTTCCGGAATAAGTTGTCGCACCCCGCACCAACGCCTGCGGCGCAAAACACGGAGCAGCCGGAGGAAAGAGGCAGGAAGTGTTTTTGAAAACCTCTGCGCCTCTGCCTCTCAGCCTTCTTGCCTATAAAATACCCTTTATCCCCATGAATGCTCCCGCGCGCAGCGTGGTCGGAACGCTCTGCGTTAAGAATCAGCCCCGCCCCCTCTCCGTGTCTCCATGCTCCTCTCTTCCCTCCGTGTTGGCGAAAGCAACCCCACCCCTCTCCGAATCTCCTCCTCTCCAACCTCCCGGAAGCGAAAGCAAGCTCTGCGTCGAAAGCGCCGTGTTTTCACTTGACAACGGAAGGGGCTTACCGCATAATGTCCGCAATGAAACTGGCCTCTCTTTTCTTCCTCGCCATACTCCTAGCTTCCTCCGCACTCGCCGACGGGTTCATTATCTCCACCAACGCCATACCGTCCGAGCGGCGGGCTGCGCTGGAGGCCCTCTGCGAACGCATTGAAGCATGCGGCCTGCCGAAGCTGCCTCGCGGCGCGGAATGGACCGACGCCTTCGATTCCGGGCGCAGCCTGCCACATGAGGAGTTCTATTTCGGCGGATGGGTTCGCTCATTTGGGTACTCGTGGCGCATTAAGCAAGATGAAGAGAATGGGATAAGCGAAGTCATCGATACCGCAGGGCGACGATATTTGTTCTCCTCCACAGATATTCATTCTGCCCGTATCACGCGCGATGCCGCCGCAATAGCCACCGCTCTTCTCAATGACGCAGAAGAAAGCAAACAAGCCAAAGTCGAAGAAGACGATGATGATGACATGCTTAGGAAACGGCGGCTGTCCGCACTCGGTCAAAAAGTCGGATGCGTCCTCATTTTCGCCGTCCAGCTTTTCCGTGCCGGATACGAAGCGGAAGCCAATGCCATTGTTTACGCTCTCGAACAGGCGCGTGGATTGGAATCGGCTGAGCGCGACGCGCGACACACCCTTTATGCTGATTAATGACGAGAGGGGAATGAAGATGAAAGTAAAGCCAGTAAAACACATGTCCAAACACCTTCCATTGCCCACTGTCCTCGAGGCGGCAGCCGACCCGACACTGCTGTCCGTTGCTCCGCCTCGCGTTCCGCGTGGCATTGGCGCAGTGCTAGGCGCAGGGCTGCTCGGCTCCCTTCTCGCGCAGACGTCGGGATGTGCAAAGGAATCGGAAAAACCGCTTGTCGCCACACTCGACGCAGACCATGCCGCGGACGACGCCAAGGTGGCGGAACGGGCCGAAGCGGCGCGGCAGGCGGTAGCAACGCTCGTGGCCCCGATTCTCCAGAAGGCCATGGACGAGGATGGGCGCGGCGCTTTCGGCTGCGAAGCCGTTGATCCTCCGATTGTTCTTTCGGAAAACGAGGCTCTCAATCTGATTGAGCAGGAATTCGCCAAGGCGGGGATTAAGCTTCGCGACTGCTACGAACTAACCGGCTTCACACGCACCCGCACGGACTGGAGCGCGCCACGAAAGCCGAAAAGCAAGGACCAAGAGGACGAGTGGCGGTATGCCGAATCAGTGGATGGCGATCCGGCCCGTCCAAAGAAGAGCGAACCAGGGTCTTGGGTCTTCGACTTCGCCACGGAAGATGGCTCGTTGCTCGTGGAGTTTCTCTCACTGGCCGACTATGACGCACTCAAGGACTCCAAATACGCTCGAGGGGGTTCCGTCTCTAGCTACAACTTGCCTCGCCTTGCGGTGCGCTTTCGCGAGGAGCTTTCCACACGCACGCATGGGAAGCCAGTTACCATCGCCCTCTTCTTCGACCCGCTTGAAGAAAGCAGCTTTTACAACTTTGAAAAGGGAACCAACAGGTATGTTCTCAAGCCAGGCTCGTCATGGGCGGCACTTTCTCCCGAGGAGAGGAGAAAGCTGACATGGGAACAGCGCGAGGCCCTGAAGAAAAAGGACGCTTTGAACAAGCTCCGGGAGCAAATCCGCTTCTTTCTCGACTGGGCGAAGAAGGAAGGCAAGCTCCCCGCTCCCTGACCATGCGCTAGCGTAACCAGCTTTTCGTCCAGCAGCACTATAATCCCGCCTGCCCGATTTTGTCGATCCTGGAGGACTTTGCCTGACCAAGAGCCCGGGGTGGTTTCAACGCAGAGGCGCAGAGAGGCAGAGAAACGCAGAGTTTTTGGGGGATCTAAACCTCACCAAAGCGTTTGCACAGGATACATTGGAATCATTCGATCTTGTGTCACTACGACAAGACCTTCTCCCATTGCTTGGGCGACAAGAAGTCTGTCAAAGGGGTCGCGGTGTATGAGGGGAAGTGTTTTAAGGGTGTCCAAATGTTGGGGAAGTATGGCCAAACGGTGGAAGCCTGCATCACATGTACTCCGCGAAATCCTCCAAAGGGGCGTCAAAATCCGACGCCATCCCGACCTTTCCCTTGAGTGCCCCGTACTGGGAGACGCGCGGTCGTATCGGTTTTGCCGTTTGTTGAATGTTCTCAATATGCCATACAGGCACGACTCTTTCGCCGGATGACGACACGGAAAGCCAAAGGTAGTTCATCACTTCCACCTTTTCGGCCATTGACATTTTGTCTATTGCTTCCATTATTGCTGGCATAGTTCGCTTCTCCAATGTGTAGGAAAATACTAACAAATACCCCCGCGAATAGCAAGCCGATTTTATACCCTAAGCTCCGACACCATTTCCCGTGCCCCTCTCTTCCCTCCGTGTTCGCGAAAGCAACCCCGCCGCCCCTCCGAATCTCCTCCTCTCCAACCTCCCGGAAGCGAAAGCAACCCTTTGCTCATAAAACGCAAAACGCCGTGTTTTCACTTGACAAAAAAACCGGCCTATATCATAATTTCGCCATGAGACTTGCCGTTTCCTTCCTCGTCCTCTTTGCCGCCCTTTCGGCTTCGGCGGACGGCTTCCTTATCTCCACCAATGCCATCGCGCCGGAGCGCCGCGCCGCGCTGACGGCCCTCTGCGAACGTCTCGAAGCGCGTGGCCTCGCCCGTGTGCCCGCCGGGGCGAAATGGTGCGACACTTCCGAGGGCAACTCCCGGCCCTACCGTAGCGCAAGCGTCAACGATATCGGTTTCGAGAACGGACATGAAAGCGAACACGCCTGGCTGTTGCGCGAAGGGGCCGACGGCACCAACGACTACATGAACGCCGACGGCTATTGTTTCAAAAGCGCTGCCGCGCTGTCGCGCCCGGCGCGCCTGTCGCGGGACGTGGCGCTTCTCGCCGGACGCCTGGAGCGGGCGGCCGTGGCCAATGCGGAAAGCGCTGCGGCGGCAAAAGGCGAAGACAAGGCCGAAGAGGACATCGATGACTACTCTGTGGAACTCTTCGCGGTACTACATGGCGGATTCGGCGGCCCCCTCGACAAAGGGAAGTCTCCGCGTATGGCGCTGCTCTTCGCGGCGGAACTCTTCCGCGCGGGACACGAGGACGAGGCGGGCGCAATCTTCCGCGCCATAGAGTCGTTCGGCGATTTGGACGGCATCGAGCGCGGGGCGACGGTCATGCTTGCCGAGGGCGATGTCTCCGCCGCATGCGACATGCTCGCGGAAACGGGCGATTTCGCCGCAACCGCCGCCTTCCTTGAAAAGAGCCTCGCGCGCAATCCGGCCAAGCCTGCGAAACCGGGCGAAGCGGATGGAACGCCCCCCCTTCCTTCGAATTGGCGAAGTAGCTTTTCGCAGCGAGGGGACTTCCGCAAGGCGATTCTCGAGGTGATGCGC
>JAEEGJ010008897.1_pt1 | contig 27359 bp, 26 predicted proteins | sample 8958761 | NCBI WGS metagenome assembly JAEEGJ01 (sample SAMN16246546, study PRJNA631951) | gut metagenome | biome: gut microbiome; feature: rumen; material: RS-attached | host: Bos | place: Iran: Karaj | collected 2018-10 | reverse complement strand
CTTCTGCTCTGTGGCAGGTGATACAGCGGCAGCGGTGATGAGGCGTCCGCGGATGACATTCTTCTGTTGGCGGTAAAGCGTGACGTACGAATTGGCGATGAACTGCATCACGCCCTCACGGTCTTCCTTCAGCACGAGCTGGATGAAAGCCTTGGTCAGCTCGGAGGGGTTCTTGCCTGCTGCTGTCAGCAACAGCGCCTCCTTATTGTCCTTTGAGAGCATCGGATTGTCTATCGTAAACCGCAGCTGTGGCACGTCGGCATAGCTCTTAGCGAGCTGCTGCATCTCCGTGTAGACAGCATCCTCGATTTTTGCGTCAGTCGCACTCTTGAGAAGTGCACGGGCGTATCTGACCGATATGACTCCTATATCCATACGCTACTAGCTTATTTGTCAGTAGAAACCTCATCCAGCATCTTTTCGATCAGGGCCATCTGAGCCTTGTCATCCTTCAGGTTCTGACGCAGAACCTTCTCTGCGATCTCCACACTCAGTGTGGCCACCTGCTGTCGGATGTCGGCGATGGCAGCCTTCTTCTCCTGCTCGATGGCGAGTTTGGCGTCACCTAGCAGTCGGGCTCCCTCCTCACGGGCCTTCTGCTGAGCCTGTTCCACAATCGCATCGCGCGTCTCGGCTGCTTCCTTGAGAATCTGGGCCTGACGATCGCGAGCCTCCTGCAGAATAGCCTCACCCTCCTGCTTGATGTTTTCCAACCGCTCGGAGGCCTCGTGCGCCTTCAGAAGACTTTCGTCAATGTACTTCTTGCGCTCCTCCACCATGTTGATGATAGCAGGGAAGCCGTACTTGGCGAGCACGAAGAACACTACCGCAAAGGCCAGAAGCATCCAGAACAAGAGTCCCAGATCGGGCGTGAGAATTGCTGGCAGTTTACTGAAATCCATTCGCTATTTTCTTTAGGGTTACTTACTTGAAAACAGAAATGAATCTTTATTAGATCAAGAATGCGCAAGCTGCAATGGCGAAGAGAGCACAACCCTCGACGAAAGCAGAGGTCAGAATCATGTTGGTCTGGATCTTACCAGTAGCCTCCGGCTGACGGGCGATAGCATCCATGGCGCTGCCACCGATCTTACCAATACCCAAACCTGCACCAATTGTTGCAATACCTGCACCGATACCGCAGCCCAGCTGAGCCAGACCTTCAGCGGCTAAAAATAAAGCTGAAATCATAATTTTTAAATTTTAAGTTATTAATAATTGAATTTACTTCTATTGTTACATTTTATAATTGTTACATTTTTACATTTTCACTCTGCATGATGGTCCTGATGGGCAAGCCCGATGAACACCGCACTCAGCATGGTGAAGACGTAAGCCTGAACGAAGGCAACCAGCAGCTCCAGCAGATTCATGAAGAGGAGCATCAGGATGCTGAACGCATTCAGACCGAGACCAAATCCGACACCCATAGACCAACCGAGGAAGATCACACACGTGAAGCTGAGCATCACAGCGTGGCCTGCCATCATGTTGGCAAAGAGACGGATCATCAGCGCGAAAGGCTTCGTGAACACACCGAAGAGCTCGATGACAGGCATGATCGGTGCTGGATAAGCCTTCAGGAACAGTGGCACCTCAGGCCAGAATATCTCCTTCCAGTATTCCTTGTTGGCGAAGATGTTGATGGCTAGCATCGTACACAGCGCCAGGAAGAATGTGATGTTGATATTTCCAGTCACATTGGCACCGCCTGGGAAGATAGGTATCAATCCGATGAGGTTACATGTCAGGATGAAGAAGAATACCGTCAGCAGATAAGGTGCATAAGGCTTGTAATGCTTCTCACCGATCGACGACTTAATCAGATCGTCGTGAATCGTCATCACAATCATCTCCATAGCTCCAACGAAACCTCCAGGCGCCTGATCCTTCACATCGTGGTTCTTATACCAGCGGGCACAAGAGAGGAAGACAATGATCAGAATCGCTACCACAATCCAAATCTGGAGCACACTCTTCGTGATACTCAGATCAATGGGGCGAACCTCACTGCCATCAGCCATACGCTCATAGATCTTCCCATGATGCTCTTCGCTGAAGAAGAAGCCATCGGGCAGACTGTAAGCCGTACAGAAATGCCACTCTCCGGTATTCTCACTACGGATGATAATCGGCAGCGGGATGCTCAGATGCTTGCCTTGATAAGAAGCGATGTGCCACTCATAAGAGTCGGCCAGGTGCTCAAGAACAATCTCAGGGATATTGATCTTCTCACCTTCACCACCTTCTTCTGCAAGAACAGGCATCGGCAGCAGTGCTACCATCATCAGGAGGATTATCGACTTTAATTGTTTCATTATTCTCTAAATGTATAAGCAAACTTTACGTTGTTTTGCCGAGACGCATCAAGACTGGTTCGACACTTTAGCAAAGAATATGGAATGGTGCGCCAACGATGCAAAATAAAACACCATGAACACCATGAAGAAGAATAACATGCTATCACGGCCATAAACCAGATAATAAATGAACATGACCAGTAAGGCAAGCAACAAACGGAAGCCAGAGACTGCTGTAAAGAAAGTCGGAAGACTATCCGGAGCCTGCATGGCGATACGGCGCCACACGATGCCAATCACGCAACCCAACAACAGGGTAAAGCCTGCACTGACAATAGCAGGAACCAGCAGACCATCAAGAAACCATACCCGCATCACCAATAAAGTGACGAGGAAAATAGCTGCTGTCAGGAATAACTGCTGTCGCATGTAACGCTTGCTTAACTGATTGATATTCATTGTCATGATAAACTCTTCTTACGCCTCTCTTTAAGAGTGGGATTAACCAATCTCAACACAGAGACTTACCAGATTCTTCTGCACTTCCACGAATCCACCAAGAATATTCAGACTGATCTTACCTTCTTTGGTAGCATACTCTACGACTCCTTTCTGAAGCGTTGAGATGATTGGCGCGTGGTCGTTCAGAATCTCGAACTGTCCCATGGTACCTGGTACCAAGACACTCTCGACTACTCCGTCGTATTCAATCTTCTCGGGCGAAACTATTTTAAGCTGCAACATAAACGATTAATGTTTGATGTTTAATGTTTAATGTTACCCTTTCGCCGCCTCGAGCAACTTCTTGGCCTTCTCCTTGGCATCCTCAATAGTACCGACATTGAGGAAAGCCTGCTCAGGCAGATCGTCGACCTCGCCGTCGAGAATAGCGTTGAAGCCCTTGATGGTCTCTTCGATGGGCACCATGACACCAGGCAGACCTGTGAACTGCGATGCCACAGAGAACGGCTGAGAAAGGAAACGCTGTACACGACGTGCACGGTTCACCGTCTGCTTATCCTCATCAGAAAGCTCATCCATACCAAGGATAGCAATAATATCCTGAAGCTCCTTATAGCGCTGCAGTATCTGCTTCACGCGCTGGGCACAGTCGTAGTGAGCCTTACCCACAATCAGCGGATCAAGGATACGAGAGGTTGATCCCAGAGGATCCACAGCAGGATAAATACCAAGCTCTGCTATCTTACGGTCAAGCACCGTCGTTGCATCGAGGTGGGTAAACGTTGTAGCAGGAGCAGGGTCAGTCAAGTCGTCGGCAGGCACATATACAGCCTGTACTGAGGTGATTGATCCCTTCTTCGTAGAGGTAATACGCTCCTGCATAGTACCCATTTCAGAAGCAAGCGTTGGCTGATAACCCACAGCTGAGGGCATACGGCCTAACAGAGCGGAAACCTCAGAACCAGCCTGAGTGAAACGGAAGATATTATCGATGAAGAAAAGGATATCGGCAGCGCCACCATCCTTACCGCCTCCATCACGGAAGCCCTCTGCGACAGTCAGACCTGACAATGCGACAGAAGCACGTGCCCCAGGAGGCTCGTTCATCTGACCATAAACCAAGGTGGCCTGGCTCTTCTTCAACTCCTCTGGATCAACAAGTGAGAGATCCCACTTGCCCTGGTCCATAGCCTCACGGAACTTATCGCCATAACGGATAACGCCCGACTCGATCATTTCTCGGATCAAGTCATTACCCTCACGAGTACGCTCACCTACACCAGCAAATACGGAGAATCCGTTATGACCTTTGGCGATGTTGTTGATGAGCTCCATGATGAGCACCGTCTTTCCTACACCAGCTCCACCGAAGAGTCCGATCTTACCACCCTTCATATAGGGCTCAAGCAGGTCAATCACCTTGATACCTGTTGCAAGAATCTCTTTCTTCGTAGAGAGTTCTTCAAAAGTAGGAGCTGCACGGTGGATAGGGTAAGCACCCTCCATGTTGAGCTGTTTCATACCGTCGATAGGCTGACCGATAACGTTCAGCATACGACCTTTAATCTGATCTCCCGCAGGCATCACAATTGGTGATCCCATGGGGATTGCCTCTAATCCACGGTGCAGTCCGTCGGTATTGTCCATAGCCACACAGCGCACCGTATCCTCGCCGATGTGCTGCTGCACCTCGACAATCAGGTCGCGCCCGTCACCACGGTCAATCTTCAAAGCATCATGAATCTTTGGCAGAACCTTTTCCGCATCCTGACCCTCTGTATCGAAAAACACGTCGATCACGGGGCCGATAATCTGCGAAATGTGTCCAGTAATTTGTGACATAAGCTGTAAATATTTGAGTTACTTTGTTTGTTTTGTAGTTCAACAATTAAGTTTTAGTGAATGCAAAGATAGCTATTTTTTCCCAATTAAAGAATTATTTAAGATATTTTTAAACTATTTGCCCTAATTATTTCCGCAATGCAATATTATAGTTGTAATATCGGCTATTTCCTGTAACATCTTCAAGGACTTTGACAAATGGTGGGAATTTCACACTTTCCTGCTCTGCTACACCTTTTGACTGTAGTATGACCAAGTCGTTGACTGGTTCCTGAAAAGTATCAATCTCGAAGTGCTGCCCCTTCCAGATAAAGCTCTGGCGCTTCTTCTTGATAGTGGCACGATAGGGATCAGCCTGCTGGAGCATCTGCTCATATAGATTATTATCAACCTTACGCTCAGTCTCCAACTCCTCAGTCTCCGAGATACGCTTCTTTGAACGGTGGACATTAACCACTTTCCCCCCACTCCACTTGCGACGACGCAAGCGGATCTCGCAACCTGGCTCGGCCACAAGATAGGTCTGAATGATCTCACTCTCGATGGCTCCCGGTATTTCCCCAATCACTTCGACCTTATACAGTCGCTCTTTCTCCAATGGTTGAGGCAACCCAAGTACATTGCTGATTTCCTTGATCACACGGTTGAGCTTGGCATTAAAGTCATCATGATTATTGATCACGCGCAGATGGGAATGCCCCGACCAGGCGTTGATGACCTTCTTATCCAGTTCTCGCGCGAGTCGAAGACCTTCTTCGTCAGCCTTCTCATAGCGGGTGGCATTGGTGGCCGTCGTGTAATACTGCTCTGCACCATCGGCAGCACTTACCAGATGGAGCACGGCATCATAGCGCTGGCGCAACTTGTCGGAATCCGTATCAACCATCTGTGTGATTTCCTGCCATTCCTCTGGTTTGATATAGGCAGAGATATCCATAGCACCTCTATCACAGACAATCAGTACGGGCTTTTCACATACTTCTGCCAAGCGATAGAATTGATCCTCAAGCGACAACTGTGTTTCCAGAATAGCACGCTCTCCTTCATAATAGAGCTGACGATTAGGAGTCAGATAATTCCAACCACCAGTACTATAGAGCGTAGGAACCTCAGGGACGGTGAATACTTTATATCCCATCCCTGAGAAATATTCTACAATCTTAACCAGTGCCGTTGTCTTACCTGCACACGGTCCACCTGTTAATACAATCTTCTTAATCTCCGGCATATATAAACCATAAACTGTAAACCGTAAACTAAATACTCAGTTCATCAAGCACCTTGATCAGTCGCTTGTCAAAGCGCTTGTCCGTACGGATACACTCGCTGAAGGGCACGTATACCACATCATTGAAGCGCACACCCACCATCACGTTACGCTGTCCCTGCTTGATGGCCTCGATGGCACCCACACCAGTTGTAGAAGCAAGGATACGGTCACGGGCTGAAGGAGAACCACCACGCTGCAGGTGACCCAGAATCGACACGCGTACGTCGAACTCAGGGAACTCATGCTTCACACGGTCGGCATAGAAGAGGGCACCACATTTCGGACTTTCCGACACAATGACGATACATGACTTCTTCGACTTACGGATACCACGACCCATGAACTGTGCCAACTGGTCGACATCGGTAGCCTCCTCTGGTACGATGGCAGCCTCTGCACCACAGGCGATGGCGCAATTCTGTGCCAGGAAGCCGGCATCACGACCCATCACCTCCACGAAGAAGATACGTTCGTGAGAGTTCGCCGTATCACGGATTCTGTCGACACACTCCATAATGGTGTTCATGGTTGTGTCATAACCGATAGTGGCATCAGTACCATAGAGGTCGTTGTCGATGGTACCAGGCAGACCAATCACGGGGAAGTCATACTCCACACCAAACTTCCAGGCACCTGTCAGCGAACCGTTACCACCGATCACTACCAGAGCGTCGATTTCTTCTTTCTGACAAGTCTCGTAGGCCTTGGCCATACCCTCGGGAGTCATGAAGTCCTTTGAGCGGGCTGTCTTCAGGATTGTACCGCCACGGGTAATGATACCACTCACGTTCTCTGTGGTAAAGGGTTTCACCTCGTCGTGGATCAGTCCTTCGTATCCACGGTAGATACCCTTGATATTAAAACCATTGCAAATACCTGCACGCGTCACCGCACGAATAGCTGCATTCATTCCTGGAGCATCACCTCCAGAAGTCAGAATACCGATTGTCTTAATCTTTGCCATAATCTATAGTTTTAAAAATTAAAAGTAATTTAGTTCAATCCAAAGAACTGCCAGTCCAACCAATCCACCAGCGAGCACCTTCAGTGTCATATTCTTCACATACCAGCCCAAGCGGATATGTTCCATTTTCATCAGCGCAAGACCACTCACGGAGCCTACACTGAGCAGACAGCCTCCAACGGTGGTCGTATAGGCGATAATCTTCCAATAGATACCATTCGTGATAAAACTGCCGATATAGTCACCAGGAAGCGCACCTTTCACCACAGGGTAGAGCGAGATGTCACTGATGGCGATCGTAAAGGTATCCACCAGTCCACTCAGCAGTCCTGAGACGATACCAACCACCCATACACTATGAATGTTTTGATTGATCCAGTCTGCAACATCGCTGAACACACCCGTTTCCATCACGACACCCATACCCAGCATAATACCCATCACAAAGAGAATCTGCTGGATGGTTCCATACTGCAAGGCGATGGGTACGCGTTTCTCCGACATCATGTCAGCACTCATCAGCTTGCGGTTCATCAGTTCATTAACCACCCACAAGACACTTAACACACAGAGTGCTCCAAGGAATGGCGACAATTTGGTGATGGTATGGAAAGTGGGGATAAACCACAAGCCACCAATACCCACAAAGAGCATCAATATTCGCTGCCAAGGACTCAGGTTCGTTTCGTCACCACGATAAGGCATCGGCATCCATTGGGCATCGATTCTCTCAGGTAACTCCCGATTGATAAGAGCAGTAGGTATCACCCACGCCAACATGGCAGGCAGTGCCATATACGACGAGAAGTTGGTTGCTGTTACAGCTCCATCACCCCACAGGATCAGTCCTATCGGATCTCCAATCACAGTAAAACATCCTCCGCAATTGGCAGCCAATACGATGGCAGTACCAATCAGCATCCTCTGGCGGCGGTTCTGCACAATAGAGTGCATGATGACAAGCATCATCGTGGTCGTTGTCAGGTTATCAAGATTGGCTGAGAGGATAAAAGTGGCGAAAGTGATAGTCCACAACAAACGCTTGGAGTTTCTGGTACGAATCCATTTCGTAATAAAATCAAAACAGCCGTTATTGTTCAGAATCTCCACAATACTCATCGTGGCCAAGAGAAACATCACGATACTGGCAGCACGCCCTACATAATATAAGAATACATTATTATATATATAGTATTTCACGGCATTGCTCGAAGGCAGGTCTCCTCCCAGGAACTCCTCATAGTCCTGAGGATGGCGTGCCATCACGAAATCTGTGCCATAACTGATATATACCACCCAGCCAACAGTTCCTATGAATATGGCAATTGCCGCCTTATTCACACCCGTCAGGTGCCCCGTAGCAATCACCACGTAACCCAACAGCAGCAATATCACAATAATCAGCGTCATCTCTTAACTCTAATTCAATATCTCCGACGGCACCCAAATCCAGAAAATGGATCCTCGACCATCAATATCATTATCACGCGCCCCGATCTTGCCTCCCGATTTGTCGACAACAGCCTTACAGATGCTAAGTCCTAATCCAGGAGCATTCTCCTGTGTGTAGGTGTTCTTATCTGATAGTAACGCGAAAATATTTTTCTTCAAGTCCTCTGGCAGCCCCACACCAGTATCTCTAACCTCCGTATAGATACCACCTTCTTTCACATAGTAAGAGAGAGTTATCTTACCCTCTTTGGTGTGTTGCTGGGCATTCTCGAGCAAGTGCATAGTCACCATACGCATCATGTTAGGATCAATCAGTGCACGAATACCTGCTACAGGCTCCTCAACCTCTAATCTCACTCCCTCTGCCAACTGTGGACGAATCTCTGCGACATAGCTGTCCATCTCATGATCAATATCTGTTACCTGACGGTTGAACAGTTTCTCTGTACCCTCGATATCGCTGAGTGACAATAATTCATTAATCAAATGCAACAGCTGCAGCCCGTTAGAGTTGATCAGTCCGAGCAAATGCTGGCGCTCATCCTCCTTCATGTCTCGCGAAGATGCCTCCATCAACAAGTCTGAGAAACCGATAATGGCATTCAGCGGCGTTCGTAATGCGTGACTGACGTTATTGAGGAAGATATCCTTCAGTTCTTCGCTCTTCAAGGCACGCTGCTCATTCTCTTGGGCACGTTTCATCTCTTTCACCAAGCGATTACGCCCTCTTCTCTGCTGAACAATAATAGCGCCTAAAGATACGAAAACAATCAAAGCAATAAGAGCCCAAATCCACATCGGAATCACAAGATCACCAAATTTTGTGCGGATATTCCCATATACCTCATCAATCACGCCTTCAGACTCCATCTTTTCCAATTCCGCATTGATAGCATCAATCAACCGCTTGTCATGACTCACGTAGCAATATTCACGTGGCATCAGGGACAGATCCTGTGGGACGAGATTGTCCAGATGGTAAGTTTCTATCAGATAACGGGCTTGATAACGGTAGCAGATCACACCATCGTATTGCCCAGTCGACAATTCATAGAGAGCTTTCTTCAGGTCTTTGATCAGCACACAGGTCGCACCTCCAGCTGTCAAAGTGTCGATGATGGGCTGTGATTTCATGAAGGCATAGGTCTTGCCCTCCACATCACGCAGTCCTTCCTTGTTCTCATCACCCTTTCTGCATACCATCTGATAATAGAGACGAAAGACAGCCTTCGAGTAGTTCGTGATATTCTTCCGATAGGGCGAATAAACCATCATACCAAGGTCAACCCTGCTATTGAGAATATCATCAGCTACTTTCTCCCAGGTATTGGGTGCATAGGTGAAAGGGATATCCAGACGGTCCATCAGCAGCTCCGTAAATTCAACATCGAAACCACTGGGCTTACCCGCTTCATCCACATACTCCATAGGCGGATAATCCAGGTCGATAGCGAATTTCAGAGGGTGCTCTTTCGTATAGCCGAGGTTATCAGCTCTTACCTCAAAAGCAAGAGTAGCCAGTAGCAACAGAAGGCCATACAACTTCGACTTCATTTTAGGTTGATGCTTTATTATTGGGTACAAAGATACGGAAAAGTTTTGTAATCACCAAAACTTTCCCGTAAAAAAAGTTAAATGGAGTCCCCCAGACCCCATTTAACCCCATAATCCCCCCAATCCTATGTCTCTATATTCTATTCCCATCGCTCCCACACCGGTATATACGTCACCTTCTTCATCGAACCATCCGCTATCACCTGCATCTCACCATTCGGCTGCCTACCCGTATCCACGATCACATTATTATCCTGATACCCACGGATGCGGAACATCATCTTATAGTCGTAAAACGCCAGCACATCCATAAAGATCGAGAAAACCCCTTCCTGCCATCCTTCTGACCAAGGAACATCTCCCTCCAATCACGCGCTTCAGTTGGCAATCCAAATCTTTGATACAGACCCACTTGATCCAAAATGGTTACGTAATCCTTGAAGGGCACTTTTCTCATCCCTCGCCCTACTTGCTGCAGATACTTCGACAGCGATAACGTCGGTCTCGCCAACTGTATAAACTCCACCTCCGGACAGTCAAATCCCTCCGAAAAGATATCCACATTCATAATCACATCAATCCCTGAGCTTGCCTTGTAATCTTCTACAATTTGCGCCCTTTCCTGTGCCGGCGTCTTCGCATCAATCACCGCACACCTCACCCCTTACTCTGATAATACGCCGCAATATGCTTCGCATGCTCCCGGTCGATCGCATACACAATCCCCTTCTTCCTCCAGGCAAACGCCTCATAGCTGTCATAGAGATGAGCGATACTCTCCGGCGTATCCATCACCGTTGCCATCTCCTTCATCTGGTAATCCCCATCCACGCCCCTTTTCTTCAGCCCGTGAATCTTCTCCAGCATCCAGTTCTCCGGTGTCACACTCACATACATTAACGCATCCTTTGTTTGTCAAAGAGTTTTGAATGGGAGCCTAAACGAACAAGGCGAATGATCTTCTGTTCATGGTCCTTCCAAATTAGAAGGAAGTCATCCTCTACACGGCACTCCATACAGTTTTTATAGTTTCTGCTCCATCTGATTCAGAGACTTTTTACGTAGTCTTTGAAAGTTGTAATGTCGAGTGATTCGAGTTCTCACACTCTTCAATAGCAGCACGGGTCCCAGCATTTGGAACGTATTCCCATTCTTCCTTGGCCTTTGCCTTTCGCCGAATGGAACGCACGAATTTGATAGTCTGAGCCATCAAATCGTCATTGCCCATGATGTGACTCATTTCATTAAGTAAAGATTTTTCTAATGATATTATTGCCATATTATTTGTTCAAAATCGGTGCAAAGATAGGGTAAATATTGGAGAGGCTTCGAACCTTTTTCCAAACCCTTTTCAGCTCCATCTTCCAAGACACTTCACTCAGGCTTCATTCTCGCTGTAGGCTGCTCTCAGGCTGCTTGCTGCCTTACTCTTGAGTAAGCCTAGAAGCAGCTTAGAAGGAGGCTAGAAGGAGGCTAAAGGCTATTTGACTGACAGGAGAGATCTCACGGGTGAGGGAATAATTATTCCTTCATTCAAGCTCCCGTCAGCACCTTGTATCTTCTCTGGAGTGCTACTAGAACGCTGCGTTCGGCCAAGGGGTTCAGCCCACGGAATGTGGTGCGTCGCTTCAGTTCCGCCAGGGGCATCTCCAACAACAGCTTTGCTATGCATTCATCGGCAAAGGAATTGGACACAACGTTGACACCCGTAAAATCAAGCACCACCTTCTCGTCGCCATTAATCAGCGGCAAGAGCTTCTCACGGAGCTTCTGTCCCATATCGCGGGTACCAAAATCCGTTCCGTATGTAATAAACTTAAATTCTACCATAGCGAATCCAATTCTCCTGTTTCTACAAATGTCTCGTTATACTCCTCGGCTACATCAGTACGGTGATCTACTATCTGATTGGGGTCTATCTCCTCGCTCGTACCTATCTCCATATAGATAAGCACACCTTGCCAAAAGCCGTTCTCGATGAGAGATGTCTGGCCATCCTTTATCATCAGCTTATGGCTACCTGAATGCAGAATAAATTTTTTGCCAATACTGTCCACCAGTCTTGACGTAGTGTAGAGCCCAAAACCCATCCCTTTGCCGTCGGTTATGCTGTCCTCCAGGCACAATCGGAGCGCATCAGCTTCAGTGACGTCCTTGTATTTCTCATTCTCGGCCAACGATGCCCTGATGCCCATCCCGTCGTCAGCTATCAGGATGCGCAACACCTTGTGCGTCTCGTCATAATGCGTCATGGCCGTGCCCAAAGGCTTTCCGGAATGAATATGCACATTATCCATCATCTCATACAAACAGTAGCTCAACGCCTGGAGCACGCTAATCTCTATATCCAGATGCGAGGTCATTGCGTTCACCACGTCCTGATACACAGCATTCAACGTCTGCGCATCAAATACATCAATCGATACGCCCTCCTTTCCTTTGAAATACTTATCTAAAATGAACGCAATGTCCATAGCAAATTTTTTAACAACTTTATTTTTTTGCGGACAAAGATAAAGAAAATATTGGAATTCTCCAAATTTTGGGGCAAATATCTACTTGCTGGGGACCAAAAACAAAGCGTTGTAAGACGCTGTATCCAATATGTTTTGACCCACACCTTCACTGCCTCTCAAGGCAAGTACGGCGTGAACTCGGTTGCAAAGGTACGAAAAAGTGATGAAAGTGCAAAATAAAAGAGCGAAAACTTTTGGGTTTTCGCTCTTTTAAGGGGTGAGACGGAGATTAGCCTCCGAAGTTATCGTACATAATCGACTCGGGATCGACGCCAAGCGAATCGAGCATAGAGACGACAGCCTTAGACATCGGGCCAGGACCACACATGTAGTACTCAATATCCTCTGGAGCCTCGTGATCCTTCAGATAAGTGTTCAGCATGACCTGATGAACAAAACCTGCTGTGTACTTCACGCCAGCTGCATCGGCTGCTGGGTCTGGACGGTCGAGGGCCAAATGGAAGTGGAAGTTGGGATACTCCTTCTCCAAGCCCAGGAAGTCGTCGAGATAGAACACTTCGTTCAGTGCACGTGCACCATAGAAGTAGTGCATCTCGCGATCTGTCGTGTGCAGGGTCTTCGTCATGTGCATAATCTGTGCGCGCAACGGAGCCATACCGGCACCACCACCAACCCAGATCATCTCCTTCTTCGAGTCGAAATGTGGATGGAAGTCGCCGAAAGGACCACTCATGATCACCTTGTCGCCTGGTTTCAGCGAGAAGATATAAGATGAAGCGATACCTGGGTTCACATCCATGAAGCCTGAGCGATCGGGCTTGAACGGAGGCGTAGCGATACGAACCGTCAGCATGAAGACATCACCCTCTGCAGGATAGTTGGCCATGGAGTAGGCACGGATGGTGTCCTCGGGGTTCTTACACTTCAATGGGAACAAGCCGAACTTCTCCCATGAAGGCAGATACTCGTCGCCTATCAGGCTCTTGTCGATATCCTTATCATAGTCAATGCAATCGAACTTAGGAATCTTGATCTGTGCGTAAGAGCCAGGCAGGAAGTCCATGTGCTCACCCTTAGGCAACTGCACCTTGAACTCCTTGATGAACGTAGCCACGTTCTTGTTGGAGATAACGGTACACTCGTACTCCTTAACGCCAAGGATACTTTCATCGACATGGATCTTCAGGTCGCCCTTGACCTTACACTGACAACCCAGGCGCCAGTGGTCCTTAATCTGCTTACGGGTGAAATGAGGCTTCTCGGAATCGAGGATCTCACCCCCACCCTCAAGCACCTGAACCTTACACTGTCCGCAACTGGCCTTTCCACCACAAGCTGAAGGCAGGAAGATACCATTCTGATTGAGTGTGGCCATCAGATTGTTGCCCTGAGGTACGTTCAGCACCTTATCGCCATTTACTGTAATATTCACGTTGCCGCTGGGGCTCAAATACTTCTTAGCCACCAACAGGATAATCACAAGCAAAATGATTACCAAGAGGAAAACCCCAATGCTATAAGATATAAATTCTATCATAATCATCTTTTTTATCTCAACACAGAGTCACAGAGATACAAAGTTCTTTTTTTATCAGGGGTACAAACAAAAGCAGAAACTCTGTACCTCTGTATCTCTGTGTTTTATTATTATATATTCAAGCCTGAGAAACACATCATAGCCATAGCCATGAGGCCTACGGTGATAAACACAATGCCGAGACCCTGTAGAGGCTTGGGCACATCCGAATACTGCATCTTCTCACGGATGGCACCCATTGCCACGATGGCGAGCATCCAACCGATACCAGAACCGAATCCATAGACGATAGCATCCCAGATAGAGGTAATGGCCTGCGAATTAGACGGATCCATCAGTATGCGCTGCTGCATAAAGAGCGAGGCACCCATGATGGCGCAGTTAACAGCAATCAGAGGCAGGAAGATACCCAGGGCAGCGTAGAGCGAGGGAGAATACTTCTCAACCGTCATCTCAACCAGCTGCACCATACCTGCGATCACAGCGATGAAGAGGATAAACGACAGGTAACTGAGATCAACGCCCTCAACGAGGCAATCAGGACCCAGTACCTTGGTCTGCAACAGATAGTTGACGGGAACGGTTACAGTGAGCACGAAGGTCACAGCACATCCCAAGCCCAATGAAGTCTTCACGGTCTTCGACACTGCCAGATATGAGCACATGCCGAGGAAGAAAGCGAAGATCATATTGTCGACGAATATCGACCGGAATAGTAAACTAATTATATGCTCCATAATTACTTCTCCTTATAAAAGTAAGCACGATGAACCCAAATCACACATCCCACGAGAATCAGCGCCATGGCAGGCATCGTCATCATACCGTTGTTCACATAGCCGAAGTCGTAGCAGGCATCAGGGATAATCTGGAAGCCCAGCAGACTACCGCGTCCGAGCAACTCGCGAACAGCACCCACGATGACTAGGATCATGGCATAGCCAAGACCATTACCCACACCATCGAGGAACGATGGCCAAGGCTTGTTCTGCATGGCGAAGGCCTCCAAGCGGCCCATCAGGATACAGTTGGTGATAATCAGACCGACATACACAGAGAGCTGAACACTCACGTCGTAGGCGAAAGCCTTCAGAATCTGAGAAACGATGGTTACGAGAGCAGCCACAACCACCAGCTGTACCACGATACGGATACGGTTAGGAATAGTGTTGCGGATGATTGAGATAATCACATTAGAGAATGCCGTAATCACCGTTACAGCAAGACCCATCACGATAGCTGGTTTGAGCTGTGATGTAACAGCCAGTGCCGAACAGATACCCAATACCTGTCCGAGGATCGGGTGGTCGAGGTTCAACGGATTAGTAAAGACCTCTTTATTTTGTTTACTGAATAATGCCATAACTTACTCCTCCTCTGCTTTAGGTTTCAGATTCTTCAGACCTTCTTTCAACATAGCATCCACACCGTTAGAAGTCAGCGTAGCACCTGTCACACAATCAACCTGAGTGGTCGGGTCGTCTACCTTCTTTACAACAGAGAGAACGACCTCCCCGTTGTCATTGAAGATCTTCTTGCCGATGAATTTCTCCTGCCAAGCCTGAGAATCCTTGATTTCAGCACCAAGGCCGGCAGTCTCACTCTCATGGTTGAAGTAGGCACCAAAGACCTTACCTTCCTTGTCGATAGCCACATAGCCGCTGATGCCGCCCCAGAGGCCCATACCCTTCAGGCTGGCAACACGGATGTTCTGACCATCAATCTGACACTCATAAATCTTCTGTCCATCGAGCTCCTTCTCTTCCTTCACGACCTCTGCGTATTTGGCTTCTGCCTCTGCACCATCGAGGTTGCGAATATTCAGCGAATAGAGAATCTGCTTCTTCACGTCGAGGGCCACGTTAGCATCCTGCATAGGCTTCAGAGCCTGATAGACGAATGCCAGCAAGAAGGCCACGACGACAACGAGTATCGCACTATATATAATAATGTACGCGTTAGAGTTTGTATTCAGTTTCATTTGATACCTCCTCTCTTTAAACGTTTCGAGATATTGCGCTCCACAACGAAGTGGTCGATAGTGGGAGCAAACATATTACCAAAGAAGATGGCGAGCATCATACCCTCAGGATAACCGGCATTCATCACACGGATGATGATAGCCATCGCACCAATCAGGAAACCATAGATATACTGACCAGTGGTAGTACGGCACGATGTAACAGGATCAGTAGCCATAAACACAGCTCCGAAAGCAAATCCACCCATGACGAAGTGGTGCCACCAAGTGATGCTCTGCCCCGTCTGCTCGAAGATGTATGCCATGATAGCACCACCCACGAAGACGCTCAGCATCGTGCGCCAAGAGGCAATACCCATCCACAGCAGCATCACAGCACCGATGGCGATGGCAATGACACTGGTCTCACCGATAGAACCGGGGATGAATCCCACGATCATATCCATGATAGAGGCATCGGGATTGATGCCCTGTCCGATCTGACCAAGCGGTGTGGCAGCAGTGAAGCCATCGGGCAGGTCGTTACCCAGTCCGAAAATACTATTCTGAGCCACCCATACCTGATCGCCTGTCATCTTAGAGGGATAGGCGAAGAAGAGGAACATACGCACAGCGATGGCGGGGTTGAAGATGTTCATACCCGTTCCACCGAAGATCTCCTTACAGAAGATCACGCTGAAAGCGCAGGCCAGGGCCAGCATCCACAGTGGGCAACCGATAGGAATGATCAGTGGGATGATGATACCTGAGGCGAGGTAACCCTCCTGGATCTCCTCACCCTTCCACTGAGCCCAGGCAAACTCGATGCCGAGACCTACGATGTAGCTGACCAGAATCTTCGGCAGTACGGCCAGGAAGCCGAAGCAGAAGATCTCGAGGAACGAGGCTGAAGCCAGCGTGCCTGCAGCGAGATAGTTCTGGTAGCCGATATTATACATACCAAACAGCATGGCTGGCATCAGGGCGATGATCACCATACTAATAATACGCTTCGAGTCGATGGAATCGTGAATATTGACACCCGACTTGGAAGTATCGTTAGGCACAAGCGCAAATGTCTCAAAACCATCGAAGACACTGCGGAAAGCATGCAGCTTGCCACCTTCTTCGAAGCTTGGCCTCATCTTGTTAAATAAGTTTCTTATAGCACTCATGTCTTTATGCGTTTTCTTTACGTAAAATGTTCAGTCCTTCACGGACAATACGCTGTAATTCAAGCTTCGAGGAATCCACGAACTCAGCGAGTGCAAAATCCTCAGGACTAACCTCATAGATGCCCAGCGCCTCCTGACGGTCGATATCGCCGGAGATGATGGCCTTGATGAGGTATTCACCATAGATATCCATAGGCAGCACCTTGTCGTACTCACCACTCATGATCATGTGGCGCTCACCACCTTTGATACGGGCATCGAGCGCATACGACTTGTTGCCCAGAAGCCATGAGAAGTAGCTGTGACTGACAGAGAACTGCTTGAAACGAGGCATGATCCAACCCAGCACCTCGTCGGCATCGTTACCTTCAGGGATAACGGTAATCTCAGAAGCATGAGCCCCAAGGAAGCCGTCTTTCGTCGTTGGCTTGCCTGTCAACACGTTACCGTTGATAATGCGAACATTCTTCGACGCATCGTAGCTGTTGCTCAAGAGGGTCGCAAGTTCCTCGCCTACGAGCATATCCACGTAGGCAGGACTCTTCACCTCACTGCCACACAGTGCTACAGTGCGCTTCAGATTCACCTTACCTGTATTGAACAAACGTCCAATAAAGAGCACCACAGTGGGATCACCGATAGTCCACACCACCTCGCCCTTGTTGACAGGGTCAATGTTGTTCACCTGAACACCAACGTTGCCAGCAGGGCACTTACCTTTGAACTCGTAGACTTCTGCATCCTTCACACCTGCCAGCTTAGAGCCTACTCCAATGCCCAGATTGACATTGGCAATTCTCGACAGGGCAGTGATACCAGTCTGGAAGTCGTCCATCTGTCCTTCCACCTCGTATTCGAAGCTGGCAGCCAGAGGCTTGTCGCGCAGCGCTGATACGAAGATGGCCTTGGGCTTCACACTTGGATTAGTGCTGACAGCGTAGGGCAGCTGATTGATGTAGCCGAAGATACCGGCATCGAGCAATGCGCTGATGACCTGATCGCCTGCAAGCTTGCTGACATCCTTCTTGCCGAAATCCACATAACTCTGCTGGGCATCGGCATCTACCTTCACACAGAGCACTTTCCTTCGTTCACCACGCACTACGGCACTGACAGTACCACTGACTGGCGAGGCAAACTTCACTTCGGGATACTGTTTATTGACAAACAGTGCATCCCCGGCTTTGACCTTGTCACCTTCGCGAACCACGACCTTCGGAGTCACTCCTTCGAAGTCGTCAGGAACAAGCGCAAACTTGCCATTAGACTTCAGCTGGATTTTCTTTTCCTCAGCCCGTCCTTTCAGGTTGATGTCCAAACCTTTGTTTAGCTTAATAACATTTGCCATTTATATCAAAATTTGATTGAATAGTTGCACACAGCGACGGCAAAATTAATAAAAAAATGTAAGACAGAACCAAAAATCATGAAAAAAATGTCAAAATACCGATATTTTATTGTATTTTTGCCTCGTGAAGCTATTCAAACGTTTCGTCAGTTGGACAATTTGGGGTATCATTCTGCTGAATCTGATGCTCATGGGCGTATCCCATATACCTGCAGCGCAACACTTCATCGGCAAAAAGGTGGCCGATGCGGTGGGGCGACAACTTGGTACAGAGGTATCCGTCGGAAGAGTCGATTTGGGATTTCTCAACCGTATCATCATTGATGATCTCAGAATGCTCGACCAGCGTCGCAAGCCGATGGTTCGTGTGGCGCGTCTCACGGCAAAGATTGATATCGGTCCACTCACTGAGGGGCGCATTTCCATCTCATCTGCCCAGCTCTTTGGTGCTCGTCTGTCCATCTATCGGCAGAACGCCCACGCACCTCACAACTTCCAATTCGTTCTCGACTCGTTGGCACCTAAGGATACCACCAGTCACACCCCACTCGACTTGCGTGTTGGCTCTTTTATCATGCGCCGTTCCAGTGTGTCATACGATGTCTACGATCAGCCTCGCACCCCCGACAAATTCAATCCTGCCCATCTATTGTTTGCCGGACTTAGCGCCAATATCTCGCTTCGCACCCTTACCGACGACTCTATCAATGTGAACGTCAAGCGCTTTGGTGGCATCGAGCAATCAGGACTTCTCATCAATCGCGTCAGTTTCCGATTTGAAGCTGGACGCAACCAAGCATTACTATCGCGTCTGCTTGTCGAGATGCCCAGCACGAAGTTGGTGATAGATACGCTCAAGGCCACTTATCTGATGAATGAGAAAGGGCTGGTTCCTGGTTCTACCAAGTATTCTGGACGTATCACAGATACGAGCATAACACCCTCTGACTTAAGATGTTTTGCTCCTGCGCTCAAGAATTTCCAAAGGAGTATCAGCATCGAAACTGACTTCAGTGGCACTGACGATCAAGTCACGATCAGTCATCTGAGTGCAGCTACTCAGGAGCGTGACATCAGCCTCGCTGTCAGTGGCTGGGTAGAGCACTTCTCCAAACCAGCCTGGCACCTTCAGATGAACCAAGTGAACCTGTCTGAGACCAGCATCGATTTCCTCTCCAAGACCATTCCTCAGATACCACAGGAGCTCACGCGCATCGGAAATCTCCAACTCACAGGAACATTCGACCGTTCACTTCAAGGAAACACCTCGCTCAAGGCTGTTGCACGTTCTGGGGCTGGTTCTGTCGATACCCAGTTCGAAATCACCCCCGACAAGATATTCCAGGGTAAGCTGAGCACCGATGGCATCAGTCTCCGTCAGATTCTTGCCAACGAGCATTTCGGACAACTCACCACCAACATCAAGCTCAGTGGACAATTACGCGAGCAAAACAAGCACGATGTAACCGTTGATGGTACCATCAGCCAGTTAGACTACAATGGCTATACCTATCAGGATATTACCATCAACGGCAGCTATCGACAGGGAGCCATCTCTGGCTACTTGGGAATAGACGATCCCCATCTGGCTGCCCAAATGCAGGGAGAACTGACTGAGGATGTCTTCGAGGACTCCAGTCAGAAGGCTAAGAAAGTGCGTCTCGTGGGAGAAGTCGTCCACATCGCGCCTGCTGCTCTCCATCTGACTGACCAGTTTGGTGCGGCTGCCCTCTCTGGTGCCATCGATGCCGACTTCACTGCCAGGACACTCAACGATGCCCAAGGCAGCCTGCATGTTAGCAACTTTACTATCAGCGCAACAGAACAGCAGCCTGCCTATCATCTCGACAACCTGATGCTGACGTCTGGCTACGATCAAGGCATTCACTTCGTCAGCCTCAAGAGCGACTTTGCCGATGTGGCTCTCAAGGGGCATTTCGACTTCAGTTCACTCAAACAGAGTTTTACCAACCTGATTGCCTCGAAACTCCCTACCCTGCCTGGGCTGCCACCTGTGCGACATACAGACAATAATTTCAGCCTACGATTGCTCATCAGTAAAACAGACTGGTTGAAGCGCTTCCTCGGCATTGACCTTCAGCTTCATCAGCCACTTTCGCTCCAAGCACAGGTCAATGACCTCTCAAATATCATCAATCTCGAGGGCGACTTTCCTTCGTTTGCCTATAACGGAGCTTGGTATAATGACGGAACCATCCGTATCACCTCTCCTGAACATGCCATCAAGTGCGACCTTCACCTCACTAAATTCATGGACAACGGGCATCACCTTCGACTCAATCTGCAGGCTGATGCCAGCAACAACAATCTCACAACCACACTCAAATGGGATAATAATGATGCTGCAGAGCACATGAGTGGTAATCTCAACGCCATCATCCGCCTCTATCGTAACCTCGCCAACCAGTCAGAGGCTCATGTGCGTATCATTCCCTCTAACATCTTACTGAATAATAGCGAATGGAGCGTAGAGCCATCGGATATTCTTTATAGCGAGAACCGCCTTCTGATCGACGAGTTTGCGATTCATCATGGAGCCCAGCATATCATTGTCGACGGCATCGCTTCGAAACGTACGACCGATTCTATCACGGTAGATCTTAATGAAGTCGAAGTAGGTTATATCCTCGATCTCGTTAACTTCCACAGTGTCGAGTTCGCAGGCAAGGCCACAGGGCGTGCTCATGCTTCATCGATCTTCGGAAAGTTTGCTGCCTCTGCCGATCTCGATGTCAGCGACTTCAAGTTCGAGCAAGGGCGCATGGGGGTACTGCGTGCTCATGCCAAGTGGAATCAGGAGACCGAACAGATTGACATTCAAGCAGTTGCCGACGATGGTCCTGAGGCGCAGACACATGTCAAGGGCTACATCTCGCCTGTGCATAACACCATCGACCTTGCCATCGATGCCCATGGCACCTATATCGACTTCATGCACAATTTCACCAAATCGTTCCTCAGTCATATCACGGGTCATGCCAATGGTAGCACACGCCTCGCCGGCACCCTCGATAATATCAACCTCACGGGCGAAGTCGTTGTCGATGGAGAGGCCACTGTGTCTGCCCTCAACACGACTTACCAACTGCGACGCGACACCGTTGTGCTCATTCCCGACGAGATCGAGCTCCACCGTCTGCCTGTTTATGACCGCAATAACCACATGGCATTTCTCTCAGGCGGTATTCATCACCAGCACCTCACCAACCTCACCTTCGACCTCTTTGTCGAGGCCGATGACTTGCTGGCTTATGACTTCACTGACTTTGGGGGATCATCGTTCTACGGCACTGTCTATGCCACAGGCAATGTTTCCATTCAGGGGCGCCCTGGGGTAGTCACCATCAACTGCGATGTCACCCCTGAATCCAATTCTGTCTTTGTCTATAATGCAGCTAACCCTGATGCCATCTCGCGACAAGAGTTCATCGAGTGGAGTTCTGACAATGATGACACGACGCAGCCAGTGAAAAGCGTCAACACGCGCATTGCCGATACCGACATCTACATCAATTTCCTGATCAACACGACACCAGCTGCCACTCTGCGACTCTTGATGGACGCCAATACCAAGGACTACATCACGCTGAACGGCGATGGTGCCATCCGTGCTACTTATCACAACAAGGGTCCATTCAACATGTTTGGCACCTACACTGTTGATCATGGCACCTATGGCATTACCATCCAGAATATCATCAAGAAGAACTTCACCTTCAACCGTGGTGGTACGATTGTCTTTGGAGGCGATCCCTATAACGCAGCGCTCAATCTGCAGGCTGTCTACACCGTCAATGGTGTCAGTCTCTCCGACCTCAATATCGGCAACTCGTTCACGAACAACACCATCCGTGTAAACTGTCTGATGAATATCGGTGGACAGCCCAATGCCCCACAAGTAGACTTCGACCTCGAAATGCCTACCGTCAATGCCGACGAGCAGCAGATGGTGCGCTCTATCATCAACGGGCAGCAGGAGATGAATCAGCAGGTGGTCTATCTGCTTGGTATCGGACGATTCTACAATCAGGGTGCCAACAACAGCGCCACAGGCCAGCAGACTGACCAGACATCACTCGCCATGCAGAGTTTCCTCTCAGGCACACTCTCTACTCAGATCAACACACTCTTAAACCAGATCATCAAGAACGACAACTGGAACTTCGGAGCCAACATCTCAACAGGAAATGAAGGCTGGCACAATGCTGAATACGAAGGCATTATCAACGGGCGCATGCTCAACAACCGCCTGCTCTTCAACGGGCAGTTCGGCTATCGTGACAATGCGACGCGCGCCAACCCCTCCTTCATCGGCGATTTCGATTTGCAATACCTTCTATACCCCAATGGAAACCTGGCGCTCAAGGTCTACAATCAGACCAACGACCGCTACTTCACGAAGTCGAGCCTGAACACACAAGGCATCGGCATCATCATGAAAAAGGATTTCAATGGGTTGAGGGATCTCTTTACTTCGAGCCGACGTAGAGGAAAAACATTCCAAGCAGCACCAGCGCCAAATCAAAAGCCTTAGCCTTAAGGTTCTTCTCACGGAAGAACATCGCTCCGAACATAAAGCTGACAATCACACTGCCCCTTCGAACCATCGACACGATGGAGATCAGGGCATCAGGCAGACTCAGCGAGTAGAAATACAAGAAATCGGCCGTCGACAAGAAGATGCTCACACCAAGAATCGACCACGACCAGTGGAATGGTGTCGTCTGTTCGTGCTTAGGCCACCACAACAGCCACAACATCACACCCATCATCACACATTGGTAGATGTTATACCACGACTGCACCATCATGCGGTCGAGCCCGACGCCTCCATTCTCTACAGGAGCCATCAGATATTTATCATAGAGACCGCTGACAGCTCCTAAGACAGCAGCCCCCACAATCATATAGATCCAGTGGTCGTGCTTAAAGTCGATGCCTTCTTTCTTGCCGCTGCGACTCAGCAACAGGAATGAGGCCACAGCCAGCAGCACTCCGATCCACTGCCACACGTTCAGGCGCTCACCAAAGAACAGCAGTGCGCCTACAAGCACCATCACTGGCCGAGTAGCATTGATGGGGCCCACGATGGTCAGTGGCAGATGTTTCATGCCGAAATAGCCGAGAATCCAGCTGCTCAGCACGATAAACGCCTTCAGCACGATGTATTTGTGCATCTCCCACCCCCCACTCGCCGTGAAGAATATCGTGTTGTCGAGCATCGTCGTCGAATCACTCAGTACGATACATGGCAGGAAAATCAAACTCGAGAAAAGGGTGTTCAAGAACAGCACGGGAATAACCGCATTCCCCTTTAGCGCCTGTTTCTTCAGAGAATCATAGCAGCCTAACAACGCTGCCGACATAAAAGCTAATATCAGCCACATCCTGTAAACCGTAAACTATAAACCGTCAACTAATAACGTATATTTTCGAGGAAGAGCGCATTGGCCGGCATGCTCTCGCCTGCCGCTGTGCGACGCTTCCCCTCAATCACCTTTCTGAAATCATCCAATGTCAACCGTCCACGCCCGACATCTATCAGCGTACCTACCACAGCCCTCACCATATTCCTCAGGAAGCGGTTGGCCGTAATCTCAAAGTACCAGCTCGTCTCACTGGTCTGAACCCATTCTGCCTTCGTCACACGACAGAGTGTCGTCTTCACGTCTGAATGAGATTTGCAGAATGCGCCAAAGTCATCATAGGTCATCAGGATGCGCCCGGCTTCGTTCATCTTGTCGAAGTCAAGCTCATAGTGCAACTCCGTCGAATAAGGTCTGCTGAAGGGGTCTTTCTTCGTATGAATATAATAATGGTACGTGCGCGAGGTCGCTGAGAATCGTGCGTGCATATCATCGTCCACAAGCTCCACACGGTCCACAGCGATGTCGCACGGCAGAATCCTGTTCAGTTTATACGCCAACTGCTCAAGGTCAATGGCCTCACTGAAATCAAAGTGAGCCACCATCTGTCGCGCATGCACCCCTGCGTCAGTCCTGCCAGCCCCCGTCACGCTGATCTCCTCGCGCAACAAGGTCGAGAGAGCCCGTTGCAATTCTGCCTGCACCGAGTTCCCGTTGGGCTGTATCTGCCATCCGTGATACGCCGTCCCGTCATAGCTGAACCATACGAAATATCTCATTTTTTCTTCTGTTTCACATCGTTTCCCTCTTTGGGGAAGGTGGTAACGAATCGCATTTCTCGAAGGATACGCGCCTGGCGCTTCAGCATATAGGCCGATGGGTGTAGGCTGGAGTAACGACGGGGATTAGGCAGGGTGGCTGCGATGAGCGCACACTGTGCCTTCGAGAGATGAAGGGCATCGGTACCGAAATGCTCTTCAGCCACGGCATCGACACCATATATCCCCTCGCCCATCTCGATCGAGTTGAGATAGACCTCCATAATGCGCTGCTTCGACCACATCAGCTCAATGAGGGTGGTGAAATAGACCTCGAAGCCCTTGCGCACCCATGAGCGACCAGGCCAGAGGAATACATTCTTGGCCGTCTGCTGGGAGATGGTAGAAGCCCCCAAACGACGCTTCTCAGGATGCTCCTTGTTACGCTTGGCGGCATGCTCGATGGCCTCGTAGTCGAAGCCATGATGCTTGAGGAACTTGGCATCCTCACTGGCCATCACAGCCTGAGGCATCGATTCGGATATCTCATCGAGCGGCACCCAGTGATGCGACAACTTGAGGTCGCGCCCCTCAGTGACCTGCTGATAACACCGGATGAACATCAGGGGCGTGAAGAATACAGGCACAAAGCGGAGCACCACAACTGAAAGGATAGTGGAAGCAAAGAACGCTACCACTATCCATCGAATGAGCTTGAGAATGATCTTTATCACCTCTTACTTTGAAGCCTGCTCGGCCTCCTGGATCATCTTCTGAGAGGCGTACATGTAAACCTCTACGCGACGGTTCTGAGCCTGACCGTCCTTCGTAGCATTAGAAGCCACAGGATTAGACTCGCCAAAGCCCTCAACAGACTTAATCTGGGTGGCAGGAACGCTTAAAGCCAGCAGATAAGAGGAAACGGCTGTTGCACGGTCGAGCGACAGAGCCTGATTCTTCTGGGCACTCTGCTCAGCAGTAGAGTTCTTCCAGCCCTGATTGTCGGTATAGCCCTGGATGGCTACATCACAATCGCTATTGCCCTTGAGCACGCCAGCCAGCTGCTGGAGCGATGACTTAGCCTCGTTTGAAAGGTCGTTCTTACCAGTAGCGAAGAGAATACCCGAAGCGAAGGTCACCTTCACGGCATCAAGTCCGTTGGCATCTTTCACCTCTTCTACCTGAGCATTCTGGATAGCCTCGGCCTCTTTCTTGGCCTTGTCCATCTTGTGACCAATGATGGCACCTGCACCTGCGCCTACGGCAGTACCTACAGCTGCACCGATCACGGTGTTACCAGCCAGAGCACCAACAATAGCACCCAGCGCTGCACCACCACCAGCTCCGATGGCCGTACCCTTTGCGGTATTGTTCATATTACATCCCACCAGCACTAATGCTGCGCACAGTGCTACGCAAATTGTTTTCAAACTTCTCATAATTATTCCTATTTTTATAAGTTAAACGTTCGTTTTGCTTGCAAAGTTAATAATTTATTTATAATAAAGCACACCTATTTCATATTTTTTATGTAATTTTGCACGCAAAATTGATTAAACATAAGAATAAAATGGCAAAAGAATTAAAAGAATTAACGAAAAGGGCTGACAATTACAGCCAGTGGTTCAACGACCTCGTGGTAAAGGCCGACCTCGCTGAACAGAGTGCCGTACGTGGATGTATGGTCATCAAGCCTTACGGCTATGCCATCTGGGAGAAGATGCAGCAGCAACTGGACAAGATGTTCAAGGAGACAGGTGCCCAGAACGCCTATTTCCCCCTGCTGATACCAAAGTCTTTCCTTTCAAGAGAGGCTGAGCACGTGGAGGGCTTCGCCAAGGAGTGTGCCGTCGTGACCCACTATCGTCTGCGCGCCAAGGAGGATAAGAGCGGCGTAGAGGTCGATCCTACTGCCAAGCTGGAGGAAGAGTTGATTGTACGTCCCACCTCAGAAACCATTATCTGGAACACCTATAAGAACTGGATTCACTCTTGGCGCGATCTGCCCCTGATGTGCAACCAATGGTGTAACGTGATGCGCTGGGAGATGCGTACCCGTCCGTTCCTCCGTACATCGGAGTTCCTCTGGCAGGAAGGTCACACAGCCCATGCCACTCGTGAGGAGGCTGAAGAGGAAGCACAGAAGATGCTGAAGGTCTACGCCAAGTTTGCCGAGGAGTGGATGGCAGTTCCTGTGGTTCAGGGCGTGAAGAGCGAGACGGAGCGTTTCGCTGGTGCCCTCGACACCTATACCATCGAGGCCATGATGCAGGACGGCAAGGCCCTGCAGAGCGGCACAAGCCACTTCCTGGGTCAGAACTTCGCCAAGGCATTCGAGGTGACATATTTAAATAAGGAGAACAAGCCTGAGTACGTATGGGCCACATCTTGGGGTGTGTCTACCCGTCTGATCGGTGCGCTTATTATGACCCACTCCGATGACAACGGACTCGTTCTGCCTCCACGTCTGGCTCCTATCCAGGTAGTCATCATCCCCATCGCCACCAAGCCCGAGCAGATGGAGCAAGTCAACAAGGAGGTGACTCCGATCATCGAGGCCCTGCGCCAGAAGGGTATCACTGTGAAGTTCGACGATGCCGACAACAAGCGCCCTGGCTTCAAGTTTGCCGACTACGAGCTGAAGGGTGTTCCCGTACGTCTGGTACTGGGAGCCCGTGACTTGGAGAACGGTACGATCGAGGTGATGCGTCGTGACACACTGGAGAAGGAGACCCGCTCTATCGAGGGTATCACTGAATACGTGGAGCAGCTGCTCGAGGATATCCAGCAGAACATCTTCAAGAAGGCCAAGGACTATCGCGATGCCCACATCTTCGAGTGCGACAACTACGAGGAGTTCAAGGAGCGCGTGA
>JAEEGJ010008895.1_pt1 | contig 27368 bp, 14 predicted proteins | sample 8958761 | NCBI WGS metagenome assembly JAEEGJ01 (sample SAMN16246546, study PRJNA631951) | gut metagenome | biome: gut microbiome; feature: rumen; material: RS-attached | host: Bos | place: Iran: Karaj | collected 2018-10 | reverse complement strand
TATCTCAAGGAGAAGCAGGCCCAGACCGGCATCAAGCTCCTTTGGGGCACCGCCAACGTCTTCGGCCACAAGCGCTATATGAACGGCGCTTCCACCAATCCCGACTTCGATGTCGCTGCACGCGCCATGGTCCAGATCAAGAACGCCATCGACGCTACCATCGCCCTCGGCGGCGAGTGCTACGTCTTCTGGGGCGGCCGCGAGGGCTACATGAGCCTCCTCAACACCGACATGAAGCGTGAGAAGGAGCATATGGCCACCATGCTCGGCATGGCCCGCGACTATGCGCGCAGCAAGGGCTTCAAGGGCACGTTCCTCATCGAACCCAAGCCCATGGAGCCGACCAAGCATCAGTATGACGCTGACACGGAGACCGTTATCGGCTTCCTCCGCGCCCACGGTCTCGACAAGGATTTCAAGATCAACATCGAGGTCAATCACGCCACGCTGGCCGGTCACACCTTCGAGCACGAACTCCAGTGCGCCTCCGACGCCGGCCTCCTCGGCTCCATCGACGCCAACCGCGGCGACTATCAGAACGGCTGGGACACCGACCAGTTCCCTATCGACCTTTATGAGCTCACCCAGGCAATGATGGTCATCCTCCGCAACGGCGGTCTCGTGGGCGGCACCAACTTCGACGCCAAGACCCGCCGCAACTCCACTGACCTCGATGATATCATCATCGCACACGTCAGCGGCATGGACATCATGGCCCGCGCCCTTCTCGTGGCTGCCGACGTCCTCGAGAAGTCCGAACTGCCCAAGATGCTCAAGGAGCGCTACGCTTCCTACGATTCCGGCAAGGGCAAGGAGTTCGAGGAAGGCAAGCTCACCCTCGAGCAGGTCGTCGAGTATGCCAAGACCAAGGGAGAGCCCAAGGCCACCAGCGGCAAGCAGGAGCTCTACGAGACGATAGTCAACATGTACATCTAATCACCGATTAGATCATTCACTCTTCACTTTGTGCGGCGGCCGTCCCTTTCGGGGCGGCCGCTTTTCCTATACCGCACTGGGAGGAATGCCGAATTTGTTCTTGAACGAACGCGAGAAACCGGTGAGGGTGGCGAATCCGACCTTGTATGCTACCTCGCTGATGTTGAAGTCCCTGGTTTGCAGGAGTTCCATGGCTTTGTTGAGCCGGTAGTTCGTGAGGAATGCCTGGGGCGACTGGCCCGTCAGGGCCTTCACCTTCGAGAATATGCTGGTGCGGCTCATGCCCATTTCCATCGAAAGCCCGATGACTCCGAATGATTCGTCGTCGAGGTGGGCGTCGATGATGCTGTAGCATTTGTCCATGAAAGCCTTGTCCTGCGAGGAAAGCAGGGAAGAGTCTTCGACGGGCGTTTCTGTCGAGGAGGTACGGTCGGCCAGAAGGCCCTGGAGGCGCTGCCTGCCGGCAATCAGGTTCTGGACCAAGGCGATAAGGTATGCCGGGTCAAAGGGCTTCCCGACATATCCGTCCGCTCCCAGGTCGAGTCCGTGTATCTGGTTCTCCATGTCCGCCTTGGCGGTCAGGAGGATGATGGGGATGTGGCAGAACTCCGGATCGTTCTTGATCTCCTTGCAGAGCGTATAACCGTCCTTGTACGGCATCATCACGTCGCTGATGATGAGGTCTGGAGCGCTTATGCGGATGAATTTCCACGCTTCCTCGCCATCATCGGCCGTAGTCACGTTGTATTTTTCGCGGAGGAAGCCGCGGATGTAACCGCGCATGTCGTCGTTGTCCTCGACCACCAGGATGTGGATGTCTCCCGGTGTGGAACCCTCGGCGGGGGCCGGAATCTCGTCCGCGACCTCTTCAGTCTCCTGCCAGATATTGGACTCCTCGAAATCCTCCTTGAGGCAGGGGAAGGTGAAAGTGAAGACTGATCCCATAGGTTCGTTGGCCTTGACGGTGATCTCCCCTTTATGTATATGGGCCAGATGCTGGGCATAGTTGAGGCCTATTCCGAAGCCGGAAGGAAGCGCCCCGCCGACATTTTCACCCAAACGCTCATAGCGGTCGAAGATCCGCGTCATCTTGTCGGGCGAGATGCCTATGCCGGTATCGGCCACCGTTATGAGAGCCTTTCCGTCATCAGCCTTCGCACTGATGACGATCTCCCCGTGGGCGGGAGTATACTTTACCGCGTTGCTGAGGAGGTTGAACACTATCCTTTCCACCTTCTCCCTGTCGCAGTAGGCGATGATTCCGGCAGGGATGTCCGTCGTGACACGCAAGTCCTTCTGGCTGAACATGTACTCAAAGTTGTCGAGCATCTTGCGCAGAAGGACGGAAAGGTCCGTACGCATGATGGAAAGACTGTCGAGAGTGTCCTGGGAGCGGCTGAAATGCAGGAGCTGGTCGGTAAGGCGAACCATCCTCTCTGCATTGCGGTCGATTATGCCGACCAGTTCACGCTCCTTGTCGCCCAACGACTCCGAGCGGGCGAGTTCCCTGACAGGACCGTATATCATCGAGAGGGGAGTGCGGAACTCGTGCGAAACGTTGGTGAAGAAGGTCGTGCGTTCCTGGCTTATCTGCTCAGAAAGCGCCCTTTCCTGCTCAGCGAGTTCGAGTTTCTCGCTGTTGATCCTGGAGTTGAATATGAGCCTGGTCGCAAGCATGAAGGCGGACAGTGCAAGCAGCAGGTAAAGCAGCAGGCAGGGCCATGCCAGCCAGGGTGAGGGCTTGATGCGGACTTGCTGCAGGAGCTCTTCTCCGCTCCATCCGCCGTCGGGCTGCAGGACCCTGACACGGAAGGTGTAACGGCCGCTGTGCAGCCCAGAATAACCGGCTTGGAGAAGCTGGGAGGCCGGAACCCAGTCCCTGTCGAAACCTTCGAGTTTATACTGGTACGCCGGTTGGAGCGCGGGATTGAAGTTTTTGCCGGAGAAATAGAATACCAGTTGCCTTGATTCGTGTCCCAGGACGAGCGGGTTCGGAACTTCGCGCATCACTGTCGATCCGTTAATTACCAGACCGTCGAGGAACAGCGGGATTTCGGACCCTTCCGAACTGAAGTCTGCCGGGAAGAAGAAGAATCTGGAATGGGTGCCGAAGACGGCTGTTCCGTTTTCGGTCACTTTGAGGCTGTTGGTGTTGTTCCTGACAGACTCCTGTGCGGGGTTCTTGAGGTTCAGGACGCTATTTCCTTCATCGGAAATATGGATGAAGTCGAATCTTGAAGAAGCCCAGATGTTGCCCTTCCCGTCTCCAGAAATGGAATTAATGCTGCGGTCCACGTCCTTTCCGCCCAGGTCTATCTGAAAGGATTTCCCGCTTTGCGGTGAATGTCGCCAGATACCGGAGTGCCTGGTACCGATCCACCATTCTCCGTGCTCATCCTCCCAGATACAGCTTGGCTCCGGAATCGCAGCATCCAGGCGCTGGAAAATGAAACCTTCGTCCAGGAACCATATCGCGTCGTCGGCGAGGAAATATACTTTTCCGGAGTCGAACTGGCCGCAGAACCAGAACTCCGGATGCTGCCCGACCTGGATCTCCTCGCGGTGCCCTTCGGGTGTGAAGCGGGAGATCCCCTCGCTCTGTAGCAGATATACATTCCCGGCGGCATCGTCCCAGATGCATACCGTCGGTTCGATAGGCCAGGAGGCTTCGAGTACAAGACGGTCAGGTTCCATGGCATAACGCCGGAGTTCGTCGTAATTGTATTGTATCCAAAGCTTTCCGCGACGGTCGCGGAGCGTGATGCCGAGTTTTCCGTTCCCGTCGAGCCCTTCTCCGCCTATTGCCCTGTATGAGCCCGAGCCGATGTGCTGGCGGAAAACAGTCTTGTTGGTGATTACCAGGATATAGCCGTCACCAAGCAGGTAGAACATGTTGAGCGCATCGGGCTGGAACTCAGCCGGACGCCTCAGGGTGAACTCCTCCTTGTGGCGGTAGAAGTTGACCGGCTCGCGCCCATCCATGCTGATCCAGAGGTTGTCGTCGGTGAGAAGGGCAGTGCAGTCATCAACCCCGGTGAGGGATTCCTCATCCCACTGGCGCTGCAGACCGTCACCTGTCAGCCTGAAAAGGCCTTCTCCCTTTATGCCGACATAAGTGTCCGTGCCATGGGAACACATCATCACCACGTCCTTGCCGTCCGTTCCGGCAGCGAGCCCTGCGGGTGTCTGGAACGGTTTGCCATCTTCGTCGTAATACAATATGCCCTTATTAGTATATATGCATACTCCCGCTTCGGGAAGGGCATGTATTCCGGCTGTTTCGCGGTCGCTGATACTGAACTCGCGTAGCACCCGGAACCCCTGGTCCAGGACTGTAACGACGGAGGAGGATGTGTTGCGGATCCAGATCCTCCGCCCCGGAGTTACGATGAATGTGTTGTACAACAAGCGCTTGTCCAGATAGACCGGATGCGATGCTCCGGTGGATTTGTCGGCAGTGAAAAGCCCCTCGCGTGTAGAATACAGCAGATGTCCGTCGTCCCAGTCCTGGACCTGGTTGACACGGTTGGCGCGAATACGGAAATCCGGATCTACCCTGCCGCTTCGGATAAGGCTGATACCGGATCCTGTTCCTATCCAGAGATTACCGTCGGAATCCCTGCAAACGGCACTGATGGTATCGTCTGGAAGACCGTTTTCCTCTTGATAGAAAGCGACATAGGAACTTCCATTATAGCGGTTGAGCCCGCGTATGGTCCCTATCCAGATGTTCCCATATGCGTCTTCTGCCATGCTGGTGACGTTGGGGCTGGACAGTTCTGCCTGGCTGGGTTCAGTGGATGCGTATCCCTGTGCCATCAGTACACAGGGCAGCGCCCAGAGGAAGAATGCAAGGAGTTTTTTCATATATGACACAAATATAAGCGATTTTTAACATTCCGCATATTTCAATGACGATTGTATCGTGCCGCTAAGATGCGGAATGGATTAAATTTGTACAAAATGACGATATCATGAAACGAATCCTTATTATCGCTGCGGCCGTTTGTCTGTTTGCTGCCTGCTCGGAAAAGAATCCGATTCTCACTGTCGACGGCGGTCAGGTCCAGGGTGTCCTGACCGGGACCTCCGGAGTTACCGTTTATAAAGGTATCCCTTTCGCTGCTCCTCCAGTAGGTGACCTCCGTTGGAAGGAGCCTCAGCCCGTACAGCCTTGGGAAGGCGTGCTTTTGGCTGACACTTTCGGCCACCCTGCGGTCCAGACTCCGCATACGCCTGGAGGTTATACTCCTGAGTTCTTCTTCGACGGTGACCCTGAGTTCAGCGAGGATTGCCTCTATCTCAATGTCTGGACTCCTGCGGCCGGCAAGCCCTCCAAGAAACTTCCCGTCACGCTCTGGATCCATGGCGGCGGTTATACCGCAGGATGGGGATTCGAACCTGAAATGGACGGCGAGGAGTGGGCGAAGCACGGGGGAGTGCTGGTGACCTTCAACTACCGTCTCGGCATCTTCGGCTTCTTCACGCATCCTGCCCTCTCCGCCGAGAGCCCGCACCACGTGTCCGGCAACTACGGCATGCTCGACCAGATTGCAGCACTGAAGTGGGTCAAGGCCAACATCGCGGCCTTTGGCGGCGATCCTGACAACGTCACCATCATGGGACAGAGCGCCGGCGCCATGAGCGTACAGACGCTCGTGACCTCCCCTTTGTCCAAGGACCTCATCAGCGGAGCCATCATCCAAAGCGGCGGCGGCGTGACAGCAGCGCCTGCGCTTGGTGGCTCGCCTCTTGCCGACAGCGAAGCTGCAGGCAAGGCCCTGATGGACTGGGCAGGCTATGATACGCTTGAGAAGATGCGTGCGGCATCGACAGATGACATTTTCAACCTCTCCAACCGCTACCGTCGCGAGACCGGGCAGTTCATCCGTGTCACCACCAGCCCCGTGGTTGATGGCTATGCATACCCTGAAACCTTTGCCCAGGCGGCCAATGCAGGCCGTATTTCCAATGTTCCTTACATGATAGGATCCACCCTTGATGATATGGGTATGCTTGCCAACGGCATCGATACCTTCTGCTTCCTCCGCGAGGATGCCGGCAAGGATGCCTTCGCTTACCAGTTTGCCCGCAGGCTGCCCACCGACGGCCGCCAGGGCGTCCTGCAGGGAGCCTTCCACTCTTCCGAGCTCTGGTTCATGTTCAAGTCGCTCCGCTTCTGCTGGCGTCCGTTCACCCCCGGCGACTACGACCTCGCCGAGCAGATGATTACCTGCTGGACCAACTTCGCAAAATACGGCAATCCCAATAAACCCGGAGATAACACCTGGACCCCTTTCACCCGCGAGAATCCCAAGTATATGGTCTTCAAACTTGATGATTCGGACCAGGTCGCATCCTCTATGGGAGACCGTCTTTAGACATGACGGAAAGGCGTTTTGAATGATGTTATTGTTTTCACAAACGTTTTCAGTCCTGTTTTTTTTGTTGTTCGAATGTTAAATTTATTACAGAATGTTCGGCAATATTTGTGCAGGTCAAAAATAATATATACCTTTAAAACGTTTTTAATAACGCAACCAATTTAACCAACCAGCCTCTATGAGAAGGATCGTCCTTTTCGTCACCATCTTGTTGATGGCATCTGCTTGCAACCGGCCTCAGGCCGAGGTTGAGAAAGTGGATCTCTTCACGTCTGTGGGAGACACCGGGATGCTCGTCGACGCTGTCGAGATCACGGTAAGCAATCCCGCCTCTCTCAGGGGTCTCAAGGCTGAGGATTTCGATGTTACCGGCAATGTCAGCGGCGCCTATATCGATCCCCAGACCGGGGCTGCCCCGGTGGAGTATACCGACGATGGTATCGTAGTAACCCGCAAGGGTGGCAAGATCCGCATCGAGGCCAAGCCTTTCAGCAATGCCGGCAGGTCCGAAGGCTTCCGCCGCCGCATCCCCTGGGAGATCAAATGTCTCGTCGACAGCGCCCTCAACGTCACTGCCGCCAAGGCTGACGAGAGCCATATCGCCGTGCTCGACGACTGCATAAAGGGATCCTTCACCTTTGCAGGTCTCACCCGCGAGTATATGCTCCACCTTCCCAAGGACAAGGACGGCAACATCATCCCCAACGTCCCCCTCATGGTCTGGCAGATCGGAGGAGGCGAGTACAACAGGGACCTTATGACCTGCGCCACGGCCAACCGCTGTCTCGTATCCCTCGCCACCGAGGGCGTTCCCTGTGCCGCCCTTATGTTCGCCATCGCCAATCCCAATTACTCATATAGCGCCTCGCTTTTCCCCGACCGCATCGAGCTTATCGACCGCAACAACGCCCTGCAGATGGCGTTCATCGATACGCTCATCGCAGAGGGCAAGGTCGATGGCACCAAGCTTTTCTGCGCCGGCGCCTCCAGCGGCGGCGGCTGCACGATGCGCTTCATGATGCAGTTCCCCGACCGTTTCAAGGCCGCCATCCCCTGCTGTCCCATGGATCCCATAGTCCCTATCCATCAGGTCCAGGAGAAGTACGAAGGACAGTTCGCCGACGACCTTGTCACGGCTTTCCAGGGCGATGTCTACAAATGGAACGGCTCGGACATGGCTCCGGCTCCCATCGACACCAAGGCTTTCGTCGACCTGCCGATGTATTTCGTCCATGCATCGTCCGACCGCACCTGCAAGATTGCAAGTTCGTACTCCTATATCGAGGCCCGCAAGCGTCTTGGCGCCAAAGGTGACAACCTACGTGTCTATTCCGACGAGGACCTCGCGGAGTACGGCCTACCCCCGAGCATAGCTCATTTTTCCTGGGTGCCGCTCCTTGACGATTATTCCGAGGGCAGCGTCATGCAGTGGATGATTTCCCAGTTCTGACCTTATTCAGGTTTTGGACTTTAAAATAGGATTCACCTATACTTGACTATGTTGTAATTATTCAGGCATTGGCCTGACGGAAGCATTACCGCTTCCAAACGATAACTAAACTCTGGTTTCATACATTCGACACTACCAACAGGTTTTACTTGTTGGGGCGCTCGATGTAAGGACACCGGGGTTTAGTCGTTTTAAACGGATTGCTTGTTGTTTGAATCCATAATTAATTACAATACTATTTATTAATTTATGAAACGCTTTTTTATTACTATCGCTTTCTGCCTGGCAGCCATCTCTTTGGTGAATGCCCAGGAACTCGCCAACTTCCAGAGAGGAGGCGGGCGTGTCGTTTCCCCTGACATCCAGGGCGACAGCGTGACCTTCAACTTCCGCGCTGACTATGCCACTCAGGTCAGGCTCCAGGCCGCCTGGGCTGGACGTCCGATTGACATGGTCCGTGGCGCCAACAACGTCTGGTCTGTCAAGCTTCCTCTTCCTTCCCCGGAAATCTACACCTACAATTTCGTAGTTGACGGTGTAGCGGTGAACGACCCTCAGAACATTCTCGTGCAGCGCGACGGCACCCGTTTCCTGAACATGCTCATCGTTCCGGGCGAGCGTACCGCGAACTATGTGGAGGCCAACCAGCGTGGCACCGTGAGCCATCCCTGGTATGACAGCAAGGTCCTCGGCATCAACCGCCGTCTGACGGTTTACACTCCTTACGGCTACGAGAATAACCCCAAGAAGAAGTACCCTGTGCTTTATCTTCTCCACGGCGCCGGCGGCGATGAGGAGGCCTGGACTTCGATGGGCCGTACCGCGCAGATCCTGGACAACCTGATCGAGAAGGGTCTCGCTGAGCCTATGATCGTCGTGATGCCTAACGGCAACGCGAACCAGCAGGCCGCAGTGACCCTTAACATCCCGAACGCTCCCCAGCAGCAGATGGACCGCAACGCTCTGCAGAGCCTTCCTGAGGCCGAGCGGATGCGTCGTCAGAACGGCTACGTGGTAAGCCTTTGCGAGGAGATCGTCCCGTTCATCGAGAAGAACTTCCGCGTGATCGCGAAGCCCGAGGCCCGCGCCATCGCCGGCCTTTCGATGGGTGGCGGCCACACGATCACCGCATCGAACATGTATCCGGAGATGTTCGACTACATCTGCCCCCTGTCTGCAGCCGGCAGTTCCAACGCCGAGCAGGTTGCCAGGCTCAAGAAAGCAGGCGTGAAGCTCTACTTCCTTGCCTGCGGTGACGCCGACTTCCTCTTCGAGGGTTCGAAGACCCTGGACAAGACCCTCACGGAGCAGGGTCTGGACCACATCTTCTACGTCTCCGACGGCGGCCACGTCTGGGCCAACTGGAGACTCTATCTGAACACCTTCGCCCCGATGCTGTTCAAGTAATAGTGGCAAAACAAACCAATTACCAACATATTACTACCATTTAACCGATCTATTATGATGATAACTAACTCGCTCAAGCGGCTCTTCTCGGTGCTGGCAGGACTTGTCCTGGGTGCCTCGGCGCTGCTTGCACAAAACACGATCACGGTCAGAGGAACCATCCTCGACGGTGAGAAGCAGCCCGTCATCGGCGCCGGCGTCATGCAGGCCGGCACCACGAACGGTGCTTCCACGGATCTCGATGGTCACTTCACCATCACCGTCCCGATGGGGGCGGACCTCACCATATCCGCTATCGGATATGAGACCCTTTCGGTCAAAGCGACCTCGTCCACTCTGAACATCACCCTCCACGAAGAGGCGACCCAGCTCGACGAGACCGTCGTTGTGGGTTACGGTACCCAGAAGAAGGCCTCGCTGACCTCGGCCATCACGAACATCAACGCCGAGGACATCGTCTCGACGAAGCAGTCCAACCTGACCGCCGCCCTCCAGGGTAAGGTTCCGGGCCTCTTGATCCGTCAGCAGTCCGGTGCAGTCGGCTGGTTCGACGATGCCCTCAGCCTCCGTGGTTATGGCTCCCCGCTCGTGATCATCGACGGTGTCGCCCGCGGATCCCGCCAGATTACTTCCCACGGATGGGGCAGAAGTGTGAACAGTTCCACTGCCGCCCTCGCTGAACTCAACCCTGAGGACATCGAGAGCATCACCGTCCTCAAGGACGCTGCCGCATCCATCTACGGTCTCGGTGCCCAGAACGGTGTCATCCTCGTTACCACGAAGAAGGGCGAGGTCGGTGCCCCGAGTATCAGCTACTCCACGACCCTCACCTACGGTGTCCCTACCGCCCTTCCTAAGGAGGTTGACATCGCGACCTGGATGGAGATGGACAACGAGATGCGCCGCAACAAGCGCGGCGATTCTCCTCGCTATGATGCCGAGACTATCGCCCATTACCGCAACCACGACCCCGGCTACGAGGAGTTCTCCTGGTACGACGCCATCATGAAGGACCACACTTTCAGCCAGGTCCACAACTTCTCGATCCGCGGCGGTACCCAGCAGACCCAGTACTACCTGAGTGCGAACTACACCAACCAGGACGCCATCTACCGTGCCAACACCGGTGACTACAACCGCTACGGCCTTACCGCCAGCTTCACTACGAGCCTCACCCAGAACCTCCAGCTGACCTATCAGACCGCGCTGCAAGTGATGCACCAGGAGATGCCTCCTGCAAACACGACGCAGAACGCCATGTACTATGGTCTGCTTACCGAGCGTTTCTATCCCGCCGAAGTGTCCCCGGGCCACTATACCTATAATGTAGTGGAGCACCGTAACGCCGTGGCCCTCATGATCTCTGACGTCGCCGGTTCCCAGACCGACAACGACATCGTGCTGCGCAACAACCTCGACCTGAAGTACACCGCTCCTTTCCTTAAGGGCTTGAATTTCACCGGCTCTTTAGCTTACGACGTTTCCCAGCGCAACCGCCACACGCTGTCGCGTCACTTCCCCCTGTATGACATCAACACCGATCAGATTGCCGGTTACAACCCCGACAACGACCAGATCAGTGAGAACTGGAATCAGAGACTGTCATACTATGGCCGTTTCCAGGCCAACTACCAGACCACGATCAAGCAGGACCACCACCTCACTACCACCCTCGGCGTCGAGGCCAGGATCAACAAGGGCAGCGACCTGTCCGGCAGCCGCCGTTACAGTTTCTATACGCACGACCTCCTTGGCCAGGGCGACTCCTCGACCGCTTCGAACGGCGGCAGCCGCAGTGACGACGCCTCCGCCGGTTATATCGGCCGTCTGAGCTACGACTACAAGGGCAAGTACCTCTTCGAGGTCATGGGCCGTTACGACGGCAACTACCGTTACGCTCCCGGCAAGCGCTGGAGCCTCTTCCCTTCGTATTCTGTTGGCTGGCGCGTGTCCGATGAGCCTTTCTTCAAGGCCATCCTCCCGAAGGTGAACAACTTCAAGCTCCGCTGGTCGGACGGTTTCACCGGCCAGCCCCAGGGCAGCGCCTACGCCTACCTCACCGGTTACACGGGCAACGGCAGCGCCATCTTCGATGACGGTTCGTCCGTCAGCGGTTACGCTAGCCACTCCATGGCCTCCTACCTTTCCTGGGCCAAGGTCCGTATGATGGACTTCGGTATCGACATGGAGGCTTGGCGTGGTCTGTTGGGCCTCACCGTCGACTGGTTCTGGAGAGAGACTTCCGGCATCGCGGCCAACCCGACCAACAAGATGCCTGACTTCCTCGGTGTTAGCATCCCGCAGCAGAACCTCAACTCCTCTGAGAATGTCGGTGTGGAAGGTAGCCTGAGCCACCGCAACACCCTCAAGAACGGCCTTACCTACCGTATCGCCTTCAACGCTACGTATTCACGCAGCCGCGCGACCTTCCAGGCCGCCGAGGCTACGAAGACCTATGCCAACTCCCCGGCATACTACAGCGGCTACATGATCGGTCGTTGGGGCAACGCCCGTCAGTCCTGGACCTACCACTGGCTGCCCGGCAATCCCCAGTTCAGCGGCTGGGAGGAGATCAACGACTACCCGATCCGCTACGGCAACATGCAGAACATGCTTCCCGGTATGTATATGGTCGAGGACCGCAACGGTGACGGTGTCATCGACCGTAACGGTGACCAGTATTTCACCTGGCAGGAGACCAACCCTCCTCTCCAGCTCGGTCTGAACATGTCCGCCAGCTACAAGGGCTTCGACCTGAGTATGGTCTGGAATGCCGCCACCCTCGTGAGGAAGAGCGTCTCGCTCGCCGGCGGTATGGGCTACGGCTTCTTCAGCACCTTCTATGAGAACTATCTCGACCGCTGGCACCTGTCTGATCCCAACGCCGACCCGTTCGACCCGAACTCCCAGTGGATCCCCGGTTACTGGCCCGCCCTCTATCCTGCGACTGCTGCATATGACGGCCGTAACCTGACCTACGGTTCGAACCAGCCTTACACCTTCGTCGACGGCACCTACCTCCGTCTGAAGAGCCTCGAGATCGGTTACCGTTTCCAGGGTGATTTCCTGAAGAAGATCCATCTGAAGAGCCTGCGCGTATACGCCAGCGGCACCAACCTGCTGACCTTCTGCAACAAGCTTCTGAAGCCTTACGATCCTGAGCGTAACCAGAGCAGCTACATCGGCGTTGCCGGTACCCCTCTCATGAAGAATTTCGCTCTCGGTGTCAACCTCAACTTCTAATGACATGACGCATATGAAAAGAATACTATCCTATATATTTGCTGCCACGATTGTCCTGGGCTTCTCGTCCTGCGACAAGCTTTTCGACAGCCTCGAGGGCGACCTGTCCAAGATGTACGCGGACCAGCTGACCGCTACGGAGGCCGGTATCGACCGTCTCCTGGCTTCGCTCTACGCCCAGGTGCCCATGAGCCCCTTCGGCGAGGCTGAGAAGAACACCCCCCACGCAGCCGAGACCTCCGGTGATACCAGCTATTCCGGCGGTGTCGGTGGATACTGGAGCTACACCGCCATGCGCGACATGAACTCCTTCATCAAGGAGATTGGAAACGCGCTGGAGCGCGGAGCCATCACCCAGGAGGCCTACAACAACTACCTCGGCGAGGTCAAGTTCATCCGTGCCTACTGCTACTTCGGTTCCGTCCGCATCTACGGCGGTGTTCCGATCGTTACCGAGATGCTTGACGACAAGTATGAGGGTAACGATGCCGAGAACGCCGGCCTTTACATCAAGCGCAGCACTGAGAAGGAGACCTGGGATTTCATCCTCAAGGAACTCGACGAGGCTGCCAGCCTCCTTCCTGCCGACAGGAGCAGTGGCAAGTACCGCGCTACGAAGTGGGCCGCCCTCGGCCTCAAGTCCCGCGTCGCCCTCTGGGCCGCTTCGGTATCCAAGTACTGGGACCGTGCCGCCCTCGAGTCCAAATATCAGGCTGTATCACAGGGACTTACCTTTATGAAGCCCGAGTATGCCAAGGCCTATTATGACCAGTGCATCAAGGCTTCCGAGGAGATCATCAACTCCGGCAAGTTCTCCCTCTACGGCGCCAATCCCACTAGCGTCGAAGATGCGGTGAAGAAATACACCGAACTCTTCCAGGACCGCCACGACGAGGAGTTCATCTACGGCCGCAGCTACAAGAACGGTGTCGCGACGAACTCCAACGGCTTTGACCTGAAGAACTCTCCCAACCAGATCCACGGTTCCGGAACCCAGGTCTGGAAGTTCGGCTGCTATGGTGTGACCCTTGACATGGTCGACGTCTACGACTACTACGACGAGAACTTCGGCGGTGTGGACGGCCAGATCAAGACCCTGAAGAGCGGTGAGCGCTATTTCGCCCAGGCCCACAACCCTGGTGCCGGCCATGAGGCTGTCGTGGCTGCAGCCGACGATTTCATCGTGTATGACCATATCGACGATCCTTTCAAGAACAAGGACGCCCGTTTCCAGGCTTCCGTGATCTATCCGGGCATCAAATTCCGCGGAAAGGACATCGTCATCCAGGCCGGTCTTTGGGAGCCCAACGGCGGTGACATCCACATCATGGAGGATACCAACCCTTCAGTTGAGCTCGGTGGGGAGACCTACTACGGCTACGGCGCCGTCAGCGAGTCCTACTACTCCGGCTTCTACAAGAGGGGCAACACCAACGACGGTTCGTGGTACACCACGGGCTTCGGCATCCGCAAGTTCCTCCATCCCGACCAGCCTCTTTCCGAGTCCCAGAACCCCTGGTATGATATCCGTTACACGGAGATCCTGCTGAACTACTGCGAGGCCCAGGTGGAGCAGTACGGCACAAACGCCGGCAAGTCGAAGGACTACCTTAACCAGATCCGCCGCCGCGCATACTTCCTCGACCAGAGGGATGCGACCGTGGAGAGTGTCCTTCACGAGCGCGAGGTCGAACTCGCTTTCGAGGATGACTATCCGCGCACGCTGTATCGTCGCCGCGCCTACTTCAACGAGGCCCGCGACCTTGCGACCAACCCCAACGGCGGCCGCAAGCACGCCCTGCTTCCGATCCTCGACCTGAGGGACGGCACCCCGAAGTACATCTTCCTCCGTACCAACTGGTTCAGCCATGATACGGACCGCCGTCCGGGACTCTTCTCCTACAACCCGATGGGCTACTACAGCGGCATCAGCAACTATGTCGTCAACAAAATCACCCCTAATCCTAGCCAGGAGTAATACGTACCAATGATTATGAAAAGAATAATTACAATACTATCTTGTGTCGTCGCCCTGTTTACGCTTTCTTCCTGCGACTGGTTCGTGCTTGACAACCTCGACGGTTGGGATGCACAGGTCGAGGGAAAGATCATCGACAGTGCGACGGGCCAGCCCCTGCAGATGGAGCAGGGTTCGAGCATCACCGTCTATGAACTTTACGGCGAGCAGTACGACCACACCAACCAGCAGGGCAAGAAGGGCTGGGACGGTCACAGCGGTATAGGCTGGGCCGTCAAGAACAACGGCACCTACGTCAACAAGCTGACCTTCGCCGGCAAGTACGAGATGAAGACCACGAACAACAACTTCCAGGCGGACACCGTGAAGTTCGACCTTAAGAAGGGTGCGAACACCGTGGACTTCCAGGTAACGCCTTATCTCCGCATCAACAACCCCAGTGTGTCCTGGGACGGTTCGAAGATCAACGCGACGTTCAGCATCGAGGTAGCGGTTCCCGGCACGACCGTCAGCCGCGTGGAGCTCTGCGTATGGCCCGACCGCTGGGTGCGCCACAGCTCCAACAACTGCGGAAAAGACGCCGCATCCTACAAGGTGAATCCGAAGGAGACTTCGTTCACGCTGTCGGTTGATTCCAAGAACGCTGCCAACGCCAACGAGTTCCAGTACGACCGCATCCACTACATCAGGATCGCCGCCCTCGGCAGGAACCCTGGTAACACGAGCAACGCGTACAACTATTCACCTGTGTACAAGCTCCAGAACGGCACGATCACCGAGGTGACCGACTGGTAGTAGCCCTATATCCAAGTGCCGGTTCAGTGTCCCTGAGCCGGCACTTTTTATCCTTTTTCCCCAAGACTCTAGACCTGTACCAAAATGAGAACCATTATAAGAACGTTCCTGCTGGCCGCTCTGTTGTCACTTCCGTGCCTTCTGCGTGCCCAGGAATATGAATATCCCTTCCAGAATCCTTCGATGTCTGAGGACGCGCGTCTTGACAACGCCGTGTCCCTGATGACTGTCGACGAGAAGATCGCGACGATCGTCGGTCAGGGCGTGCCCCGTCTGGGCATCGCCAATCCGGGTTCGACCGAAGCCATCCACGGCATCGTGCGTGGCGGCTCGAACCAGCTTCCGAACATGGGCAACGCCGGCCAGTTTGCTGCGATGCAGGCCCCCAGGCCTCAGCAGCAACAGCAGGGCAACCGCCAGCAGGCTGCGCGCCAGCCTCAGGTACCTGTTCCCCAGCCTGTCCGCATGGTTAACAGCACGGCTTTCCCGCAGGCCTACGGCATCGGCGAGACGTGGGACCGTGAGATGTCGTTCATCGTTGGCGACGTGATGTCCTACGAGGCGCGCTACTACTCCCAGAAGACCGGCCGCAACTGCCTGATCCTGTGGGCTCCGAACGCCGACCTGGCGCGTGACCCCCGCTGGGGCCGCACCGAGGAGAGCTTCGGCGAGGACCCTTACCTCGTAGGTGAGATGGTTGCAGCAGAGGTTCGCGGCATCCAGGGTGACGACCCGACCTATTGGCGTGCAGCGGCCCTGATGAAGCACTTCCTTGCGAACAGCAACGAGGACGGCCGCGTCCACACGGACTCTCAGTTCGACGAGGTGCTCTTCCGCGACTACTATGCATACGGCTTCTGGAAAGGCGCGAAGGCTGGTGCGAAGTCATTGATGACTGCGTACAACGCCTACAACGGCATCCCCTGCATCGCCGCTCCTTTCATCAAGGACGTGCTTATCAACGAGTGGGGCATGAACGGCACCCTGGTGGATGACGCAGGTGCGTTGCGCAACATGGTGAGCGCCCACAACTACTCGAAGGACATCAACGAGGCCATCAAGCAGTCGCTAGAGGCCGGTCTGAGCCGCTACATCGACTCGAATGCGATGCAGGTGCGCGCCGCTTACGACGCCGGCTACCTGTCCGAGGAGACTCTGGACTACTGCACGAAGATGAACCTCCGCACTATGCTGAAGCTCGGCCTGATGGACGCGAACTGTCCTTACACCGAGATGGAGTTCGGCGACGTGGCCCCCTGGGAGACCCAAGAGTACAAGGACAAGGCCCGTCTCGTGACCCAGAAGTCCGTCGTGCTTCTGAAGAACGAAGGTGACATCCTCCCGATCGACAAGAGCAAGGTGAAGAAGATCGCGGTGTTCGGCAACCGCGCTAACGAGGTCCTGAAGGACTGGTACGGCGCGCTTCCCGCCTACACCGTAACCGCGCTTGACGGCATCAAGGCTAAGGCAGAAGCCAGCGGCGCCGAGGTGCGTTTCCAGGCGTGGGATGCTGACGGCACGGCCCAGGAACTTGCTAAGTGGGCCGACATCTGCATCGTATGCGTCGGCAACCACCCTGCGACGAGCCCCGACTGGGGCCGCCAGTCCGTCCAGTCGCCCTGGGGCTACGGTGTCGTGGCCGGTGACGGCCGCGAGGCATTGGACCGCCGCTCGCTCCAGTTGGAGAGCGAGGACCTGATCAAGGTCGTCTGGCAGGCCAACCACAACACGGTAGCTGTTGTGATCAGCAGCTTCCCGTTCGCTATCAACTGGACTGCTGCGAACGTTCCGGGCATCGTTCACCTGACGCAGTGCAGCCAGGAGCTCGGCAACGGTCTTGCTGACGTGCTCTTCGGCGACTACAACCCCGCCGGCCGCACTAACCAGACCTGGGTGTCTGACATCCTCGACCTTCCGAACATGCTGGACTACGACGTGACGAACAACCGCACGTACATGTACTTCAGCGGCAAGCCTATCTTCCCGTTCGGCTACGGTCTGAGCTACACTACTTTCCAGTACTCGGGCCTGAAGGTTGCGAAGGATGGCGAGAACTACGTCTTCCGTTTCAACCTGAAGAACACGGGCAAGCGTGACGGCGAGGAGGTTGTCCAGCTGTACGCGATCTTCAAGGGTGACTCGGCCAAGAAGCGCCTCCGCGGTTTCGAGCGCGTCGCCCTTGCGGCAGGGGAGTCCAAGGAGGTTGAGATCTGCGTTCCGGCCGACGACCTGAAGCTGTGGGACGTCGACTCGCACTCCTTCGCTTTCCGCGGCAAGAAGGCCAAGGTCCAGATCGGTGCGTCCTCCGTGGACGTCAAGCTGAAGAAGAACATCAAGCTTTAATACCAACCCTTAAATTAACACGAACTTTATGAAGAGATTAATGACAGTCTTGGCAGTGGCGGCGCTTATGTCCGCTACAGCCTTCGGCCAGGAGCTGGCGAACTTCGCCCGTCAGGGCCAGGGCCAGCAGGTCGTTTCCCCCGAGGTGAAGGACGGCAAGGTCACCTTCCGCCTGAACGCGAACTACGCGACCCGCGTACAGCTTTCCGGCAACTGGATGCCGAACCCGTGGGGCGGCACCGAGGAGATGACGAAGGGCCCGAACGGCGTTTGGGAGCTTACGATCGACGCCCCGGAGCCTGAGATCTACACCTACAACTTCGTTGTTGACGGCGTAGCCGTGAACGACCCGTTGAACAACCAGGTTCAGCGTGACGGCAACCGTTACCTGAACATGCTTTTCATTCCCGGCGAGCGCAGCGAGAACTATTACGAGTATGATGGTCCCCACGGCACTCTGACCTACCGCTGGTATGACAGCCAGCTTCTGGGCATCAGCCGCCGCATGGCCGTTTACACTCCTGCGGGCTACGAGAAGAACACGAAGCAGAAATATCCTGTCCTGTACCTTCTGCATGGTGGTGGCGGTGACGAGGAGGCCTGGCCTTCGATGGGCCGTGCTGTCCAGATCCTTGACAACCTCATCGGCAAGGGTCTCGCTGTTCCTATGATCGTTGTCATGCCTAACGGCAACGCGAACCAGCGTGCCGCCCAGACCCTGAAGCTTCCCAACGACGGCAAGGCCCAGGGCCAGAACGCGTATGTGAACAGCCTCGTGAACGAGATCGTCCCGTTCATCGACAAGGAGTACCGCACTGTGGCGAAGGCTGACGGCCGTGCCATCGCCGGTCTGTCGATGGGTGGCGGTCACACGACCTCCGCGACCCTGACCTATCCCGGCGTGTTCAGCTACATCTGCCCTTTGAGCTGCGGCATCCGCGAGAGCGACGAGCTCGACGCTCAGCTTCAGGGTATCAAGAAGGCCGGCTACAAGCTTTACTGGATCGGTGTCGGCAAGGAGGACACTGGAGCCTACAACGGCTCGCTCATCCTTGACAAGCACCTGACCGACAACGGCATGCAGCACACCCTTTACGTGAGCGAGGACGCCCACGTGTGGAAGAACTGGCGTCTGTACCTCAACACCTTCGCCCGTCTGCTCTTCAAATAGTCGGTAGACGATTGATTATCCCAAGAGGATGACTGATAAGTCCTATGGACTTTGAGGTCATCCTCTTTTCGTTTATTATTGATCGTTCACGAGGCCACAGACGGCCACGGGTTTGCTCTATATGCGACATTATAATCCTGCATAAATTGTGCACATTCATGTCTGGCCGATCTGATACCAGATAACGCCCCGTGCTCGTGTTCTATGCCTATCTCCAGAATGTGCCTCCGGTCGTAAGATGTCGGAGCTCCCCACCTTCGGACACGTTAGAAGGAGGGAAACGACGGCTACAGGACACCGTTGGAATAATGTAAACATTTATTTAACTTTGACTTTTGAAGTGTGTTGCACTTCTAATTAGAATTCATTAGGAGGCTCACTATATAACATAGCCGTAAACCCTTCGTCCATCATTCAGACCTGGACTCCGGTTTACGGCCGTTATTTCCTGATAGATATTACCTACCGTTTCAACAATACGAACGGCAGCATTATGAATCTACCTTTCTAGTTTCCCGTCCACTCCTTGACGAGAGCAAGAACCTTCTCAGGGTCATTGTTCTCGAGTTTTTTGTGCTCGGAAAAATAAGCCTCGATCTTGTCCTTTGCTTCGGGGAAGGCTCTCTGGAGGTTCCTCTTGTTGAGGGTCATAATGTTGCCGTCGCGATAGACATAGACGGTGTGGGACATCCTGTAAGGGGTGTCGCGGCCCTCTTCAAGGGTGAAGACCTGAGCTGATGAGGTGTCGCTGAAGCCTATGATGCTGGTTACGGCAGTGGTGCTGCTCTCCATTCCGTAGGCGCCCGTCTTGCTGTCATTCATGATGGTGATGTTACGGCGAACTGCGACTCCCTGATCATCACCGAAAGGGTAGAGGCGGAGGAAGACGCCTTCGTAGGGGACGAAGATGTTGCCGTCGATGACTACGCGGGCCATGGAATCGTCAATGCCAACAGCCAGTTCTACCCCCTTATCCATGTAGCGCACGGTGTTGTCGACGGCGCAGATGTTGAGCTCGCCGTTCGCAGGAGCCTTGCCGTTGAAGTATACGGTGCCGGACCCCATCTTGGGCAACAGATAGAATACTTCTTCGGTCAGGCCGTTCCCGTCCTGGGCGAACATGGCCGAAGCCGCCCAGAAAAGGGCGGCTGCAGCCATAATAATGAACTTTTTCGTAGTCGAGAGTGTCATATTCAAATAGTTAAATGGTAGCGTCGGCCTTCTGACGGATGTCATCCGAGGCGGAGCCGAGCAGGAGCTCGAGCTTGCCGTGCTCGAGGGTCCAGGAGTTGGTGTCGACGTTCCAGTAGCGGAGGTCTTCTGCCGGGATCTCGAGGGTGACAGTCTTGGTCTCACCGGCGCCGAGGGTGACGCGGTCGAAAGCCTTGAGCTCCTTGTACGGCCACTCGACCTTGGAGTCGATGCGGCGGACATAGAGCTGGACGACTTCGTCAGCCTCCATTGAACCGGTGTTGGTCAGGTCGAAGGTAACAGTAACAACTTTCTTGCCAGATTTTACCTTCATCGGGCCGTAGGTGAAGTCGACATAGGAGAGTCCATGGCCGAATGCGTACATGACGGGGACGTTCTTGGTGTCGAACCAACGGTATCCTACGAGGGAACCTTCGGTGTACTTGGAGACGGGAATAGGTCTCGCGGCGCGGCCGCCCATCTGAGGGGCTCCACCGGGAGCGCCCTGTCTGGGAGCGGCTCCTCCGATGACGTCACGGCGATACTGCTCGGTGAAGAGGTCGCCGCCGGTGGGGGCTGCATTCGGGAAGTTGCCCATTGCGTAGGCAGGGGAATCCTCGAGCTTGACGGGGAAGGTGAAAGGAAGCTTGCCGGACGGGGCGATGTCTCCGAAGAGGACTTCGGCAAGGGCGGTACCGCCCTCGGTGCCGTTCCACCAGCCCTGTACGATGGCGGGGGAGTACTGCTCAAGGACCTGGAGGTCGCAGGGACCACCGGAGATCAGGACGGAAACGAGATTGTGATTGGCTTCGTAGAGAGCGGCCACGACTTCCTCCTGTCCGGTAGGGAGCTTGATGTTCTGACGGTCGCTGCCTTCGGTCTCGATGTTCTTGTTGGTGCCTCCGAAGAAAATGACCACGTCGGCATCCTTGGCGGCTGCGACGGCCTCGGCGAGGAGGTCAGGATCGGCAGGCTCATCGATGGCGGTAGCTACGAGAGGGTTGGGATTGGCTGCGGCGGGACCCCAGCGGCGGCCGGCAAAATTCTTGTAACCAGGGGCATAGACGACTTCGACGGCATCGCCGGCGCGCTTCTGGATGCCCTGGAGAGGGGTGATCTCATAGAGAGCCTTGACACCTGCGCCCATACCGCCGGACTGAGTCTTAAGGACGGCGTTCTGGCCGATGACGGCGATCTTCTTGACGTTCTTGGAGAGAGGCAGGACATTGCCCTGGTTCTTGAGGAGGACGATGGAGCGCTGGGCGACCTTGTAGGCGATCTGTTGCTGCTCGGGCTTGGAAGTCATCTCGGTGTTGGCGACATCGGCGGGAACGGGCTCGATGGCGAAGCGGACGCGCAGGATCTGACGGACTTTCTCGTCAACGAGGTCCTCGGTGAGGGCTCCGGTGTTGATGGAATCGATGACGGGCTTGCCAAGATAGTTGCTGCCGGTCATCTGGACGTTGAGGCCGTGGAGCATGGCACCCATGGTGCTGTGGGTTCCACCCCAGTCGGAGAGGGTGTAGCCCTTGAAGCCCCACTCGCCGCGGAGGATCTCGTTGAGAAGGTGCTCGTTCTCGGAGCAATAGTCACCATTGACCCTGTTGTAGGCGGGCATGACGCTCATGGCTCCACCTTTGACGATGGCGCTCTCGAAAGGCTTGAGGTAGATCTCGCGGAGGGTACGCTCGTCGACCTGTGCGTCGACGCTACCGCGGTTGGTCTCCTGGTTGTTGACTGCGAAGTGCTTGATACATACCGCAGTACCCTGATCCTGGACACCGAGGGTGTAGTTCAGTGAGAGGGCGGCGGAGAGGATCGGGTCCTCGCTGAGGTACTCATAGGTACGTCCGCCGACAGGCAGGCGCTGGATGTTGACGGCGGGACCGAGGATGATGTCCTTGCCGCGCAGGCGGGCTTCCTTGCCCATACCGGTGCCGTAGAGGTAGGCCAGGTCCTTGGACCAGGTGGCGGCGAGAGCCGATCCGGTAGGGAAGTAGGTGGCGGAGTCGAGTTTCCAGCCGGCAGGGGTAAAACCGTTGGGGACACCTTCCTCACGGATACCGAAAGGACCGTCGGCATAGTTCATGTCAGCGATGCCGAGGCGCGGGACGCCGGCGGAGGACATGTTGGTCTTGCTGTGGAGCATCTCGACTTTCTCCTCGAGCGTCATCTGCTCGATGATCTTGTCAATCTTCTTGTCGTTCACCGTCAGCCTGTCCTGAGGTGACTTCGGGCCTGCGCAGGCTGCTACGAGCAGCGCAAGAGCCATGAGTTTCAAAACGTTCTTATGCATTTTTTGGGTGATTAGATAGTTTTCTAAGTTCTAAAATAGTTAAATGTCTATTATTGCACAAGTTCCTTGAACATCAGGAAGCAGATTTGAACGTTGGGGACACAAACGCACGTGAAAAGTCATTTTGCAGAATCATTTTGAACATCGAGACAAACAATTTAAGGGACGGAAAAATACCTTCCTGCAAGTATTGATTAACTTTGCATACAAACATTTTTAAGCCTTATGAAAAGAACTTTGATCCTTCTTCTGGCAGTATTCGTGTCGGTATGCGCTTTCTCGCAGGGCCGTCCCCGCCAGATCAGCCCCAATGACACCCTTCATTCGACCGTAGTCCTTCCCGACGGCGACGTGGTGTTCCAGATCTTCGCTCCCAACGCACAGAACGTCGGTGTTTCCGGCGATCTCCCTTACGGCTCTCCCATCCGCTTCGTCAAGCAGGACAATGGTGTGTGGAAGGCCCGCGTCAAGGGCATCCAGCCCGGTTTCTATCGTTATGGCTTCAACATCGACGGCATCAGCGTGTACGATCCCAAGTCAGAGCTCGCCGGTGAGACCAGGGCCCTGCTCAAGGTCCAGCCCAAGGGCGACGAGTTCTTCGCGATGAAGGACGTCCCTCACGGAGCCGTCTCGCAGCGCTGGTACTACAGCAAAACCCTCGGCACCATGCGCCGTATGCACGTCTGGACGCCTGCAGGCTATGAGAAGGGCGACCAGAAACTCCCCGTTCTCTATCTTGTACACGGTGGCGGTGACAACGACGCCTCCTGGCCCGGTGTCGGTGCAGCCGGCTGGATCCTCGACAATCTCCTCGCAGAGGGCAAGATGGTCCCTATGGTGGTCTGCATGCCCAACGGCACCATCACCGGTGTTCCCAACGAGGTCCCTCCCTTCGCCCAGGACATGGTCACTGACATCATCCCCTTCATCGAGTCCAACTATAACGTCCTGACCGATAAGGACCATCGTGCCATGGCCGGTCTGTCGATGGGCGGAATGGAGACCATCGAGACCTGTTTCAACAACATCGACCTCTTCTCCTATGTCTGGGTTCTGAGCGCTTCCTTCGCTCCCGGCCAGGCTCCCGAGGCCGAGTCTGCACGTCTCAAGGTCAAGGAGAATGCCGCCAGGATGGCGGCCAGCTTCAAGCAGCTCGTGTTCACCCAGGGTGGCGAGACCGACATTGCCTACCAGAACTGCAAGAACACCCGCGCGCAGCTCGACAAGGACGGCTTGAAGTACGATTATATGGAGAATGCCCAGGCCGGACACAGCTGGGGCACCTGGCGTGAGGACCTGAGGGTGCTCGCCCAGAGAATCTTCAAATAGACTTTTTGTGATGATACAATTTAGCCCGGCTCTTTCGAGTCGGGCTTTTTGCTGTCATTCAACTCTTACTGCTGGGGTGCAGGTGGTGTCGGCGGAGTCTGTCCGTTTCCGGGAAGCTCACGATAGCCGCCTCTGCGAATCCTCTCGAGGAACTGCTCGCGAAGCTCCTCAGGGATGCTGTCGAGGTCGAACTCGGCTTCTGGACGTAACTGGAAGTTGTGGCGCCCGTCGCGGAGGACCGACCAGCGGGCATACTGCTCCTCGGTGAGGATCTTCTTCATCTTCTTCTCGATCTTGATGCGGGCCTTGACGTCGGCCTGGGTCTCCTCAAGGGCTTCAAGCCTGCTTAGAGCGGCGCGACCCTGCTGGAGCTCAGGAGGTTCGTTGGGATCGACCTCCCACTGGGGCATATTTTCCTGCTCTTGCCCCGCTTCAGGCGCTCCGGGGAAACCGCCGCCAGGACGCATGCCGCCGGGACGCATGCCACCCATTCCGGGACCGCCCATTCCTGGGCCACCCATACCGGGTCCCATGCCGGGCTCAAAGTTCATGCGGGGGACACCTACGCTGTGCATATGGTTCATGCGGCGGTCAAGCTCCTTCTTGTTGAGCTTGGCTATTTTCTTGACCTGTTGGGGAGTAAGGCCCAGTTCACGACCCATCTGCTCCGCCTGGTAGTTGGCCAGGGCGGTCATGTCCACGACACCGCCGTTGTAGCCCATGCCCATACCGGGGAATCCGCCGGGGAATCCGCCGCCACCCATAGGCGGCATACCGCCTCCGGGGAATCCGCCGCCCATGGGCGGCTGCGCTGCTGCGGAGCCGCATATCAGTGCGATTCCGCAAGCGATAGTGACAAGTAATTTGGCTTTCATCTTATGTGGGTTAAAATTGAAACGCTTTATGGTTATTAGATGGTTTCAGCCCTCGAAAGTTTAAATCCAGGAAAGAAAAAAAGACCGCGTCCGGCGCGGTCCGACAGTGAGCGGGATACGGGAGTCGGACCCGCCTCCTTGGCTTGGGAAGCCAATGCACTACCGATGTGCTAATCCCGCAATACGACACAAATATAACGATTTTATCGTAGTTAGCAAAAAACTTCGTACCTTTGAAACAATAGAGAATGCGTACATGAGATTCCTCCTTATCAACCAGCCGATGTTCAACCGTGGCGACGAAGCCGCCCACAAGGCCCTCGTCTATGCCCTTCTCCAGCGCTTTCCCGACTGCAGCATCGAGGTGCTGTTCACCGGACGGCCGCAAGAGGCCGTGGAAGAGTGCCGTGTAGACGACCCGCGATTGACTTACACCAACCTTCCGGTTACGGAGCGCTACCTCAATACCTACCTGCGCCGGCTGATGTGGAACCTCCGCTTCCTGTGGTTCCTCAATCCGGTTGCCCGCAGGATCGCAAGATGCTGCCGCAGGGCGGACTGGATCATCTCTTCTCCGGGCGACAAGAGCCTGGGTGCACGCTACGACTGGGACCATCTTTTCTTTGTGTCCATCGCTGAGTTTGCCGGCAGGCATGTCGCATATTACGGCCGGTCCATCGGCCCTTTCCCCGACGATTCGACCGAGCATAGGCGTTTCAACTTCCTCGCCAAACGCGTGCTTCGCCGTGCTGACTTCATCTCGCTCCGGGATCCCGAGTCCTGCCGCATAGCCGATGCTGCAGGACTGCAGTATTTCCGTACGCTCGACACCGCTTTCCTCTATACTCCCATGGTACAGCTGCCGCAGGAAGTCGCGACCGCCATAGGGGAGGGAGAGTACATCGTGTTGGTACCCAATTATCTGATACCCAGCGCAAAGGATTTCAACGGGCATTCCACCCCATCCCAGGTAAAACTCTTCTTTGCGGAGCTTTCCAGGCGCATACTGGAGCAGTTCCCTTCGCACCGCATCGTGATGCTTCCGCAGCTTTTCTGCGGACACGACTACGCATCCAGGGATGAGGATTTCTTTGACGACATAGCTGCCGATGTCGCGGACGACAGGATAGTCGTCCTTCCGGACACCTTACCATCCGAATGCCATCAGGCTGTGATCGCCGGTGCCAGCTGCGTTGTCGGCGCACGCTACCATTCAATAGTCTTTGCCATCAATAATGACGTTCCCTTCGTGACGCTCAACTACGAAAACCGCATCCTGGGCATGCTCGAGGCCCTCGGCAAGCAGGACAGGGTCGTGGACATCACGCTGGCCCTGGAGCCGCCGCGCGGGCACAGGCCGCAGGCGGAGGCCCGCATGGGCGGACAGGAGGCCGGAGCGCTTACCTTCGAGGCCGAGGTAGCCATAGCCCGCATCCTGGACAGGATGCAGCGGCTCGCTCCGGATGCCGACGCCCGCCAGAAGGCAAAGGAAGCCACTGCGGCTTGTTTCGACCGCTTTGCAGAGACCGTCAAGGCATCGGCCAAATCCCGTTGACGGCATGGCTCACCGGCATGAAGATATCTCTGAGAACAGCAGCAGGGTCGCCCGCAACACCCTGCTGCTTACCTTCAGGATGCTGCTTCTGCTTCTGATAGGACTTTATACATCCCGCGTCATACTCAAGTCCCTGGGACAGGACGACTTCGGCCTTTATACGACCGTGGCCTCCTTCGTCACGCTGTTTTCCGTTGTCACCAACGCCATAGCCTCGGCCATCAGCCGCTTCATGGCTTTCGGGCTCGGGGCGGGAGACGGTGAACGCCTGCGCAGGATATTCTCCACCAGCGTAGTCATCCAGCTCATTTTCTGCGGGGTGCTTCTAGTCCTGACGGAGACGTTCGGTCTCTGGTACCTGCATCACGTAATGAATATACCAGCAGGCCGCGAAGGGGCTGCGGAAGTGGTCCTGCAATGCTCCATGGGAGTGTTGATGCTCAACCTGTTGAGTGTTCCATACAACGCTACGATCATAGCCCATGAGAAGATGTCGGCGTTTGCCTATATAAGCATCCTCGAGGCCGTGCTCAAGCTTGCAGTAGCCCTGTTGATAGGTCTTTCCGGCTCGGATAAGCTGAAGTTCTATGCCCTGCTGATGCTTGCGGTGGCATTGATCGTGCGCTCAGTGTATGCTGCATATTGCAGGAGGCATTTTGAGGAGAGCCGGACGGCTCCGGCTTTGGACCGGGGCCTCCTCAAGGAGATGTCCGGATTTGCAGGATGGAATCTTTTCGGGTCAGGGGCATATATAGTCAATACCCACGGAGTCAATCAGTTGGTAAACGTGTTCTTCGGTGTGGGGATCAACGCCGCACGCGGTATCGCCCTTCAGATAGAAACTATAGTGAGGCAGTTCGTGTCCAATTTCCTGACCGCGATAAATCCCCAGATCACCAAGTCTTACGCCGCAGGGGAGAGTGACAGTTCGTTCATGCTGGTCAACAAAGGAGCCAAGTTCGCATTCCTCATCATCTGGGCGATCGCCCTTCCGGTCTGCTTCGAAGCGGACCTTCTGCTGGATTTATGGCTGGACGAGGTGCCGGCGTATTCCGCGCTGTTCGTAAAACTTTCAGTGTTTGTTGCACTGGTCGACCTGCTTTGTGCCCCTGTGGTCACTTTGGAACTTGCCACGGGCGAGATACGACGCTTCTATCTGATAATAGGAGGACTTGCCTTGCTGGTACTCCCGGTTTCCTGGATACTGTTTGCTGTGGGGTGCCCTCCCGAGACTTCCTACTGGGTGTTCCTGGCAGTCTATGTACTTGTCGACCTGGCTAAACTTGTCGTAGTAGGCCGGCAGACCGGTTTCAGCCTTCGGGCTTTCGCCCGCGAGGTGCTGAAGCCTGCCGCGCTCGTCGCGGCGCTGTCGCTGCCGGCGGCGTGGGCGGCCTGGCGGCTGGTGCCGGCCGGCG
>JAEEGJ010008893.1_pt1 | contig 27369 bp, 18 predicted proteins | sample 8958761 | NCBI WGS metagenome assembly JAEEGJ01 (sample SAMN16246546, study PRJNA631951) | gut metagenome | biome: gut microbiome; feature: rumen; material: RS-attached | host: Bos | place: Iran: Karaj | collected 2018-10 | reverse complement strand
AGTGATACTCGTAGTAACGCTTGCGGTTGAAGTAAGCAATAAGATGCTGCTTGAGCGGACTGGCAATGCGGGCTGGCATGTCGTAATAGATGTTTGAGATGCCAAGCGGCATGCGTACTGGCTGGTCGCTGAGATACGCAGGACAATGCGCCGTTTGCATCAGCGGATTGTTCAGGTTTACACAACTCGTGTAGTAACGATCCTTGGGCACATAGCTGCACAACAGAGCGTGCAAACAGTGCCCACGCTGCTCGCAGGTTTGACTGTGACAGACACCATAGCCCTTATCGGCCTTCTCCTTGAAAACCTCTTCGCGGTTTTTAGTTGTATATTGTTTCTTTCCCATTTTTAGATGATGATTAAGACGTCATATCAGGTGCAAAGATAGTAAAAATGTGAGATATAACAAAACATTTTTTGAAAAAGAATATAAAAAAGACGTCAACTATTCATATTTGCCTATAACATCTTGGTAATTAATGCTTTAGATAATGAATAGTGGCTCACAAAATGAGTGCAACTATTCATATTCGACCGTTAAGATAGGCTTTATGCATCGTTCAGATAGAGTTAAGCCATTGAAAACATGCAAGTTACGTGACAGTAACACTTTGGGTAACAACTTGTAACTCATAGGGAAACACTTTGTTACCACAGGAGTAACAAAGTATTTCCACTAAAGTTACTAATGTGAAACACGCATACATGCACAATGAAATATACTGACAAAGGATTAAAAACAGGCCAAAATATGAATAGTGAGTACATCAAAAACAAGCATTATTCATAGGCTAACTATCTGATTATCAAGGTGTAATCAGTAAATATGAATAGTTGTGCACATTTTTAAGAAAATTGTTTGGAAAATTTTTAAAAAAGTATTACCTTTGCAACATCACAACCAATAAGCAATCAACAATGACTAAAATTACTATTGTCAAGAACTATCGCAATGCTGAAACGCTCAAGGTTTTGGAGCTTTCAGAGGCAGTACGAATCATACAGCAAGGTGAGTATGCCAAAGCCATTGATATGGTACGCGGCATTTCGTTGCACACAGAACTGAAGCGCCGAGACGACGGCAGCGTAGAAGGTGCCAACACTTTTACCGACAAGGTGCCTCGCATCTGTTTCGCCAGCGAAATGGAAAACCGCAACCACCAGCGCATCCGTAAGCAGTACACAGGTATCGTACTGCTCGAAGTCAACAACCTTACCAGCTACGACGAGGCTGTAGCCATCCGTCAGGGAGCCGCCCTGATGCCACAAACGCTGTTGGCTTTTGTAGGCGCCAGCGGTCGAAGCGTAAAAATAGGATGTCGCGGCGAGCTGTTTGATGGCGGCCTGCCCGAAGCCGAAGACGAAATCAAGAAATTCCACCTGAACCTGTACGAAAAAGCCCGTATGGTGTATAACGCCCAGTTGGGTGTAACCATCGATAAGCTGGAGCCCTATCTGGAGCGCACCTGCTATATCGGTGCCGATGCCGATCTGTGTTATAACCCATCGGCCCAGCCATTCTATACCGACACCTCCAGTCTGGCGAAAGCACTCAAACCCATCCAGCCCGCCGACCCGCTGCCCGATGAGATTGTACCTGGTCGAAGTCGTTTCCACTCGATGTGCATCATCTATCAGTACAACCTATCGAAGGCTTACGATGATACCGTAGGCATTACCGACGAAGAGGAGCGTAACGAACTGATTGTGAGCCGACTGGCCGAATACTGCCGCGAGTCGGGACTCGACATGGCCTTCTGTCGGCGTCGCACACTCATCAGCCTGACCTACGGCAAGCACCCCGATGTGGTTGAAAAGATTTTCGAGAACGCCTATCGCGAGGAGCACGAACGACAGTACTACAAGCGCAAAAATATGGCCAAGCCGCTGAAGAACATCCCTGCGGAGACACTGATGATGATGAAGATCGATATGTTTCTGAATGCCAATTACGAACTGCGCAAGAACGTGATGCGTGGCGTGGCCGAATATCGCATGAAGACAGGACTGGGATTCAACTTCCAAGACCTGACCACCGAAGCCCGCAACTCTATCACCATCAATGCCTTGTCGCAGGGCATCAAATGCTGGGACAAGGACATCATGCGCTATGTCAACTCTAACGACATTGAACTTTACGACCCGATGGACGATTTTCTGGAGCATCTGCCCAAATGGGATGGTACCGACCGTGTAGAGGCACTGGCCCGTCGCATCAAGACCGACTATGCCGAGTGGCCACACCTATTTCATATATGGATGCGATCCATGGTGGCCATGTGGAAAGGTAAAGGTCAGCTAACGGGTAATGCCCTCGTACCGCTTCTGATTGGCCGACAGGGCTGTGGCAAATCCAGTTTCTGCCGCATCCTGCTGCCACGCGAGCAACGGGAGTATTACAACGACCGCATCAACTTTAAGAACGAGCACGACCTGAATCTGGGTCTCACCTCGTTTGCGCTCATCAATCTCGACGAGTTCGACAAGATTACCCAGCGCCAGCAGGTAGTTCTAAAGTATCTTGTATCCACCTCCGACGTGAAATACCGTCCACCTTATGGCACCGCCTATGCCAGTCACCGCCGTTATGCCTCGTTCATTGGCACCACCAACGAGATTATGCCGCTGACCGACCCCACGGGTAGCCGACGATTTATCTGTGTGATGGTAGATGGCAACATCGATTTCGAGACGCCAGTAGATTACGGTCAGCTCTATGCCCAGTTGAAGTACGAAGTGGAGCAGCAGCGCGAACGCTACTTCCTGACCAAGGACGAAGAAGCCGCCCTGATGCAGCACAACCTGCGCTATCAGCGGATGAACGGTCTGGGCGAGATGCTGCTATCGCTCTACGAGAAACCCGATGGCAGCCCCAAGACCACCCCCGAGAACGGCCGATGGGTATCGGTAAAAGACATTGCCGAACGCATGAAGCAAGCCTTCAAAGGTGCTTTCCAGCCCGACGAAGGCACACTGGTAAAAATCGGTCAGTACCTCAGTCGCCCCGAATACTGTTTCGAGAGCGAGCGCAAAACCCGCGGCTGGGTTTACTGGGTAAAAGAACGTTAGAAGAAATTCATCGGCGACTTTTATTTAATAAATCACAATTTATTGTGAATTTTCTTGGAGGATATTGTTCTTTTTCTTATCTTTGCAGCAAAATCACAATATGATGTGATTTTAATTGCTTATGAATCAAAAGGAGATAGGAACTTGCATTAAGGAGCGCCGCAAACATCTTGGCGTAAATCAGCAGACTTTGGCCGATCTGGCAGGGGTGGGCATCAACACCCTTGTAGCAATCGAGCGTGGTGAGGGTAATCCACAACTCGTAACTCTTCTTACAATACTCAATACCCTTGGGCTGCAGATGGATCTAAAAGTTAAGACATTGACATATGAGACAGTGTAAAGTATTAGTTCACAACAAAGAGGCAGGCATTCTGCAAGAAACAGACGATCGCCAGTATATCTTTACATATCATGATGGATATCATGGCGACGCAGTATGCTTAGCTATGCCTGTACGAAAAGAACCCTATTATTCCTCTTTCCTGTTTCCTTATTTTTTTAATATGCTTTCCGAAGGTGCCAATCGCGAGCTGCAGTCACGTCTGCTTCATATTGATGAGAATGATGACTTTGGTATTCTTATGGCCACAGCTCAATTCGACACGATAGGAGCCGTAACCGTTAAACCAATAGAGTAATGGAAGAACTTAATATTTGTCCCTCAACTCTTGCCGAAGGTTTTAGCACCTATTCGCCTGCTGCGCTTAAACAGTTATTTGATGGCGAACAGGTTTCACATATTCTGCCCTTTGATAGTCCTAACAACGACAACTCAGACAATGCTGAATATGCCAAGCATGTTGGACGCATATCACTTTCGGGCGTACAACCCAAAGCAGGCTTACTTGTGAAAGATCATCAGCTTGCAAGACCAATGGAAGGCGAACAGGGACGTTATATCCTAAAGCCTGCACCTACGTCGTATAATTTATTGGAACGTAAGTATTGTCCGGCTAACGAGCATCTTAGCATGCAGTTGGCTGCGCAGGTATATCATATCGATACAGCAGCTAATGCTGTATGCTTTTTCAGGGATGGCGAGGTGGCCTATATCACCCGCCGTTTTGACATAGCACCTGATGGTAACAAATATCACCAGGAAGATTTGGCTTCGCTGGCTGGCCTTACAAAGGCTCAAGGCGGAAGTGATTACAAATACTGTAATCTTAGTTATGAAGAGTGCGCCGAGATTATTGGTAGATATACGACTGCTCCTGCCGTCGAGATTTTGAAGTTTTTCCGTGTGGTGGTGTTCAATTACCTGATTCTAAATGACGATGCCCATCTTAAGAACTTTTCGTTAATTATGCGTGGTGATGGCGAATACCATCTGGCACCAGCCTACGACCTCATCAATACAAGCCTTCATCTCTACGAACCTCGCATCTTTGCGCTCGACAAAGGTCTGTTCCGTGAAGGCATGACACTAACAGATACCCGAACAGTTAATCGTGGTGATTTCGAGGAGTTTGGCTGTCGCATTGGCCTGGCACCAAGGTTGGTAAAACGAGAACTGGATACATTTGCCACAGAACAGCCCTTAGCAAAAGAGCTTATCAATCGTTCATTCCTATCTGATAAACTTAAAAAGTATTATTGGCAATCATTCAACTATCGCCGCTTAACGCTTACTTTTTAGCAGCTATTCTACGGAATCGATATCCCCTAACAGTAGAGCCCTTGTAGTATGATACTATAGGGGCTTTAGTATGATAGCATAAAGCCCCCCGTTACCTGTGTGGAGTGTGGTAGCGGGGAGCGAGGTTTAATTGAACTATATAAGTAGATATCCTGATTTAGCCAAACATACATCTCGCTAGATGTAGGGTTTTATAAAGCCCCGCTACCTGTGTGGAGCGGTAGCGGGGCCGGCGTCATCTAATTTTTGACTAAACTAATTTATTTGTTTAACCTAAACTGTGATATTACCGTATTTTACTTAGGCTCGATTGTTGTGATATACTTTGGTCTATCCTCATTCTCAATCTTTGTCCAAGTCTTCTTATCAGTACTACCATAGAAAGTACCAGTCAAAGCACCCTCAACTGCGTGATAATTACTCTCAGCTGTAAAATCACCCTTAGAAACCTCTACGTCAGCGATAACAGCCTTTACATTGTCTGCAGTCAACTTTTCACCAACTTTCAGTGTACCTCCGGCCATTGTAATCTTACCAGCAGCAAAACCCTTATCATTAAATCCTTTAAACTGCTTTCTAATAACCATGTCACCACCATTAATATTCAGAGCATTTACATAAGCATTATCAGACCAAACCTTTGTACCATCAGCCATGTTAATAGTTCCAATATAATCCAAGTAGGTAGTTCCAGAACCTTCAACGCCTACTTCAGAACCCTTATTGATATTAAGAGTAGTGATATTATCGAGAACGCCTGTTGCCTTAACTTTATTGAGGGTAAGAGTTGTAACATTCTGCACATAACCAATATTTGTCTCAGTAATGGTAGCAGAAGCAATAGGCTTCTTGGCACTAGTAGCTTGGATATTCCATATAGATGCTGCCTTATCAATTGTAATAGTTGTTACATCTGTCAAATTCTTAGCTGTTGTACCCTCAGAAAGAATAGCACTTCCTATTGTATTCAGATTACCAACATTTGCAGTACCCTTAGCGAGAGTAACAGTTGCAAAGCCTTCCAAATCACCAGCACTACCATCAGTAATATTAACATTGCCGGTACCAGTCAAATTTCCTAAAGAACCCTTTATAATAGTTACATTATCAACCTTATCAACAGGTGCAGTTACAGAAACACCAAGAACATTAACTTCCTTAAAGTCCTGAATCTTATTAGCGTTAACAGAACCGGTGGCAGCCTTTGTCTCTGGGAAGAAATTCAGCTTATAAGCCTTATTAGCACTCTCATCCATAATAGATTTTGCAGTAGCTAAAGACAAATTTTTGCCATCTCCTAAGATGATATTAACATCACCCTTAATTCGAATATTATTACCAAATGTAGTACTTGGAATTGTTGTATCCAAATAATACCAACCAGCATCAAGAGCTACATCACTACTGCCCTTAAGTACATCACTTAGGTTAGTATACTTCTCACCATTATAGTCCTGGAACATATATTTTTGGATTGCATTGCCTTTAGCATCATAACCAGAAACATAAGCAACACCCTGCTTAACCTCAATGATAAATTCAGCTGTTTTCTGAGACTTAGAGAACGATTTCTGCTCGAATCCTTTTGGCACGTCTCCGTCTGCAATTATAGCTGTCACCTTGGCAACACCAACCTGGTCATTGACAGTAATTTTACCATCTGCACCCGTTGTTTTAATAACTTTCTTAGGATCATCTAAACTATAAGTAATATTCAATCCAGTAGTACCAAGTGCAGGCCAAACATCAACAACATCCTTCAAATCAATAGGTTCAGCTGTAGATGCTAAAGCAGAATTGTAAACAGGGATTTCAACGCCTTCCTTCAGGGCGATACGAGCGCGATAGTCTGTAACTTTAACCTTGAAGCTACTCTGTGCAGGCTGATAAGTCATATTACCATGGCTATCCTTTCCAGTAGCCTCAGCAAAAATCTCACACTCACCACCGCCTACAGCAGTAATCTTACCAGTCTTAGCATCAACAGTAGCTACCTTCTCATCAGATGAAGAGTACACAATCTCTGCACCGGTAGCAGCAGTAGCTGTACGGGTGTAAGTAGCTTTGTCGAGAGAATCAGCGTGCAGCACAAGGTTTACAGTACCCTCCTTAATAGACATGTACGATGGAATGGGATTGTCAACGTCACCAAACACATCGTCACAACTTGCAATTACCAGAGGAGTGCAGACCAGAACAGCAGCCTGCATCAGGCTCTTAAAATTGTTCTTTTTCATAAGCTTTAAAGTTTTAAGTTAATAAATTAATTAAATATCTATCTTAAACAAACTATATGTTTTAATTATTGGCAAATAATGTACGCGTTCGGAAGAGACGCGTACCTAGCTAAAGGAATTTTCTTTTATGATGATTAGATTTTCTCATACATTCCAAATTGTCTTAGATTGTTCTAAACTTTTTGGCAAATATAAGTAAAGTTTTAGATATACACAAACCTTTTGACTATTATTTATCGTTTTTTAACATTTTTGTTGCTTCGTCCCAATTTTCACCTCTTTTATATATATGGACCAAATAAGCATTAAAGTCGAAAAAGTTGCGTTTTATTTGGATATTCTCTGAATTTACACTATCTTTGCAGCCATATGAAGATATTTGCAATTGGCATGAACTATGCCGCACATAACCAGGAGTTACACGGGACGCTGAAGCGCCCTGATGAGCCTGTGATATTTACGAAGGCCGATTCGGCGATACTGAATCAGGGTAAGCCATTCTTTATTCCCGACCACCTGGGTCGTATCGATTACGAGACCGAGGTGGTGGTACGTATCTGTCGTTTGGGCAAGAACATCCCCGAGCGTTTTGCCCATCGCTACTACGACGCTGTAACCGTAGGCATCGACTTTACAGCCCGCGACCTGCAGCGCAAGGCCAGCGAGGCCGGACAGCCCTGGACCATCTGTAAGGGGTTCGACGGTTCAGCAGCCATCGGCGAATGGGTGCCTAAGGAGAAGTTCATGGATCTGCAGGCACTGCACTTCCATCTGGATATGAACGGACAAACCGTTCAGGAGGGTTGCACCAGCGATATGCTGTATAAGATAGATGAGATTATTGCCTACATATCGCAGTTCTTTACCCTGAAAACAGGCGACATACTCTACACCGGCACACCCGCTGGCGTAGGTCCCGTAAAGATTAACGACCATCTGGAAGGTTGGCTTGAAGAACGAAAAGTGCTTGACTTTCATTGCAAGTAACGCAATAAAACACAGCTCTTTACGTTAATACATATAGTGAAGACCATCAGCACGTTACTTTCAGTGCTGCTCATGATAGCCTTAGGCACCACGGCCAAGGCACAAGGGCGGTATGCGGAACACTCGGTGCTCCGCGAGGGTAACTGGGCAAAAATCAGCGTTGCCGAGAGTGGTTTTTACGAACTAACGGACGAATTGGTTAGAAAAGCAGGGTTTAGCGATGCCAGTAAAGTAAAAATATACGGCTATGGCGGCGCGCTGCAACCCGAGCGCCTGACAGGCGATTACCTAACAGCTACCGACGACCTGAAAGAACTACCCACCTGCACCATGAACGGTAAGCGGGTTTTCTATGGCGTGGGGCCTGTTAACTGGAATAATAAGGAATCGCTCGCGCGCACGCGTAACCCTTATGCTGATTACGGTTATTATTTCCTGACCGAGAGTGAGAGTGAGCCACTGACTACCGACAGCGCCACCTTAGTTGGCCAGCACTACCCCGCCAACCACGATTATCACCAGCTGTACGAGGTGGATAACTATGCCTGGTACCACGGCGGCCGCAACCTGTTTGATAAAACACTCTACACCATCGGCACACCACAGACTTACAAGTTGAAGGCCACAGGCAGCACAGGGCGTATAGGCATAGCCCTTACAGCCGATGCCGACTACGAGGCAACCATCAGCGTAAACGATTCGGTGATAGCCACCATCAGTAAGAAGATCACATTAGACAGCTATACCAAAGCCGACGAACAGCTGTGGCAGTACGACCTGCAGAACCTGAAGGCCGAGAACACCATCTGTATTACCCAGACCGCTGGCGGCAACCTGCGGCTGGACTACATCGACTTGCAACACGCTGAGCCTGCCCCCATCACCATCGGCGAGCCCACCTACGTGTATCGCATCACCAATCAGGATCACCATGCCGATGCCGCCACCGATATGGTGATTATCATCCCCACCAATCAACACCTGTTGGCACAGGCCGAACGCCTGAAAGCCCACCATGAGCAGCACGACGGACTGCGTGTAACCATCGTACCTGCCGACGAGCTGTATAACGAGTTCAGCAGCGGCACCCCCGATGCCACTGCCTACCGCCGCTATCTGAAAATGCTGTACGACCGTGCCACCACACCAAACGATAAGCCGCGCTACCTGCTGCTGTTTGGCGATGGCGCTTGGGACAACCGCATGCTCACCAGTGAGTGGAGCGGCTACAATACCGACGACTATCTGCTGTGCTACGAGAGCGAGAACTCGTTCAGTCAGGTAAACTGCTACGTCAGCGACGATTTCTTCTGTCTGCTGGATGACGAAGAGGTGATACAAACCACCAACGGCAACAGCACCACCTATGCCGGCAAGCCCGATGTAGCTGTTGGTCGTCTGCCAGCCCGCACCCCAGACGAGGCGAAGACACTGGTGGATAAGATTATCAGCTACGCCCAGAACGAATATGCCGGTCCTTGGCAGAACGAGATATGCATGATGGGCGACGACGGCAACGACAACTCGCACATGAAGACCGCCGACAAGGTGGCCACGATGATAGAGAGCACCTACCCCAACTACAATGTAGATAAGATTTACTGGGATGCCTACCAGCGCACCTCGTCGAGCACGGGCTATAGCTACCCTGACGTAACCCGACTGATTAAACAGCAACTGCAGAATGGCGCGCTGATGATGAACTACTGCGGACATGGTGCCGCCTATGCTATGAGTCATGAGCTGGTGATGAAGCTGACCGACTTTGAGAGTCAGCAGAGCAACTACCTGCCACTGTGGATGACAGCCTCGTGCGACATCATGCCCTTCGACGGACAGGAAGAGAATATCGGCGAGACCGTGATGCTGAACAGTAAAGGAGGCGGCATAGCCTTTTTTGGCACCACCCGCACCGTATATGCCACCTATAACGAGGTGATGAACCTGGCCTTTACCAAATATGTGCTCACCCCTGGCATCAGCATCGGCGAGGCCGTACGCCTGGCCAAGCGCGAACTGGTAGAGAAAAGCAGCGACCTGACCTGCAACAAACTGCAATATACCCTGTTAGGCGACCCAGCCCTACAGCTGAACACGCCCCGACAAAAAATGGTGGTAGATAGTATTAACGGTATGCCTGCTACCCAGGGCATTAAAATGGCAGCAGGTTCGATCGTAAAAATAACCGGTCATGTAGAACTGAACAACGAGACCGACACTGACTTTAACGGTATCGTGACCCTGTCGGTACGTGACGCCGAAGAAACCATCACATGCCGATTGAACGACCGATCGAGCACTGGAGCCGACAAAGCTTTTGTGTATCAGGACCGCACCAACTACCTGTATCGCGGTTCGGAGAACGTAACCGAAGGTGTTTTCCACTTCACTTTCGCTATCCCCAAGGATATCAGCTATACCGACGGCAGCGGCTTGATGACGCTCTACGCCATCAATGTCAATAAGACGCGCTCGGCGCACGGCGAGAACGAGAGCTTTGAACTAATAGGGAGTAGCACGGCACTGACAGATTCCATTGGCCCGTCGGTTTACTGCTACCTGAACTCGAAAAACTTTAAGAACGGCGGCAAGGTAAACACCACGCCTTACTTTATAGCCGAACTCTACGACGACAGCGGTATCAACGCCTCGGGTAGCAGCATCGGTCACGACCTGGAGCTGATTATCGACGGCGACATGAACCAGACTTACAACCTGAACAACTATTTTGAGTACGACTTTGGCGACTACCGCAGCGGTAGCATCGGCTTTAGCATACCCCAACTGAGCATCGGCACCCATAAGCTGCTGTTCAGAGCTTGGGACATTCTGAACAACTCGACCACCACTGAACTGCTATTCGAAGTGAGCGAGGATGCGGGAGAAGGCGAATTCAACGTTACCTGCACACAGAACCCAGCCAGCACCAACACCCAGTTTGTGATTACCCACGACCGCCCTGGCAGCGAACTGAAGGTAACACTGGATGTGTTTGACTTGGGTGGCAGACAGCTTTGGCGACAGACCGATACTGTAATGGCAACTAACGACACCGTGACGATAGACTGGAACCTGAACGTAGCAGGCGGCAGCCGACTACACACAGGTCTGTACCTGTGCCGCCTAACCCTGAACGATGGCGATAGCAAAACGGTGAAAGTGTTGATTAAACATTAAAGATTGAACATTGAAAAATTGAAGAATATGGAAGATAAAGGACGTATACTAAGGTGGGTGATGGTGACACTATTCACTATTCACTATTCACTTTTCTCTGCTTCGGCGCAGGACGAGAAGAACGCGATGTTCAACCCCGTTGAGCATGCCGTGATATCGCAGACGATTGCCCCCGATGCCCGTGGCGCCGGTATGGGTGATGTGGGTGCGGCTACTGATCCCGACGTGAACTCACAGTATTGGAACCCCGCCAAATACCCCTTCTGTATCAGTCGTGCAGGTATCGCCCTGAACTATACCCCATGGCTGCGCCAGTTGGTAAACGATATCGACCTGGCCTATCTGGCTGGCTACTACCGCATTGGCGACTATTCGGCCATCAGCGGTTCGCTGCGCTATTTCTCGCTTGGCGAGGTGTTTGCCAACGATGGCATGACAGTAAAACCCTACGAGATGTCGTTTGATGTGGCTTATTCGATGATGCTGAGCGAGAAGTTCTCGTTGGCTGCAGCCATCCGTTGGATATACAGCGACCTACGCTACGACTACAGCGAAGACTCGAAACCCGCCTCGGCCTTTGCCGCCGACCTGGCGATGTACTATAACAACTACGTGATGCTGGGCAGCAGAGAGTGCCAGTTGGGCATTGGATTGAACATGTCGAACATCGGTAGTAAGATTAGTTATTACGGCGATGACGAGAGTCAGTTCCTGCCCGCCAACCTGCGCCTTGGTGCCTCGCTCATGGTGCCCATCGACGAGTACAACCGCTTTTCGATAGCCGCCGATGCCAACAAACTGCTGGTGCCCACCGTGCCCCGACAGGAAGAGGGCGAATCGAACAGCGACTACCAGGACCGTGTGCGCCGCGAGTATAGCGACATTAGTGCCATCAGCGGTATCTTCAAGAGTTTTGGCGATGCCCCTGGCGGATTGAGCGAAGAGTTGAAGGAGATACAATGGAGCGTAGGTGCCGAGTACGTGTACCACGATCAGTTTTCGCTGCGTGCCGGCTACCACCATCAGGCCGAGTCGAAAGGTAACCTGAAATATTTTACCGTGGGTGGCGGCTTTAAGATGAACGTGTTTTCGCTGGATGTGGGCTACGTGATATCAACAGCACGCAGCAACCCACTCGACCAGACACTGCGTTTCTCGCTGACGTTTGATATGGACGGTATTAAGGACCTGTTCAAACATTAAACATTAAAGATTAAAGATTAAACATTAAAGATTAAACATTGAGAATATGAAGATTAGAGTTGGTATGGGCTTTGATGTCCATCAGTTAGTAGAAGGCCGCGACCTTTGGATGGGCGGCATTAAGTTAGAACATAGTAAGGGATTGTTAGGTCACAGCGATGCCGACGTGCTGCTGCATGCCGTGTGCGATGCGCTGCTGGGCGCTGCCAACATGCGTGATATCGGCTACCACTTCCCCGATACCGCTGAGTTTACCGACGGTATGGACAGTAAGGTTATCTTGAAGAAGACCATCGAGCTGATAGCTACCAAAGGTTATAAGCTGGTGAACATTGATGCCACTATCTGCGCCGAGCGCCCAAAGATGAACCCACACATCCCCGAAATGAAAGCCTGCATGGCCCAGGTGATTGGCTGCGACGAAGATGATATCTCTATCAAAGCTACTACCACCGAGAAACTGGGCTTTACCGGTCGCGAAGAAGGTATCTCGGCTTATGCTGTGGTGCTGATTGAAAAGGCATAAAAAGAGTGATGCCACAACCCTCACGAGCTGTGGCATCACAAAAGCCTATGTTTAACTAAAAATCCTTTTCGTATAAAAAAGAAATTTTCAGCCCACAAGGGCCAAAAATTTGAAAGTTTAAAAGGGAGCTTCACAGCGACCTCCAGTTATCCCACTGTTGAAAACTTTCTTTTACCAATAACTAAAAACCTAAAACTATAAATATTACTACTAACCTAAAACAATCTAATCTATTAACCTTTTGACGGTGCAAAGGTACGACGTTTTTTCGAATCTCACAAGTTTTTCTGCGTTTTAAGTGTATAATTACACGTTAATCTTGATTTATATCAAGTCTTGTGCGCGAACACAACATATATTTACGTATTTTCACTTGGTTTTAACAAAAACTTATTGTACCTTTGTCCCCATGAAAATACTCATAGTAAATACAAGCGAACGTACAGGCGGGGCTGCTGTAGCAGCCAACCGCTTGATGAAGGCTCTTAATAATAGTGGTGTAAAAGCCAAGATGCTAGTACGCGATAAGGAATCGGATACCCTGACGGTAGCCCAACTCCCTAAGTCGCCTATGAAGCGCTGGCATTTCCTATGGGAGCGACTGGTGGTGTTCTGCCATCTGCACTTCAGCAAGCAGCACCTGTTTGAGATCGACATCGCCAATGCAGGAACCGACATCACCAACATGCGCGAATTCCAGGAGGCTGATATCATCCATCTGCACTGGATTAATCAGGGCATGCTGTCGCTCAACAGTATCCGTAAGATTCTGCGTAGCGGCAAACCTGTAGTATGGACCATGCACGATATCTGGCCAGCCACCGGTATCTGTCATTATACCCGTGGCTGTGGCTACTTTAAAACGGCCTGCAAGCAATGCCAGCTGTTGCCTGGTGGCGGCTCGGCGAACGACCTTTCGACCACCATCTGGAACCAGAAGCAGAAATTACTGAGCGAGCACCACATATCGTTTGTGGCTTGCAGCAAGTGGTTAGAAGGTGAAGCCAAGAAGAGTGCCCTGCTACAGGGACAGCATATCTGCAGCGTACCCAACCCAATTGATACGCACATCTACCACCCCGAAGATAAGCAGCAGGCCCGTCAGCGTTTGGAGCTGCCAACCGATAAGCGCATCATACTGTTTGTATCGCAACGTGTTACCGACGACCGCAAAGGTATGGCCTACTTTACCGATGCCATCAACCGCTTAGCAGAACAGCATCCAGAAGCACGCGAAAACACGGTGATAGCCATCTTAGGTGGACACTCGGAGGATGTTGCCCCCCAGTTGTCACTGCCCGTTTATCCGTTAGGCTATGTAAACGATGAGAAGCGCATTGTGGATGTTTACAATGCAGCCGACGTATTTGTACTGCCATCGCTTGAGGACAATCTGCCTAACACCATTATGGAAGCCATGGCCTGCGGTGTGCCCTGCGTAGGATTCAGAGTAGGCGGCATTCCAGAGATGATCGACCATCAGAAGAACGGCTATGTGGCCCGTTTCCGCGATGCCGACGAGCTGGCTACAGGTATCAACTGGGTGCTTAGCAACACTAACTATGCACAACTATCGCAGCAAGCCGTACATCAGGTTAACATGAGCTACTCACAGCGCAGTGTGGCCTCGAGATATATCGAAGTGTATAATCAGGCTATGGCCTACAAGCATTACAAGATATGAATCCATTGACTCAAGCCGTGATACTCTCGGCCTCAACCCTGCGCATGATTCCACATATCATATTATATATGGCGAATCGCAGTAAGATAGCCCCCGATTTAGAGAAGTACTCTGCCGATGGCAGTGGCATTGGTGCCTTTATCAAGGTATGCACCCGTCAGAAGGTGTTCCGCAACCTGTTTTATTACCGCTTGGGCGAGTATGTATCGGTATTCATCAAATGGATGCTTCCCCCCGATCCTACGCTCCACATCTGGTGCCCAAGCATCGGACCTGGTGCCCACTTTGAGCACAACTACGCCACCTACCTGAATGCTGAACGTATAGGTAGCAATTTCTATTGTCTGCAGCTGGTAACATTAGGCAACGACGGCAAGATGCAGCGCCCCATCATCGGTGATAACGTGAAGATATTTACCGGCGCCACCGTTTTTGGCGGTATTACCATCGGCAACCATGTAACCATCGGTGCCGGCGCCGTGGTATCCAAGAACGTACCCGACAACTGTACCGTTATCGGCAATCCCGCCTATATCGTTAAGAAAGACGGACAGAACTGTAAGATTGAATTATAATATGAGTGAGATACGAATTACATACGTTACCATTACCTATAATGCAGCCAAGGTGCTGAAACGTACACTCGACAGTGTGCTTGAGCAGGATTATCCCAACATCGAGCACCTGATTATTGATGGTGCATCGACAGACGATACGCTGAAACTGGTGAACGACTACATTGCCCAATCGAATGCGGCCGAAAACGGTCATCAGATACAGGTAACATCGGAGCCCGACAAGGGTATCTACGATGCTATGAACAAAGGTCTGAGATGCCTCACAGGCGATTACGTTTGTTTTCTGAATGCCGGCGATTTCCTGCCTGCACCAGATATCGCCAGCCATATAGTACAGGCAATCACCAACACCAACCACCCATCACCCAACACCTCGCAACTGCCAGCAGTTGCGTACGGCGACACCGACATTGTGGATGGCGAGGGGCATTTCCTGCACCACCGCCGACTGGCACCACCCGAACACCTTACGTGGAAATCGTTCCGCCAGGGCATGCTGGTATGCCATCAGGCTTTTTATGCCCGCGCCGATTTCGCCATTGCCACACCTTATGATATGCAGTATCGCTATTCGGCCGATGTTGACTGGTGTATCCGAGTGATGAAAGCAGCCGCCAAAGAGAATGTGCCCCTGCTGAACCTGCACATGGTAGTGGCCAACTACACTCAGGAGGGACAAACAACACTCCACCACCGCGAATCGCTCATGGAGCGATACCGAGTGATGGAGCATCATTACGGACGCGTGCAAACCTTGCTACTACACTGTTGGTTTGCCGTCCGCACGTTTCTCAAATACTAACTAACTATCTTACTATGAACTTTTGCTTATTAATAATGTAAACCCCAGGTTTCAGCGAACTCTTGGTGGTTCCTACCTGCCGGCCTTGAAGATCGAAGACGGCATGCTCGGCAGGCTGGTCTGACATATCGATATGGCGTATAGCCGTTGCTGTTACTGTGGCTTTCAAACCATCTTTACCGAAGTAGTAGCCACCGTTGGTATATTTCATATTCTCCGTCTGCATACCACCACCACTAAAGATAATGTTATCGGGATTAACAGCACCCGTTACAGTCCACTTCCAAACGCTGTTACCATTATCGGCAGTTCCTAATTTAGTAGCAGAAACACCAGGCCAGGCGGTTCCAAGGTAGTCTTTGCCATCACCATTGTTCATCCAAGCCCAAACAAATATCTGACTACCCCATGAGACAGGTGCCTCGAAGAAAGCACAGCGCTCACCCTCTTCTATTGTACAGAAAGTAGGAACTCCGGCATATTCACCATCTTTCTCTTCCTCGGTCTTGATCTCTGGATACGTGATAGAAGCGGGGTCGATATCGCTGACATAATATACATAATGATAACCGCTAATTGCTTTCTTCCATTCACTGCCCTTGGGGGTGTAACCAGCAGCATTGGTGCCCACTACAACAAGCAGCTTACCCTTCGTACCAGTTGTCTGTACGGCATAGTAGTCTTTATTAGAAGCCATATTCGTATAAGCGCTCGTATTGGTGATGCCAACAGCCTTACGTACAGTAATCATATTGGCAATCTCCTGCTTATAGGCCTTCCAATGCGTCAGGAACACACAAGGTGTGCCAGGCATAGCCAACATATAGGCATTGGCAGCCAAGGTATCTTTTTTTATAGGATCCTGAGCGGCATTAGCACGCTTCTCGGTATCGTGATTCTCTACGAATGTTACAGCATACCGGCTATAGCTGGCATCCTCATAGTTCTTACTTATTAACGGATAGTTTCCATCATTCTGCTGTCCCAACTTAGTCCAATCGCTAGCATTGGCAGCATTGCGAACGGTATAGCGGAATTGGAAATCGAAGGCGGCGCTGGTCTTCTGTGTGGCGTCTATCCAATTACGGATAGTGGCAGTACCATCCCAACATTCACCTACCGAGAATTGGGGTTTGCTATCTTCATTATATAGTTTTGTGTACGAACCAGAATAGCCCTTAACCATATCGTAGCGGAAACCAGTATAACCAAAATCCTCCAACAGCATCTTCAGATAAGCCTTTACAATGCGCTGCACGTTGGTACTCTTGTGATCCAAATCACGCATACCACCCCAGCCTTCGCCTGTATCATTATTAGCACTCAGACTGTACTTGTTCTTATCAGCCCAAGTCTTAGTGGCTCCATCATCGTCATCAGCACAGATATCAGTCGAAAACATCTCGTAAGTCTCACCTTTGTAGGTTTCTTTAGGAAAGTCAACCCAAGTGCTTACATTCTTGCGATGATTGATAACAACGTCGGCTATCGTTCCGATACCCTTCTCTTTAAACGTCGCAATCATTTTACGCAGGTCTTCTTCTGTTCCAAACGAGCTGTTATAGTTATTGAACCAGTACAGATCGTCGTATCCCATCGACTGACCGCCACAGTAACCACTCTGTGGGATCCAAACCAGGTCGAACACCTTCGAAAGGTCATCGGCCTGCTTCTCCAAACGTGTCCACTGCGAGTCGTTATAGCTATCCCAGAAGAATCCCTGCAGCATAACACCGCTATAATCCTTGGGCCAGCCCTGAGCCATGGCAGCAACTGCTACCAAACAAAATATCCATGTGGCGTAAAGTCTTCTCATCATGCTCTTTTAGTTATCTGTATTATTGATTTTGATGCAAAGATATGAAAAAAGCCGCTTGGTTATTCCCCAAGCGGCTCATTTTATGCAAGTTATCTTATGCAATCGGTTGCACGAAGATTATTGCTTAGTCATCTTAAAGGTAGCTTTGCTATCGCAGTAAGCGAAGAGCTGGATAAAGTACTTACCTGCAGTAGCAACCTTGATGTTACCACCACCCTGAGTAAGATTGTTCTCAGTACCACCCCAGTTGATATCCCAACCATCGTTAGCACGGAACTTCATCTCATCAGCAGCCAACTCTACAGTAGCTTCCCAAGCGCCAGTCTCCTTATTGTAAGTCATGTCGGTGTCGGCATCCCAGCCACCAGCCTGAGCAGGACCTACAATTCCGATAGTTGTAATCGGTGTGAGCTTATAGGTAAGAGCACCCAAGTCGACCTCAACCTTGTAGTAACCAGCATCAGCACTCAGGTTACCAGCCTGCTCGGCCAAAGTACCCTCGCTTCCACCAGTACCCCAATCAGGAGCATTCCAGTTGTCTTCGCCGCTACGGAACTTGAACTCACCATCCAAGTACATAAAGCCAGTGTACTTACCATCGCCAGAAGGGCTATAGAGAGGAGAAGCAGGGCTACCCCATCCGTTACCATTACCAGCCTGCCAGATGTAAGTATTGAAGTTCAGAGCATCGAACTTCCAGGTCTGGTCGAGCATGTTAAACTCTAAACGATAGAACTTAGCACCTTCTACATGGGTAATCTTGAAGTTACCACCAGCGTTATCAGTAGCAAACTTACCCTCGGTATCAGAAGCTGTGAGACACTTGCTCCAGTCGCCACCAAGACCTGACTTAGGTGTAACCTTGAACTCGATATCGCTACCTGTAGCAGGAATCAGCACCTTGAAGACAGGATTCTCATAAACATCACCACCGCCATTAGTAAGCTCGAGCGATGTATCGCTGTTATTCCAACTATTAGGTGTACCTGTAATGTAATAAGCCTCCTCAATCACTGGAGCATTAGGAGTAGCGGTTAATGTAGTAGAGGCTGTCTTAACAATAGAAGCACCCTTGACATTGATAGCAACACCAACCTCCATAGGAATGGTACGAGCAACAGGACGGCGACCGTAAAGACCGTAAACTGCAGCCTCGAGCTCCTCGACATTAGCATAGCCTTCGGCGTCTACCTCAACCGGTGTCTGGTTTTCGCCAGACTCGTCGCTCAGTACTACTTCATACTCAGTAGCTGCAGCACCCTCAGGACCTTCGATTGTTGAGTTGAACAGCAGCACCTTATCACCGCTGATGGTAGCAAAGTCGATAGGACTTGCAGGCGAGGCAGTAAAGCTGATGCTATACGGATCCTCGGGTGCATTGCTGAACGGCTCTGCCCAATCTTTATAATCGTCGGTACAACTTGCCATCAGCAAGGCCATACCCATTAATGATAATATCTTTTTCATAATTCTACGTCGTTATTTAGTTACTCGATAACTACATGATGTTTGTTCTCACAAGAGATATAGAGCTTGTAAGTGTGAGTACCACCATCGCTGTTCAGGTTTGCACCATCCTGTGTCAGGTTGTCCTCAGTTCCACCCCAGTTGATAGCCCAATCGTGGTTAGCACGGAACTTGTACTCGCCAGATACTTCGCCTGTTGTGCACTCCCAATAGCCACCTTCAACATTGTAAGTCATCTCTACGTCGCCAGCCCAATCGTTGAAGCCACCGATAATACTGATGTTAGTGATAGGTGTAGTGCTATAGGTCATCTCGTTCAGGTCGACTGTAATCAGGTAGAAACCTGCATCAACGCCTGGCATGTTAGAACCGCCATTATCAGCAATCTTGCCTTCGCCGTCGTTCTCCCAGTCGCCATCCCAGTTGCCCTCGTTTGGTTTGAACTTGAACTCGCCATCGAGGTAGTAGAAACCCTTATAGATACCATCCTGGTTAGGACTGCAAAGAGCGTGAGCTGTACCCCAACCACTCTCATTACCAATCTCGTAAATATACATTGGGAATGCAGGAGCAATCTCGTCAGCAGGAACAACAATAATATTAACTGTATTAGAGTAGATAGTAGCTGCACCCTTGGTAGTAGCCGAAGCACGAACTGTAAGCGTTACTGTTTCAGGTGCGTCATCACCCCAGTTACCCATGGTGTTAACAGCAGCAGCCAGTTTAGCAGCATCCATTGAACCTGAACCACCAGTGAAAGTGGCAGGCAGTGCTACGTAATCGGGAACCAGACTCTCGTTCTCCTCTGCTTCAGCTGTTGATACGGTGAAACTACCATTGATAGAAGCCTCTAACTGGAACTCAGCCTCAACGGGGCATCCGTAATCAGGCGAAGACCATGTGAAAGGCAGTTCTGTTGATGTTTCCAGATTAACAGGCATGCTGGCATAGCCTGGAGTATTCAGCACAAATGTAGTAGGCTGACCCAGCGTTGGGTTGGAGTCGTTGTCATCGCTACAAGCGGTGAACAGGCCCACGCTGCAAAGCAGCAGTAGTGTTGACTTCAATATTGTTTTCATAATTATCAATTCTTAATTATTCATTATCAATTAATCAATAGCCAGGATTCTGAGTCAGATTTGGATTAGCTGTCAGATCCGTTGTTGGGATAGCAAAGAGGTTCTTCGTTGCGTCGAAGTTGCGGCCATTAATGGCACCACCCTTCCACTGCCATACGTAATCGCTGCTACCACCAAACTTGCCAAAGCGAACGAGGTCCATACGACGACGACCCTCGAAGTAGAACTCACGGCACCACTCATCGCAGATCTCATCCAATGAGTAGTTAGCCTTGGTGTCGGCATTAGCACGGAGACGCAGTGTGTTAATAGCACTTGCTGCCTCGGCTGTAGTAGCTCCACCGTTCAAACGAGCCAGTGCCTCAGCATAAGTCAGATAAGCCTCGGCCGAACGCATCAGGAAGAAGTCGGCATCAGGGAACTGAGCACTGCTGGTTGCTGCGCCATTAGTAGTATAGTTATTATACTTAGCTACAGCATAACCATTCTTAAAGTTGCTAGGATCGGTGTTCTCGAGTTCACGACCTCTGGTGTCGAAGATGGCGCGATCGTCGCCAGCAGCCTTCACTACATCACTAGGAGCAGCCTCAGGAGCATCGTTACCAGGGAAGAACTTCTGGATGAGCTGAGGACGAGTGCGGTTACCACCCCAAGCCTCGGTTGTACCATTAACGTCTGACATGTCGGCATCGTGAGTAGAAGCGATCATGAAGAGAGAAGTACCCCAAGAGGTAGTGCGAACACCATCCTGCAGGATTGGGAATACAGCCTCGTAAGCAGCGCTTGTCTCACCATTGTCGCCCATAAACAGCATCTGGTAAGCACTCCACTTGCCAACAGCAGTGGTATTCAGCTTATAGCTTGAATCCATCACCTTCTTGGCATAGTCGGCAGCCTTCTGCCACTGAGCAGTGCCTGTGTAAACCTCAGCATTCAGATACAGACGGGCCAGCAGCAGCCATGCAGCAGCCTTGTCAACACGGCCGTAACCGTCGTCGGTCGACTTCTTTGCTACAGCAGCATTCAGCTGTGGCTCAATCTCCAACAGCTCGCTCTCAACAAAGTTGAATACTTCCTGACGTGAATACTGTACAGGCTTCTCAGATGAGATAGAGGTTACGAAAGGTACATTACCCCAACCGTCCATCAGGAAGAAGTAGTTGAGTGCACGTATAAAACGAATCTCTGCTGTCATAGCGGTATTGTAGCTACCGAACTCCTGCAGATACTGGTTGCAGAAAGAGATACCAGTGTACAAACGATAGTAGAAACCACGCAGCATAGGATGGCTGGCATCGTAAGTGTTATAGCAGAAGTTAGAAATACCCTCATCACCCCATCCGCAGATAGCCTCATCGGTAGTTAACTCCTGAGCGTTCCACAGCTGGCGAACATATCCTGAGGTACCACCATCGATACCGTCGACGTCGCAATCGCCGTTAGCACCACCGTTACCGGCTACAGCGATGTTTGCATAGCACTTGTTAAAGAGTGCCTCCGGCTGAATCTCTGTATTCAGGTTCGGGTCGATAGGTGTCACGTCCAGATCCTTCGTACAAGAGCTGAATCCTACTGCTACGAGTAAGGCAGCTGCCGGAATGATATTTTTGATATATGTTTTCATTGTTACCTTATTTATAATGTTAGAAGTTCAGATTCAAACCAAGGATGAATGAGATAGGACGGGGGTAGAGATTGTTGTCGATACCACCGAACACTTCTGGGTCGATGCCCTTGTACTTCGTGATGCAGAATACATTAGAAGCAGTAGCATATACACGACCGCTAACGCCCTTGTAGCTACCCATTGGGAGGAGGTTCTCGAAGCTGTAACCCAGTGTGATGTTGTCGCACTTCAGGAACGAACCGTTCTGTACCCAGTGGTCAGACAGCTTAGCTTCCAGATCATAGGTCTGCCAATTGTAGTCGAGTGCTGCAACAGGACGGTTGCCGAAGAAGTTGTTACCGCTTGAGTAAAGCTCACCGGCACTCAGGTTAACATTACCCGACATCAGGTTGTTGAATACATAGTTACCAATGCTGGCACGGAGTGTGAAGCCGAAGTCGAAGTTCTTGTACTCCAGACGTGAGCTCAAGCCCATGGTTACAGGAGCATCAGGACTCTTATAGTAGTACTTATCAGCCTCGGTAATAGTACCATCACCATTGCGGTCAACTACCTGTCCCTCGATAGGCTTGCCTGCATTATCGTAAACCTGCTGGTAAACATAGAACGAGCTCTTAGGATGACCTACAGCGTGAGCCTGGGCTGTTACACCAGTACCACCACCGATACCACCTGTTGGTACGAAGTAGCTCTTATCGTCGCCACCTACCAGTTCGGTAATCTTGTTCTTATTGTAGGTAAAGTTGTAGTCAACGGTCCAGTACCAATCCTTAGCCTGGATAGGCTTTGCACCGATGGTAACCTCGATACCCTTATTCTCCATCGATCCGATGTTAGTCATCACGGTGTTCTTGAAGTTAGAACCAGCAGCTACGTTAGCACTGTTCAGCAGGTCGGTGGTCTTACGCAGATAAGCATCGATGCTGAAAGTGATTCGCTGATTCAGAACGCCGAAGTCCAAACCGATGTTATAAGTATCAGTTGTCTCCCACTTCAGTGATGGGTCGTAAGCATCTGGACGAGCCAATGAACCATCGCCACTAACATCGTAGTAGCTACCAACGCCAGTATTCATGGCATAAATAGCGAAGTAGTTGTAATCGCCGATACCATCCTGCTGACCGGTCTTACCATAGCTCAGGCGGAGCTTCAGGTCAGAGAGCCAGTTGATATCTTTGAAGAACTTCTCCTCGTTGATCTTATATGCGAAAGCTGCTGATGGGAAGAGTGCCCAGTGATCCTGGAAACGTGAAGAACCATCATCACGTACAGTAGCTGTGAACATATAACGATCCATCAGCGTATAATTAGCACGTCCGAAGAATGAAACCAGATAGTTCTCGGTCTTATAGTTGTACAGCGACCAGTCGTGATACTGTCCGGGCTTCTCAGTATTGGTACTGGGGTATGCTCCCCAGTAGTTGTTACGCTGTGAGCGCCAGAAGTGCTGCCACTCGTAACCACCCATTACATCTACGTGATGAATCTTAGCAAAATCCTTGTAGTACTGTGCATAAGCCGAAAGGGTGAGGTTACGCTTGGTGATGCGATCCCAACCATGCGATCCATAGTAGATAGCTGCTGGAGATGAACTTTCAACATCTGTCCACTGCTTACCCTCAGATACATCGGCACCCAAAGTAAGGTGGAGGCGCAGATCCTCGAAACCATGAATCTTATAGTCGGCCTCGGCATTACCTATAAACGAACGGCTGATAGCACGGTCGTCCTTCAGGTTCAACAGAGCCACAGGGTTGCTGGTTGCATTACGGTTTGTAGTTGTTGACCATGTAGGATCGTTGAGTGAAGAACCTGGAACCTGCCACTCCCAATAACCACCAAAGTTTTTAGCACTGTCGTCATAAACAGGCTTAGTTGGGTCGAAAGCAACAGCAGCACCGATAGCACCAGTGTCAGCAAACTGTGACTTGGCCCACATACCTTTAGCATTCAGGTTCAGAGTAAGGTGATCGTCGAACAGTGATGGGTTCAGGTTCACAGATGCAGTGTAACGCTTAAAGTCGGATGTCTTCAAGATACCCTGCTGATCGGTATAACCAAGAGATACGCGATAAGGCAAGTTCTTGAATGCACCAGCTACGGTTACATTATGATCGTGGCTCCATGCAGTGCGGTAAATCTCCTTCTGCCAATCGGTATTAGCATCGCCCAGAGCAGCCAAAGCCTCAGCCTCACGAGAGTTGCCGGCATAAACCTGCTTAACCAATGCACGATACTGATCGCCATCCAGTACATCAACTGTCTTCTTCTTCATACTCATGGTAACACTTCCTGAGTAGCTTACCTGAGGTGCACTACCCTTGCGGCCCTTCTTAGTGGTGATAATGATAACACCATTAGAACCACGGCTACCATAAATAGCAGTTGCCGAAGCATCCTTCAGCACGTTGAACGACTCGATATCCTGTGGGTTTACCATCGAGAGGGGGTTAGCAAGACCCTTCACACCGTTGTTATCCATAGGAACACCATCGATAACAATCAGAGGGCTGTTTGATGCGTTCAGAGACGAACCACCACGAATACGGATGGTAGAGCCACCACCAGGGGTACCACCATCGCTGGTTACATTAACACCAGCAATCTTACCCTGCATCATTTCCTGGGCGTTAACAACCAAACCCTTGTTCTTTGTATCGGGCTTCAAAGCTGTAACCGAACCAGTCAGGTCGCTCTTTTTTACTGCACCATATCCGATAACCACTACCTCATTAAGTACAGCAGCATCGTCCTGGAGAGTAATCACCAAACTGGGAGCAGCCTTTACCGTCTGGCTCTGATAGCCAATATAGCTCACGGTAATGTTTGCACCCTGTTCTGCCTTCAGCACGAAGTTACCGTCGAAATCAGATACGGTAGCGGTCTGTGTGCCGTCAACACGTACTGTTGCGCCGATAATGGGTTCGCCTGTAGCATCTTTCACATGGCCTTTTACGTCAATCTGCGCAAAGGCACTTACCGACAGGAACAGACCTAAAATAAGGCCAATCATCCTCATCGGGAATTGAATGTTTACCTGCTTCATCATTACATTTGAATTAGAGTTAATTTGTTATTGTTATATCGTTTTAAGCTTCTTGGGAGCTTGAATTTACAGTTTCATCGGTGCAAAGATAAATCAGATTTCGATACGTTATTCCTTTTTCTGTTTAAAAATGTTATTTTTGACGTGCAAACGTTTGCACAATAAAAAAGGGCTTGCATCCCATAGATACAAGCCCACACCTTATTATATATAAGCACCTTATGGTGTTACCCTAATCCAGTCGGCATCCAGATTGCCACGATCGGATTTAGCATTATCATCTACAGATACATAACCGAACTTAGCGCCAATCCATTTGCCCTCGCGCATCTGGAACTCAGTACCACAGGATTTGAACTTCTTGCCATCCAGACTGTAGGCGAACTTCAACTTAGAGTTATCTACACTCAAACGGAGATAGATATCCATGTGGATAGCTGGTTTGTAATCGATCTTATCCTCGGCTGAGGGTTTCAGGGTTGCAATCAGCTGTTCAGTTTGTGGATTACCTTTATCGGCAGCCTTACAGGTGAGTTGCAGTAGCTGGAACTGCTTACCCACACGCTTTACTACCAACGCCGAATAGTCGAGGCCCATCATAATGAGGCCTCCCATCTGTCCTTCAGCTTTCGAAGTAAAGCGGATTTTGGTGGTAGCGGTAAACTTATCGGCAGGTGTTTTCTGGAGCAACAGATTGGGCACCTCCCAGAAGTTCACAAAATGCTCGGAGAGTTTATAATTATAAATACGATAGGTGCCAAAGGCGGTGGGCATACCGAATTTCTCATCGTAGTTGGCATGCCATTGCCACTGCAGACCTAACTTGTTACTATTAAACTCATCGCTTTCAACAGGATTAACCACCAGTGTTGAACTGCTCTTTGGTTTCTTATAGGTAGTTACAGGCTCGCCCTTCTTACCCATGATGGGCCAACCTGTACTCCAATCAACGGGATTTAAGTGAACCACGCGACCATAAGCCTCTTTATCCTGAAAGTGCAGGAACCAGTCTTCGCCGTATTTAGTATGTACCCAACCGCCTTGATGAGGGCCGTTGATAGTAGTCTTGCCCTGAGCTAATACTATCTTATGCTCATAAGGACCATAAGGGCTGCGACTACGCATGGCCAACTGGAAGCCAGTGGGCACGCCACCAGCTGGACACATAATCCAGTACCAACCATCGCGTTTGTAGAACTTGGGCCCCTCACAAGTACGATTCTCAGTGCCGTTGCCATCAAAAACAATCACAGGCTGGCCAATGGCACGAGTGCCATCAGCTGATAATTCGCGCACCGTAAGTACCGAGGCGAACTTTGAACGACTGTTAGCCCATCCGTTAACCAAATAGCAGCGGCCATCATCGTCCCAAAGTGGGGTGGTATCGATATACCCCTGCCCTTTAATCACACAAACGGGAGCCTCCCACTTGCCGGCAGGATCCTGTGTTTTTACCATATACACACCAAAGTCGGGATCGCCCCAATAGATATAGTACCAACCAGCATGATAGCGAATACTAGGCGCCCAAACGCCTGCACCATGACGAGGCGAACTAAAATGCTCGAGCAAAGCCTCATCGCCTTCGTACAGATTGCCTAATGCATAATTGATAATCTCCCAGTTTACCAAATCCTTGGAGTGCAGGATGGGCAGACCAGGCACGCACTGAAACGACGAAGCCGTCATGTAATAATCCTCGCCGCTGGCGCCCACGCACACATCGGGGTCGCTATAATCAGCATTAATCACAGGATTGGTGTAGGTGCCATCGCCATTTTCAGGGCTCCACACCTTCGACACATACTGAGCCGAAGCTAAAAGAGGCAGGCAGACAACTGCCATTAAAATCGTTCTTTTCATATTTTAGTAGTTTCCTTTTATAAGTGTTTCTTGAAGAATTCGAGCACACGCTGCTGGGCTTTCAGACCACAGCTGTGGGGGATATCCCAGAGTTCGGTTTCCAGTTTATCGTCGGCTCCCTGACTTTGCCAGGTGTTATGCATGATGGAAAAGGCCTTTTCGACACCAGGCACAGGGAACAGTTTATCCTGTTTACCATTGATAAAGAGCATGGGTTTAGGGCAGGCAATACTGGCCACATGGGGATAATCCATCCAGCGACGCAAACCTGGAAAACAGTTGGCAAAGCCGCCATTCTCGGTGCGATCGTACTTAAACGACAGTTGTTCATCGGCTGTAACCATCCAGCATACCGAAGCACTTACTTTGATGCGATCGCTGAGTGCAGCCAACATCCAGGCACGATAGGCCCCCATCGACCAGCCCGTACAACCAATCCTCGAGGCATCAACCTCAGGCATCTGCGCTAAGAACTCGGTACCAGCGATATCGTCGTAGGTCATCCAGGCCGAAAGGTCGATGCCATACAGCATCATATTGCCTGCTATCATATCGTATCGGTC
>JAEEGJ010008891.1_pt1 | contig 27373 bp, 14 predicted proteins | sample 8958761 | NCBI WGS metagenome assembly JAEEGJ01 (sample SAMN16246546, study PRJNA631951) | gut metagenome | biome: gut microbiome; feature: rumen; material: RS-attached | host: Bos | place: Iran: Karaj | collected 2018-10 | reverse complement strand
CGGTTCGCAGGAGCGGACCGACGGCTTGCATTCGTACCGTATGTTCGCGGAGTCCGACGCGCTGCGGACGAAGATCCGCTGCAGCACCAGCGCCGCAAGGATGACGATCACAAACAGAGGAAACATGGGCGTAATACCGCGATCATTCTTCGGTCGGGACGGGGATCTCCTCCAGCATTTCGCGGAACAGAAGCGCCGCTTCCTCGCTGCCGACGGCGGTGCGGTAATACAGCCGGTGCGCGAGCACGTACGGCGCGAGCGTTTTGACGTCGTCCGGCGTTACGAACGCGCGGCCGCGGAACGCGGCCAGGGCGCGCGCGGTCCGGCACAGCGCGATGGTTCCGCGGGGCGACGCGCCGATCGTAAACCGGTCGTCGCGGCGCGTTTTTTCGATCACGTCCATCACGTAGTTCGTGACCGGCTCGCTGATCTCGATCCCGTCGAGCTTTGCGCGGAGCGAAAGCGTTTCCTCCGCGGAAACGACCGGACGGAGCGCCGCGATCAGATCGGCCGTATCCCCCCGGAGGGCGACGGAAGTCTCTTCCCCGCGGGACATGTAGCCGAGCTTCAGCCGCATCATAAAGCGGTCCATCTGCGCTTCGGGCAGCGGGAACGTGCCGTACGACTCGATCGGGTTCTGCGTGGCGGCGACCATGAACACGGGACTGAGCGCCCGGCTGACGCCGTCGACGGAGACCTGACCCTCCGCCATCGCTTCGAGAAGACTGGACTGCGTGCGCGGCGTCGCGCGGTTGATCTCGTCGGCAAGCACCATGTCCGCAAAGACGGGACCGGGACGGAATTCGAACTCGCCGGCTTTCATGTTGTAGAAATTGATGCCGGTCACGTCGCTCGGCATGACGTCCGGCGTGAACTGGATGCGCTTGAAGCTGCCGCCGCACGCCTTTGCGAACGCGCGGAACAGCATGGTCTTGCCGGTCCCGGGGACGTCCTCCAGAAGGATGTGCCCGCCGCAGAGATAGCAGATCGCGATCAACTCGATCTCTTGTTCTTTTCCGACGATCACCTCGGAAACCGCGCCGACCAGACGGTCGCGATAGGAGACATAATTCTGTGTGGTCATGTTGCATTCTCCGTTCACTGTCATAGATTTATTTCGAAAACGTCAGGTCCGCAGACGATTCGGGATCGATCCAGACCGCCGGACGCACGGCGTAGCCGCGGTTCTGGATTGCGTGACCGACCTCGATGATTTCGCCGGACGTGCCGACGCAGGCTACGCGTTCCCCCGCATAGCGGAGCTCGTCCGTGGTCTCCAGAATGACCGATTCTTCGACCGGCGTGCGCAGCCACCACAGACAGGCTTCGCCGACGCTGCTGCGGTACGCGCCGAATCCGAGGGCATACTGCGTGGCAAGGCATTTGCGGTCTTCATCGGAGAGGAAATACTTCTTCGCTTCGCTGAGACTCAGCAGAAACACGCGGTCAAAGGTTCTCATGTCGTATGTACCGTCCGGAAGCATGTCGCAGATCGCCGTGCGCTCAAGCATGCGGATCTCGCCGTCGTCAAATGCGGTGTTCAGAAACTCGTCGTTCAGCCAGTCGCGCAGCACGCTTGTCCGCCATGACACGATCGATACAGACGGATCATAGTCGTATCGCATGAACGGAAGCGCGTCCAGCGCGTATTTGCTGATCAGCAGCATCCGGCTGCCGTCTCTTTCGAGCACGATCCATTCGATGGGATCCTTCGCTTGGGATGTGATTCTGCCCTGCGGATAGGAGCCGAACAGAACGGTGGAGCCGACCTCGGCGTCCCTGAGACGGTCCTTTGCAATGTCATAGACCAGATCGCTGCTGTCCCGGTAGTGCAAGCCGTGCAGGGTGCGGTACGCCTCGTCAATCTCTCCGGCTTCGATCTGTTTGATCGCACGGTCGTATCGGATCGCGGGGACGGCGTACTTCCGGAACAGGATCACGCCGACAACGCAGACCGCGGCGACGCAGGCGGCGGCGATCGCGAATCGGACGATGCGCTTTTTGCGCGCCTTTCTTTTCTGTTCCGCTTCCTTTGCGGCGCGGATCGCTTCCTCGCGGTCCGTCCGTTCCTTCTGCAGGATCTCCTCAATCCTGCGCTGCGCCTGCTCGATTCGTCCGTCGGCGTCCCGGTAGCCGCGGATCCTTTCAAAGATCTGGATTGCCTTTTCCTGGCTGCGCACATTGAAATTGGCGGCGGCCTTGTCGGCTTCCGCATAGAGATCGTCGAGATGCGAGGTGACTGCCATCTGTTCGCATTCGAGCTTTTTCTTTGCGGCGTCCCTGTAGTCGGGGATGCGGGCGAATTCGGCGGCGGCTTCCGTATAGAGCCGCCCCTCGATCAGCAGCAGCGCATTCCGGTAGATTCGTTCGTTTGCTTCGATTGTCCGGTTATCCTGCATATCTGTGTTCCGTTCCTTTGCTGGTTTCTCTCGATAAATCAAATGTATCGCAGATAAAATGGCTTGTCAATTCTCTTTTTCGTTTTTCAAGAAAAGAACGGCTCCCTGACGGAGCCGTTTGAAGAATCCTATGCGGTACGCTTCATGCGCGGTTCGATTATGCGGCGTCCGTCAGCTTCAGGTGCTTCACCTTCCGAAGGACGATCGCGTTGATGATGACCGTAAACAGCACCGTAATCAGCGCGCCGTACAGCCATGCAAGCGGGCTTACGCTGCGGTCGAACCGGATGAACGCCTGTTCCATCGAGCGCACGATGCGATAGGCGATGCCGGAGCCGAGGGCGATGCCCAGAACGATGCCCGCAATCGTCGTCACGATCGTTTCCCGCGTGCAGTAGCCGATGACCTCTTTGACCGTAAAGCCGTTGATGCGCATGACGACAAGCTCGCGCTTCTTCTGCATGATGTAGATGTTCGTCAGATTCGTCAGCACCACGCCCGCCATGATCGCCGCCAGAACGATGAACAGCACGACGATGCTGTTGACGACCGAGGTTGCGGAGTCGAACATCGCCCGGTCCGCCGACGCCGGCGTATAGCCGGTAAAGCCCGAAACCGTTTTGAGCCGCTCGCGCAGCGCCTCCTCGTCCGCACCGTTCAGACGGATCAGGAAGGAATTGGGCGTCGGCGCGGCACCGAACAGCGACGCATAGTATTCGGTGCTCATCACCATGGAGCGGCCGATGTAGTTTTCAAAGATGCCCGCCACGCGGACCTTTGCCGTTTTCGCGCCGCCGACGGTGATCTGAAACTCGCTTCCGATGTCGAGACCGTCGATCTCCGCCAGCCGCCGCTGAATCAGGATGCCCTCGTCGGTCAGTTCGATCGCGTCTCCGGTGCGCCAGTCGTTCAGGCGGTACATGGATTCGATGGCGGCGATATCGCCGCAGAGCAGTTCTCCCACCTGATTGTCCGTGATCAGGTAGGTGATGTAGACGTCGTACAGCGGCACGCAGTCCGCGCCGGAGCTTTTAAGCTCCGCTTCGATCTCCTCGCCGTATGCATACTGCACCTTCGCGTCGTAGTGCACGACGGAGGAATACTGGTTTGTGACCGCGCCGTTCACCGCGGCTTTCAGCGTAAATCCGATGACGATCAGCGCACAGCAGCCCGCGGCGCTGACGATCGTCACGATCACGCGCTTGAGATCCGTGCGCATGTTCAGAAGAATCAGGCGCGAATACAGCGACAGCAGGCGCTTTCCGCCTTTTGCGCTCTTTTTCCTGCCCTTGGGAACCGCCTGCTGCATCAGCCGGATCGCGGGCGTGCGGATCAGCCGGTAACAGGCGAGCACGATCGCGCCGACGGCAAGGACGATCCCCGCAAGCAGCACGATCAGCGTCGGTCCGACCGTCACGGTCGGCGCCGTCGTATCATAGGTGTAGTACGCGCCGTATCCCTTCAGAATGAACGGTTCAAAGACGAACCGCGCAAGCAGAACGCCGAACAGGGTGCCGAGCACCGTCGCGGACAGTCCGAACAGCAGATACTTTGCAAGGATCTCCCGGTTGAAGAAGCCGAGCGCCTTGGTCGTCCCGACCAGCGTGCGCTGCTCGTCGATCATCTTGCTGATCGTGGCGTAGATCACGAGCGCGCCGACCAGAACGAACAGCAGGGAGAAGGTCATTTCCAGACTCTTGAGGTTCCCGCTGCCGATGATCAGCTGCACGAAGCTCGCGCTGCCGTGTCCGTCGAAGATGAACCAGCGGCCGGATTCCATGTTTTCCGCGTTCTCACGCTGTTCTTTGAGTATCGTTTCGACCTCCGCGATCATCGCTTCGGCCTCGTCCAGATCGGAACTCTTCTCCTCGATCTGCTGCCTCAGCTCGCGCAGGGAATCGACTGCGGCATCCATTCCCTCGATGCCGCCCACGATCAGCTCCGCCTGTCCGATGATGCCGAGCAGGGTATCCCTTGTCTCGGTCCCCGTCTTCAGCTGCTCTTTGTTCTCCGCAAGCGCCTTTTCCGCCTCCTCGACCAGCTGCAGCGCCTGATCCCTGAGCTGCGCGTCGCGGATCGCGATCCGTTCCGCGGAGAGCTGCTCGATCTCCCCGAAAACCGCCGCTACGGTTTCGTCGTATGCCTTAGAAAACCGGTTGACGTCCGCCGCTTTTTCCACGGTGATCTCCGCCTTCATGCAGCAGTTACCCATGGTCTCCCGATCGAACCGGTCCGCGCTGACGATCATATACGGCGTTTCCGGCACGCTTTTGCTTGCGTGATCGGGATGCGCGACGATGCCGACGATCGTAAACGGATCCGCGCCGAGAAAGAACTGCCCCGTGGCGTCGGTCATTTCCGCCCATTCGATCTCGTCGCCGATCTTCCATCCGGCTCCCTCGGCGACGTTTTGCTCGATCGCGCATTCCGAAGCGTCTTCGGGCAAACGTCCCTCGACCGTCGAGACGAGATTGATCCGCTCCGTCGCGGTGATGATGTTGATGACCTGCTTTTCGTCGCCGATATATGCGTTCGCGGCGGTCTGCCAGACCGGCTCAACGTCCGTTACGCCGTCAAGCGCGCGGATGCAGTCGAGATCCTCCGGCGTCAGCAGGCGCGTGGAAATGACCTCGATATCGCGAAAGTTCTGCCGGTTGTACGCCGTCGATGCGTTGTTCCGCAATGCCGCCGCCGAATATCCGATGCCCAAAAAGGTGGTCACGCCCAAAAGCGCGATCACAATGATCGACAGAAACGAAACCTTCTGTTTCCAAATATTCCGCAGCGCGTCCTTGATCTGAGTCTTCTTCATGGCCGGTTACCACACGAGCTCTTCGGCGTGCACGGGATGCAGATTCTTTTTGATGCTCGCGATCCTGCCGTTGCGCACCTTGACCACGCGGTCCGCCATCTTGGCGATCTCGGGGTTGTGCGTGACCATCATGACCGTCGCGCCCTGCTTGCGCACGATATCCTCGACGACCGAAAGCACCTCGATGCTCGTCGTATAGTCGAGCGCCGCCGTCGGTTCGTCGGCAAGGATCAGCTTCGGCTTTTTCACGATCGCTCGCGCAATGGACACGCGCTGCTGCTGACCGCCGGACATCTGTCCGGGATAGTTGTTGGCGCGTTCCGCCAGTCCGACCTTTGCGATCGCGTCCGCCGCGTCCATCGGTTCCTTCACAAGCTCCGCGATAAACTGCACGTTTTCGAGCGCGGTCAGGTTCGGCATCAGGTTATAGGACTGGAAGATGAAGCCGACATACTCGCGGCGGTACTTCGTCAGCTCGGCGTCGGACGGATGCGAAAAATCCTTCCCCTCGACGGTCAATGTGCCGTCGGTCAGAAAGTCCATGCCGCCGACAATGTTCATCATGGTGGACTTGCCGCAGCCGGATTCGCCGAGGACGACCACGAATTCGTTCTTGTAGACGTCGAGGTTGATGCCCTTCAGCACCTGCAGCACGCCGTCGCCGGAGGGGAACTCCTTGGTGACGTTCCGGAGCGTCGCAAGGATCTCCTTCTGTTCGCCGAGATCGACGGCCAGTCCCTTTTCGTCGATCGTGATCGCGGCGAGCGACGCCATGCGCTCGCAGAGCTTCAGCTCCTCTGCGTCGTACAGCGAGCCGTCCTTTTTGTTGACGATCTGCACGCAGCCGATCACGTCGTGCAGGTTGTTGAGCGGCACGCAGATCATCGTCTTCGTGATAAGCCCGTTGTCGTCGAACACGGAGCCCTCGAAGCGTGAATCGCTTGCCGCGTCCTCCACGATCACGGACTTGCCGGTTTTGGTGACGACGCCCTCGATGCCGAGCCCGTTCTCCACCGTGATGTTGGAGATGTCCGCCGGACCGATGTGGAACATCGGGGTGAGCCGATCCGTCTTGGGATCCAGAAGCCAGATTGCGCCGGCTTCGCTGTTCAGCGTCTTGACGATGATTTCCAGACTGCCGGAGAGCGCGTCGTCGAGGTTGTCCACCTCCAGAAGCTGCTCCATGATCTGCCATGTCGCTTTTGTAAACCGTTTTTCTTCTGCCATGGTTCCGGTCTCCTTTGTCTTCAATGGTTGTATCTCTTGCGCGATCCGACGGAAAGCGGATCACGGTCCGAAAAAGCGATCTTCGGGACGGAGCGGAAAGCCGATCCTTTGTCCGCGGATTTCTCAAACCGGCAGCCCGTTTGTCGCCGGATTCCTCTATTGCAGCTTCTTCCGTACCGTCAGGACGTTCTGTCCGAACTTGTATGCATAGTCCATGCCGTCCACGGTCTTCTTCACCAGAAAGATGCCCAGCCCGCCGATCGGTCTGTCCTCTGCGGAAAGATGCACGTCGGGATCCTCCTGTTCCAGAGGGTTATAGGGCATGCCCTTGTCCAGAAAGGTCAGCGTCACCGTCTTCGACGGTTCCTCGTATGCGAACCGTACGGTCACGGGACCGGTCCCCGGCGCATAGGCGTATTGCGCGATGTTCGCCATCAGCTCGTCGATTGCCACGTCGAGCTGCAGCTTTGCCTTCGGCGGACAGCCGACGGCGTCCAGCTCCGCCTCAACGAAAGCGGTCACCGCAGGGATGTTCTCCGCCGCGGCGTCCACGGTCAGCTCCTTTGCGGGCGCCGCCGTCTTCGGACCTTTGTATTCGAGACAGAGCATGGTGAGATCGTCAAACTGCTCCGCCTCCTGCACAAAGTCGTCCACCGCGCGGCGCACGCCGAGCAGGATTCCTTCCGGCGTTTCATCCTTGGCTCCGTTCAGCGCGGCGATCATCCGTTCGGTGCCGAAAAGCTCGTTTTTCGCGTTGCTCGCTTCGGTCACGCCGTCCGTATAGACGAACAGCTTTGCGCCCGGCGTCAGCTGAATCTCATATTCCCGGTACCGGACGCCGTTCATGCCGCCGATCACGAAGCCGTGTTTGTCCTTCAGCAGCGCAAAGTCGCCGTCGGACGTCTTGATCACCGGATACTCGTGTCCCGCGTTTGCCGCCGTGAGTCTGCCGGTGGAGATTTCCAGAATGCCGAGCCACACGGTCACGAACATCTGCTCCTGATTGTCGGAGCAGATGGCCTCGTTGGTCTTGGTCAGAATCGCCGCCGGACCGTGTCCCAGCATGGCGCAGCTCTGCAGGATGATCTTCGAAGCCATCATGAACAGCGCCGCGGGAATCCCCTTGCCGGACACGTCGGCGATGACCAGACCGAGATGGTCCTCGTCGATCAGGAAGAAATCATAGAAATCGCCGCCCACTTCCTTTGCGGGATCCATGGAGGCGTAGAGCGCAAATTCCGACCGGTCGGGGAAGGGCGGGAACCGGTGGGGGACGAACGCCGCCTGAATGCGGGTGGCGAGGGACAGCTCCGTGCTGATGCGCTCCCGCTCGGCGGTAATCTGTGTAATATCCGAAATATAGGTCTCGATCTGCTCCTCCATCGTATCGACGGACTTTGCCAGCTGTCCGATCTCGTCCCTGTTGCGGATGGTGTTCTGCAGCTTCTGCTCCGACGCCGTATTCTCGCGGGAGAAGCGGGCCGCCTCTTCCGTGATCAGGTTGACGGGATGCAGCAGCACCCGATGCAGATAAATGCTCTGCCCCAGGATCACGAGCAGCACCAGCACCGCAACGGCCAGCGCGATCTTGCCGAGAAAGGTGCTGCGTACACCGGCGAGAATGTCCATCTGCCGCTGAACGCAGAGGATCCCCTTCACGCTGCCGTCGGTCCCCTTGAGTCCGATCATGGCGGTGATGTGCGAATCGGTCTCGATGTTGCCCTTGTCGCGGATCACCAGCTCCCGGTCCGCTTCCAGCTCGTAGAGCGCGCGATACTTCTCGCGGTATTCGTCGTTGGTGGTGTCCCGCACAAAGCCGAAATCGTACTTGGTGTAATGACTGTCGTGGTCGATGGTGGAGAACAGAAAGGTGATATGCCGGTAATCCGACCGGTCGGGCACGATCACATAGATGAAGGTGGATCCGGAGGAGTTACACAGGTGGTCCATCCGGTCCCATACAGCCTTGTATGCGGGCGTGACGCCGCCGCTTTGGGCGTATTCGTCGATTTTGTCGGCGTCCACAAGCTCGGCCGCCGTCTGCGCCGTCAGAAAAGCGCCTTCCGCATACTGGTTCAGCAGCGCGTCGGTAAAGGTCCGGTAGCCGATGATGCCGACGATCACGGAAAACAGCACCAGCAGCAGCACGATGCCGGCGATGCTTTTGACGGTAATGTGTTGGCGCAGCAGCTTCATGGGCGTCTCCCGATGCGGTTGATTGCGACGGTCATTCGATCGTCAGAATGTCCGAAAAGCCGGTGACCTCGAAGATCTCCAGAATCATCTCGTTGACATGGATCACCTTCATGGTTCCCTGCCGGTTCATGGTCTTCTGGGCAGACAGCAGCACGCGAAGCCCCGCCGAAGAGATGTAGTCGAGCTTCTCAAAATCAAACGTCAGCTCCGAAACGTCCGCAAGCGCGTCCTTCAGCACCGCCTCGAGCTCCGGCGCAGTCATCGTATCCAGACGCCCCTCCGGGGCGATCGTCAGCGCACTTTCATTTTTGGTTTGCAGAATTGTCATTGCTTTGCTCCTTATCACGATATGGGTCGTTTGATGATGCGGCTCAACCTTTCAGAGCGTTGAAGAGAATCCTGCGGGATCCGCCCTTGTCGTCCGTAGCGCCGCTGCGCGCAAACGCGAGCGCAACGACAAACAGCAGATCGAGGTTCTTCTCGCTCGTGAAGATGCGGTAGAAGCCCGGCACCGGGACGTTGTTCGCGACCGCATGTTCCTCGGCGTCCTCCTCGTGGACGTACTGACTCGAAGCCTCGATATAGCCGATCTCCGCGCCGTCTCTCGAAACCGTGTAGGACGGGAACAGCACCTTGCCCTGCGCAAAGCGGGATTCCACCTTGACGCCGTTCCGTTTCAGGTGCTTCCAGATGTCCTCGCCGTCCAGCGAGAAGGTGTAGTGGTTGTCGAACAGGAAGGAGTTCCGGTCCGCCTCCTCCTGATGCCCGACAAGATGCGCCTTGGTCGTGCCGTGCTCATGGTCGATAAAGTCGAAGCCGAACGGGCCCGCCAGCGTGAACTTCGTCATACTCGCCTCGTAGAGGACGTTGCGGTTTTTGTCCTCGATGCGGTGCCCGGCCTTCGGCGTGCCGAGATCGGTCAAAAAGTACAGCTCGCGCTGTTCGCCCTGCTCGGACGGCGCATAGACGGTCTCGCCCTGCGTTTCCTTGAGCTTCCTGACGTCGAGCTTCTTCTTGACCGTCAGTCCGACCACTAAAAGCAGGATGACCGCGCCCGCAATCATCAGATAGACGCCGAAGCCCTTGGAGGACGTGATCTTCGCGGGGTTCTGCGGATCATATTGGATGCGGACGGTCTTGCCCACCTCGTAGGACGCGCTGTCGGAGTCGAGCTGCGTCGTGTATTCCTTGCCGTCGACCGTGTACTTTACGGTCACGATCCGTCTGACGTCGTTTGCGGTGTCCGGATCGGGAATGTAATCGGGATCGTTTTCGATGGAAACGATGGTTGCTTCGGCCTTTTCATAGCCCTTCGATTGGAAGAACGTGAAATAGATGCCGACGCCGAGTGCGATCACGGCAAGGATCGCCGCAAAAATCTTGAAGCCCGGACCTTTGAATGAAAACATTGTTTTTTCCTCCTGTCAATTCGATTGCCGATATGTTCGGTATCCGAAAAACCGCCGGCATCGAACCCCCGTTATGACCTCGTTCGGATGCCGTTTTCGCCGGTCCGTTCCCTTTCGATGAAGAAAACGGCACGCGGCGCGGAATTCTTTTCCAACTATCATAACACGTTTCGAACCGTCCTGCAATGAAATCCGGAAAAAAGCAGAACAGAAACAGCAGGGGATTTGTTGTTCCCCGTGCCGCACGGCGGCGCGAAACGCGCTTTTCATCGAAAAACGTTCCGTACAAAAAACAGGGGCGAAGCCATATCGGCTTCGCCCCGTAAGCAGATGGTTTTATGAGATCGGCAGCGCGTCAATCAGCGAAACCAGATACCGCAGGATTGCCGCGGCGTCCGCCGCAGTGATCTGACCGTCGCAGTCGACATCCGCGTTGAGCGTACCGCGCGGCGTAAGCGTTGAGAGCTTCACCAGCGTGCGCAGGATCATTGCGGCGTCTGCGGAGGTCACCTGACCGTCGCAGTTCGCATCGCCGTAGAGGATCGGCTCGAACAGGATGCTGCCGTCGACCGTTGCCGCCTCCGCCGCTACGACCTTTCCTGCGAACAGGTACGACAGTTCGGTGCCGCTGCCGAGCGGATTGACGGTGAACGCGATCTGCACCGCATCGCCGGGCTTGACGTTGTCCGTGCCTGCGAACCAGAGCGTCAGGATGACATCCTCGTTCTTGAGGAGGACCTCCGTGTCGGACGCCCATGTCGCCATCAGCGCGCTGTCGTTTTCTGTGATCGTCCAGTCAACCATGCCTTCCGCCTTGCGCCATGTCAGCATCGTGCGGTCAAAGTTGATGAAGATCTGCGCGCTGTTCACCAGCAGACCGGCTTCCGGCAAGTCTCTGACGCGGATCCGGTAGGGATACAGCATCTCGCCGTTCTCCACGACATAGATATCGTTGGCAATCACATCTTCTCCGGCAATCGTCATTGCTTCCGGATAGGCGAACGTAATGCTGCCGTCCTCGGTCAGAACCGCCGGCGCATCTTCGACGCCGCCCTCCGGAATCAGGTACGCCAGTCCCGTCTTGAAGCCGTTGTTCTCCTCCGGGAACGTGAATGCCAGCACCGTGCCGTCGGCAACGGGTTTGATGAGTTCGAAGTACAGCGATACGATCACGTCTCCGTCATTGAGCGAGACGCCGTCTCCGCCGGACGCCCAGCCGAACGCCAGCACGCCCTTGTAGTATGCGTGGACGCCGGTCTCGCCTTCGAGATCCGTTTCGGCGTCAACGAACTGCATCGTGTCCTTATCGAAGCCGATGTAGACCTGCCCGCCTACCGCCTTATCATCGCTGTCAACGTTCTTGATCTTGACGTCGTAGCGGTACAGCACCTTGCCGTCGCGATAGGTCAGTGCATCGACCGCCATGACGTCTTCGCCGTAGAAGGTCGGCAGCAGCATCGGAAGGACGATATCCTTCGTCTGCGTTGTGAAGTGCTCGTCGGTGAACGTTGCGGTGTATCTTCCGGTACCGTCTTTGCGTGTCGTCGCCGGAGACACAACCGCATAGACCGCATCCACGGTTTCGGTGACAACATGGCTCGCATCGTTGGTGCAGATCGCCGTACCCGTGACGGTGTAGCCGGTCTCCGTCTCCGTCCAGACGTATTCCTGTACATCCCATGCAAAGTCATGCATCAGCCGTACCGTCTGATACGTCGTGTTCCCCGCGGTATCGCGTACAAACACGGTGTAGGTTCCAAGCTCCGTCGCCAGAACGAGGTCGCTTGTCAGTGCAGTCCATCCTTCGGTCGGCGCTTCCGTCGTTTCGCCGCTGACCGCCGCAAATTCATAGTCCGTCACATAGACATTGTTTCCGGGCTTGCTCTTTGCAGGATCGTAGTCGCCGCCCGCCGCGCTTGCCGCCACGATGGACAGGGTACCCGAGATGTTGCCGTCGGGGCAGATGATTTCCTTCTCGAGTTCGAACGTGACCGGAATCACGGCACGGACCGTCTCTGTCTGCTCGTTGCCCGCGTCGTCCTTGAGCGTAACGGTGTATTCGCCTCCAAGCGGGATCGGGAAGTCTCCGGAATAGCTCGCGCCGGACACCTGGATCGGATACCCGTTGACCGTCAGCGACTCGATTCTGTGATCGTCGGACGCATAGATCTTGAGGATGCCGTCGCCGGCGGTGACCGACAGCTGCGGAACCGTGACATCTATACAATCGACCGCGATAATCGCTCTCGCCCATGTATCGTCGTCACGATCCACGCGCACGAGATAGAGCCCGTTCACGTTCACCGTCCAGCGCTGCGCATCGTCTGCCTGTTCGAGCGCCGGATTCGCAAACGTACCATCCTGGAACAGATGCGCTTCGACGGTCTCATTGTCTGCTGTCGCATATGTGCAGTCGAGCCACGGCCGGTAGTTGATGACACCGGGTTCAAGCGGCTTATACTGACTGTTCAGGAGACGCAGATGTTCGGGCAAAAGTCCCGGCGCATCGGAATTCGCCGAGGTGCTCGGCACGTCGTTGAACCAGTTCACGTTGACGTCTCCGGACGATATGTTGCCGGACAGGTCGCATGCACGCACGGTGAACTCTTCGTCCTTCTCCAGATTCTTCGTGAACGTATAGGTGAAGTAGTACAGATTGTCGTTGACCTTGACCAGCGCAGGCGTCGTCTCTTCGTCCAGCGTGACGCCGTTGAGCGAAACCTCCTTGATGCCGGTGCCGTCGACAATGTAGCAGGTCATCTCTATGCTGCCGCCCGTCTTGATCGAAGCGACATCCGGGAAGCTGCGGTTCCAGAGGATCTGCGGCGCTTCCGGATCGGTCTCTACGACCGTATTGACCTTGTACGTCGGTACGAAGCGGTCGATACGCGCGCCCTTCTTTGCCGTGACTCGGACGATGTGCTGTGCGCCGGACGAGTTCCTGAACTCGATCTTTGCCGGGGACTCCGTGATCGTCTTCGTCACGCCGAACGCCTCTGATTGCACGGTGAGCTCGCCCATGAAGTAGAACGTCAGGGTGTCCGCAACCGTGTTGAACTCGAAGTACGCGCCGTCGGTATTCGCCAGCGTCAGGTCGTTGTTCATCGGGAACTCTTTTTCTGCGCCGCCGGTCCAGCCGACTTCGACGTTCTTATCAAGGAAGAGCCATGCGGGATTGTCCGCAGCCGCCGCGTACACATCGGTTAACGAATCGTCCGGTTCATGGAACGTGAACGTCGTGTCGTCGCGGTAGATGTTGACGCCTTCCGCCATTGCGCCGATCTTGTAGGTGATCGCCGTGATGGAGTTGGTCTTCATATCCTTCAGCTGCAGGATGCCGGTCGGGACCTCGCCCGCTTCGATCATCTCCTGCGCCTTGGCATTCGGCGCGGCAACGATGACCTGACGCTCGGCGTCGTAATAGCAGATACCCATGCGCGGCTCCCAGCCTTCGGTGCCGTCCGTGACTTCCGTGAGCACGATATCGGATGCATCGGCGGTCGTTGCGTACTGCACCGGCAGCGTCAGCGTCGTGCCGAGCGCCGTGTTGATGCGGCCGGGCACGATGAACACCGTCTCGTGCTTGAGAATCACTTCGGAGCGGTTGTTGATCTCGTTGTACTCATTGTGTTCGGAGGTGTATACCACGCTCTCCACGATGTTCGGGGTGTCCGCATCCGAGAATGCTTCGACCTTCAGATGCAGACCGCTCTTCGTCTCGGTTTGGATGAAGCAAGCCTTCGGTATGCTGAGGGTACCGTACACGGAACGGTAGTAATCCGGATCGATGTTCGAACCGTCTTTCTCGTTCAGCAGCCGGTAGATACCGTTCTGCGCGTCATTTGTGCCGCGATGCTCCTGCATGCTCGTATTGAGATCGCTGCCCGTGATGTCAACCGCTTTGTAGATCGGAAGACCGTCTGCGTCGACTTTGCCGGAATCATAGGAGAACTGCAGGAAGGCGCCGTTCGCCGTCTTCGAACCGCCGTTGACGACCGACACATAGACCTTCAGATTCACTCTGTCTCCATCGATCGCAAGGACCGACGCCTCAAAGCCGTCGACGCTCAGATCCGGCTTATCCTCCACAACCAGAAGATTCTTGACCGTCTGCGAGAACGGCTTACTCCCTTGTCCTTCGAACGAATACTCCTGAACATCCAAATAGAACGAGTCGCCCGTGCTCAGGGTTTCGGTCAGCGGCAGCGAATCGAAGTACAGATCCGCAGTCATACCGGACGGGATCGGCGAGGTCAAGAACCAGGTTGCCAGATCGATGTCCTTGTCTGTTTCCCTATGGATGTACAGCTTCACCGTAAGCGGCTCGACGTCGCTCGCGCGGAGCATTGCCGTGCCGGTGTTGCGGAATTGGACGTTGCCGGTCAGCGTGCTGCCCGTTTTGAAGTTGCAGCTCGCAAGGTCGAGCGTCACTTCGTCGATTCCCTGCTTGCCTGCGCCGAACGCGATTCCGTAGAATCCGACCTTTGCCTTGGTGTTGGGCTTCGGGATGTACGTCTTGAACGGTTCTTTGCCTTCGCCCATCTCGAACGTGTGTTTTTCAAGTTCCGTCATCGCGCCGTTTGTCAGCACGATCAGCTGCTTCCTTGTATTGCCGTCGCTTTCGACCGTACGCGTCGTCATCTGGAGGTTTGTAAAGACCAGCTTATCCTTCGAACCGGTGTGACCGCCCGGCGTCTTGAATCCCCCATCGCTCAGATACGCTTTTTCCGTATCTTCCGGACTCATGTCGTACTTGATGCTGTCCTCATAGATCTGCAGATTGCGCATCGCAAGGATCGTCGGCGTGCCCCACTTCTGTTCGCGCTGATCCCACCATGCGGTGAAGATCGCGTTCGACTGGCTGTTGGAGACCGGCGCCGTGTAGACGATGCTCATGTTGCCGTCCTCGTCCGCGCCGATTGCGACTTCGGTACCGGTGGTCTCGCTGAAGATCGGGATCAGTTCCGCGCTGCCGCTGTCGTTGAGCAGGTCGTCCATGTCAGCCTGCTTCAGCAGCCACGTGTTGCCGTTCATCTCAAACAGCGCATAGTTGCTCGCGCCGCTGCCGTCAACGTTCGCATTGATGAACCGGAGGTTCGCAAAGTACGGGTCGAGCTGCTGCTTCTCCAGCGAAGAGTTCGAGTATACGCCGTCCTTCAGCGTCGCGCCTGCGATCGTGTCTTCCGTGCAGCCGGCAAAGTCGATCACAGTCTTCAGGAGCTTCTCTTCGGAGAAGCCGTCCGCATCGAGCGTGCGCAGGTACAGACGATAGAAGTTGCCCTGATCGGTGTCTGCGGTGATCTCGTCCGCTTCGAGCGCCTCCGGATTTTCTGCCGTCGGGTCGAAGTAAGCGACCTGCGACGTGGTGTAGAGCACATAGACCGTCGAACCGATCTGTGCAGTTTCCATGTTCGTGATATGCTGTCCGCCGTCAACCGCGGCAGTCAGTACGCTGTCGCCTCTCTTCACATGCAGGACGCTGTTGTCGCCGCTCATGCTGTTGATCGCAGACTGCGTATTCCATGTAAAGACCGCGCTCGCAAGATTCGGATCAACGGTCTTGCCGCTGTTCAGCATTTCATCCTCGAGACCGGGATGCGTCGCCATCAGCCAGCTGCGAAGTCTCTCGTTGTCCGTGCTGCCGTCGCCGCTCGCGCTGACCCAGACCGTTTCCGTTCCGGTCGACTGCGCCAGCATGCTTACGGTTGCGCCGCTTGCGAGCACGACCGGGTCCGCAAGCGTCGCGCCTTCGACGAGCGGGATCTCACGCTGCTTGACCTCGTAGACGTCGCCTTTTTCGTCGCCGTAGGAGATCCAGCTGATCAGCAGCCCGTTTTCGCTTTCCGCAGCGTCGAAGTCCGTATCCATGAACCCGTCGGTGTCCAGCAGCAGCGCGCCGGCCTGGCCGTCATTGCCCAGATCGAGCACTTGTGTTTCGTCGATCGGATGCACGAGACCTGTCGTCTGCGCCAGATTGCCGGTCATGACAAGGCGGCTCAAGACCAGCTGCGGGACGCCGTTGACCATCAGCGGATAGACGACGTAGTTCTCGCCCTTCGCCTGCACGAGCTGATAGTCGTAACCGGTCGCAAGTCCCGTAACGAGTTCTTTCGCGTCGCCGCTGTTGCTGTAGCCGGAGAGCTGGAAGTCGTCCGTTCCGGTTGCGGCAATCGCACGCGAGTCCTCCTTCGGCACAACGACACGCTGCGTCTTGGAGATGTCCGTCGGTCCGCTGATGTGGACCAGACTCTCACCGTTGCCCTGGCTGACATTGCGGAAACCGCCGGCGCCTGCGCCGCTGCGGCCCGGAATCTCATAGCGGTCGAGCTTGGTGCCTTCTGTGCACGTGATTGTGATTGTGTTGTCGCTCTCGCCGCTGCCGAATTTCAGCTTCGCAGGGGAGCTGGTATACGTATCGGTTTTACCGGTGCGTGTGGAACTGACCTCGATCTCACCGGAGAAGTAGACATTGATCTGCGGTTGCTTCTCGTCGAACTGAACGGAAACGCCGTCCTTGTTCGCTTCGGCAAGGTCCGAATTCTGCGGAATCTCGCCGATGAATACGCCGCCGGTCCAGCGCCATGCCAGAACGTCCGTCCGGAACGTCCAGTCCGACTTGCTCGGGTCGGCGTCCTTGTCCGACAGGTCGACACCGTTCGCGTCATAGAACGTCATATCCGGATTGTCCGAGAAGATGTTTACGCCATCCGGCGGCTGCGGCTCGCCCGGAAGCGTCTTGCCGTCCGCGGAGGTGTAGCAGTCTTTGCTCCAAAGATTGTAGGATCCGTTGACCGCCGAGCAGCTGATGTGCCACGAGAAGTAGCCGCGCGTGCCGTGCTGTTCGCCGGTGAAGCCGAATGCGATCGCATCCAGCGAGTAGTTGATGAACGCCGCCGTGATGTTGATGCCGACCGCCATGGAGCCCTCGAACGACTTGATATAGAATCCCTCGTACGAATCCGTCTCCTCAAGGTAGCCGCCCATCGTCATTGCCATCGACGTGCTGATCTTGAAGAACGCTTCGATCTTCAGAAGCTCGATGCCCGCGCCGATGCCCGCCTCGATGCTGAGGCTCGGCGCGATCGTCAGTCCGTCAAAGACGACCTTGCTTTCCGCGCCGATGATCGGGCGGAGGTTCTTTGCCGAGATTTCACCTTCGTACGGGATCAGTTCGACGTAGACCTCTTTATCGTAGTCCTTCAGCAGCACTTCCTTCTCGCCGCCGTCGCCCTTCAAAAGGCCGACGCTCTCCGGATATGCGTCCGCTGCGTTGCTCGTGTAGAGCCTCATCAGAACGTCGCCGGAAAGATCCATCACGAACCCGCGCGCGCGGTTCTCCGTGCTCTTGCGCATATCAAGCTTGAACTTGACCGTATTGCCCTTCGACAGATCGACCAACGCACGTCCGACCTCGAACTTCGTGATCGGATCGCCCTCTTTGCGCAGGCGGTAGCAGCTCAGGCCGATATTCGCCTCGATCTCCACGCCGAGCTTGATATACAGGTAGAACACCGGGCAAGGTGTGAACCGCATCTGCAGCGTAAACTCGAAGCCGAGCGTCGCCGTCAGGCCCGCGTTCTTGAAGTAGTGGCAGTTGTCGATCGGGTTGTATTCGAACATGATCGCGATCTGCAGGCTGAACGATACGCTGTACTTCTTCATCGCCGCCGAGCCGTTTCGCGCTTTGTCAAGCGAATCGTCATTGAATGCGTCCTTGAAGTAGTTCGTGCCCTGTCCTTTGCCGACCGCGCTTATGAACTGCCCGAGCGTCTGCATCTGTCCGTGCGCGTCGCCCGCATACCCTGCCATCTTCTTTCCCGTCTTTTGACTCGGGATCTCCGGCTTTGTGTCCGTGATCTTCGTATCGCCGTTGCGCCACGTGCCGTCGTCTTGCTTCGTCTGCTTCGTTGTCTCGGTGCGGTAGGTCGTGTGACCGTTTTCATCTACCGTCTCAATGACTTTCCTCGAAATGCGCTTCTTCGGATCGTTCGGCGCGTCGGGATCCTTCGCCGTATATTCGTCCGTTGTCGTCGTTGTTTTGGCGTTGAAGTCTTTCTTCTCCGTTACCGTATGTTCATTGTCGTCGCCGTCCTTATACGACGGTTTCTCCGTTGTCGCCGTGTTGCCCGTTTGTGTACCGGACGTATACTCGGTCTTTTCGTTTTTGAAGATCGGGATGCCGATCGCAAAGCCGACCTGATAGCCGTCCAGAATGATGGTCGCGTAGTCGCCGAGGCTCAGGTCCATCGAAGGCAGCTCGACGCCGAGATCCTGCTTGAACTCGCCGTAATCGCTGCCGAGATCGGGGCTCGTGCCGTCCGTTGCACCGGGCGACTGGCTGTTCTTCGTATTGACCACGTTGTCCGCGCTCGGGACCGTACGCACGGGTCCGATCGTGACGTATTCCGGTTTGATCTCGTCAAGCGTCGTGATGCCGGGCTGGGTCTTGGTTCCGACCAGCGGCAGCTGCTGTTCCTGAATGCCGATGGCGAACGTCGTTCTGCCGACAAACGCGCCGAGATAGTTGTTCAGTATTTCTTTGCCTGCCGCCGATGACGGATCTGATCCTCCCAGATCGACGTTGCCGCCCGTTACGTTGTTGGTATCGGTGATCTGAGCCGGCGCATCGAACGGGATCAGTAGGCTGCCTTTATACTTCGGCTCCCATGTAAAGATCTTTGTCTCCGTGATGTCGCGGATCGTCTTTCCGTCCGCTTCATAGGCGTAGTCCACCGCTACATCCATCGTGACTTCGCCGATGTCGCCGCCCATCGGAATATCGACGTACTCGATGCCGGAAGCCTCCGCGCCGAACATCACGCGATCGTCCGTATTGTTCGCGCGCATATAGCGGTACGAGAGCTGTTCCTTCGTCAGACCCTCCGTCTCCTTCGGATCGGTGATCGCGCTGACAAACGCGGGCAGCATCTGCGCTTTCTGGTCCCCGTCGTCACCCTCCGGCACGTTATACGCGCGCGGACGGCGTGTGTAATAGACCTTCATGATGTACTGGATCACGTTGCCGTCCTTATCCAGCTGCGGCCGGAACGTGGAATCCGGATACTCGCCGTTCACACGCATGTACAGATAGTCCGGAGAGCCTTTTGCGACCTCGAAGAAGTTGTCTTCATTGAGTTCGCCTTCGATGATTCCGTTTTGGTTTTCGTCGCAGTAGATCTCGACATGGTCGATATCGACCCTCATGATCGAGAGCGCTTCCAGGTATTCGGAATCATAGAACCGGAATACCAGCTCCGCGTTGCCCATATCGTCTTTGCTGATCGGAATATCCTGATCGCCGGCATACGCCTTTTTATTATAGACGATATAATCTTCCGGATCCTGATGGAAGTTGATCATTTGCAGATTAGTGACTGATTTTTCCAGTATGAAAACTCCGTCTCCGTTGTCTACAAAAGGACCGTCATAGTCTTTATATTTTTTGCCCTCATTATACCAAGTTATTGTACCGAATTGCAATGACTTGGGTTCTCCTGCTTCTGCAGTAAACACGAGATCATATGTTTTTCCATGGGAATCCGTATATTTCACGACCGGGTCGCATGCTTTTGTCCACGCCGTAACATACGAGAATTCCCCATCTACTTGCTGCCCTTGTTGTTCTGATAGATTCTTGCCGGCATCTGTGAACATCTTTTCAAACGCACGCATATAGCTTTCCGGCGAGGATTGCATGTCTCCCAGATCACGCTTGGAGGACGAATCGACGTCGATCTTGACGGTCTGTACGCGGTCGTAGCAGACGTGAAGCGTGAATCTGTCTTTCTGGATGGTTTCGGTCATTGCGCTGTCCGGCATCAGTATGCAGCTGAATACCCGATCCGATTCTTTTTTCACTTCAAAGGAAGTCCAGTTGCCTAACAACCGCACGCCGTCATTCGGAATCCTGAACTGACCCGGCACGTTCGAGAAGTCGATGATGAGCTTCGATCCGACATAGATCTCACCGTTGTAATTGACGCCGCCTTCTTTTTCTTTGATATATACTTTCGGTGACAGCTCACCATAGATACCGCTGGTATACGGCAACGCCGTGTATCCGCCTGCGGTGTCTTCGTCGTTGACCGTGTAGAGCACAAGCCCGATGCCCAGGTTCGAATTCTGATAGGTACGTCTGTGACCGCTGACCTCACGAATGTCGAACTTCGAGTAATGTTCGCCTGTCGTAACATTCTTATGATAGGTGGTCGCCTCACGGTGCGTCCATGCCAGGTAGTACTTGAAAGACAGATTAATGCTGAAGTTTTCGCCGTAATCCAGATACGGACCGTCGAGGCCGTGTTTGAACGTACCCACATAGCCGGGATCCTTGTAGTACTTGTACCCCCAGTTCCAGTCGTCTCTGCCTCTCAGTTGGCAGTACATATCCCAGTGATCCGGTCTCCAGTCGCCGTTATCGGTATCCGTATCCACGTCGAACCACTTGCTCTGCGACCAGTCGCCGACCGAGATTTCGATCTTCGGACGGAGATAGCGGTTATGAATGACGTCCATATGGCGCACGCCGGGTTCCACCCAGCCGAACGCCATGGAAACCTGATCGTAGTATTCGCCTGCTTTGTGCTCGGTGTTTCCCCACGAGATCTTCGCCGATCCGCGATAGTTGCCGTCCAGCTTGCAGGTGGTGTATGTGACGCCGTTGTGTGTACGCGTCGAATTCTCAATGAGATTAAGGTACGGCTCGTCCGGATCGCCGTCGGTGCTGTGCTTCACCTCCTTTTTCAGATTGCCCGATCCGCCGTACGCAACGTCGATGTCAGTATAAACGTTTTTCGAATTGCCGAGCATATCGTCCCAGTCGCGCCAATACGAGCCGTTACTGTAGGAGGTTTTGCCGTCACTCGAAGTAGAACTGCGCGAGAATTTATAGCACGGACCCATCCAATGCGAACGCGTATCATCCGAAAGAACGAGTTCGGCTTCGAGGTCTTCGCCGGCCACCATAGCGACGGACGCCGTCACGGCAGGCTCTTTGTTGCTGCCGATCAGTGCGTTTTCGCCTTCCGCGACTCTGCCCGAAACGTCCGAACCGCTTGTGCCGGCGAGCAGAGACGCAAGGTTCAGTCCCGCGCCGTTCTTTCCCGGCGTCTTCGACTGTCCCATGATCGTCACCGTCACGCGTTCGCGCTCGAATTTGCAGAGGTCTTCGGTGCCGCCGCCGAGGATGTCGGACAGAACGATTTCAAAGGTCTTGTCCTCGGTGGCGTCGTTCGCGATCAGCTCGATCGGGATCTCGATCTCATCGATCGAACCGGCGAACGCCAGCACGCCCTCCGCCTTTGCGTAGTCGACGCCCGCGACCGCCGTTCCGTCCACGGTCTCGTACTGCACCGTGATGTTGTAGGTCGTGTCGCCCGAACGCGCGATCTTCGCCTTGACAAAGCCGTCCTCACGGTTTGCCGAAATCGCTTCGTCCGCAAAGCCGACCGTGCTTTCGCCGTGCGCGTCGTTGTCCGATACCATGAGCGTCAGCGTGTTGCACGTGTCGCTCAAAAGACCGCCCTCGCAGCCGCTGATCGTGAACAGACCGAACTCCGGCAGCTCCGGAATCTCGTCCTCGATCGCCGTCACACGGATGTATTTGACCGTCTCGCCGTCGGCGAACGTCATCGCAAACTCCATGATATCCCAATCGTCTTCGAACGTCACGGTGCTGAACGTAGGCTCGTCCGGAATCACGAGGTCTTCCGGCACCGGCTCCGGATCCGCGATCGGTTCATAGACCTCGCCGAGCATGGATCTCGAGCAGGTGATCTCGTCGCCGTTCTTCAGCAGGCAGCGGAAATCATAGCCCGTGGGCTCCTGATTTTCGAAGTCCCAGATGTCGCCCCAGGTGACGATCAGTTCCGGCGAATTCGCATCTTCGATGTCATGCCAGCCGTCCTCACGGCAGACCTGCCAGCGATACGCTTCCGCTTCCGTGTCCGCGATCCCGGACAGCGTCAGAACGAGCTCGTCTTCCGGCGATACATCCTCCGGCGCATCCGGAAGCTTCACTTCGCACGCCGCCGGTTTCATATTGCGTTCCGATTCGGGGATGCCGAGCGGCTGATAGGCTGCGATCGGATTCGCGTCTTCGACCTCGATCAGCACGTCCTGCTTACCGGACGCCGCATAGTCAAAGACCTGCTCGGTTCCGTCTTCGTTCGTCGTGATCGCCGGCGCGTACATGATGCGTACGGTCGCTCTGCCGACGGCGCCGCCGAGACGGTAGACGGGAATCAGGATCGATTCCGGAATGGCCTGTCCGTCGGCGGTCAACGCGCCGGATTCGGCAACGTCCGCCTGATAGTTGCCGAACGCGAACGTGCCGTACGGATAGACGACATCCCAGTCTTCCTCCGGTGTGATATCGCCGTTTTCGGTTCGGATCACGATCGATGGTTCTTCACCGGCCGGTTCAGACGGCGTTTCCGTGTCATCGTCTGCCAGCACGGTGTGCAAAGGCAGAAGTGAAATCACCATCAGCAGTGTCAGCAAAAGGGAAATTCCCTTCCTGAACGGGTTACTCCACAGATTTGTCTTCATCATTACGCCCTCCGTTTTGTTTTTTAAACTGATTCTTTTTCGCTTTCCGCACACACAGCAATGTGATGAAAGCGCCGATACCCAATGCGATCACGCCGACCAGAATATAGCCGCCCGCTTCGGCGTTCAGCAGAAAGGATCCCATCGTCTGGTCCACTTTCCCGTCGATGTGCACCGGCGGCAACAACGCAAGCGCCAATATCAGCACCGTCATTGCTCCGGCGCAGCCGTAGATCCATTTCATACGGTTCTTTTCTTTGCGCCGCTTACGGTCTTCCGTTCGCCGCAGCACTTCTTCGAATGCGTCATTCTTCTCCCGCAAAGCAATTCACCTCCAGTTCTCTCTGTTATTTGGTTGCAGAACTGCGCCTTTTTTCTCACCCAAAAAAGAAAAAACCGTCCTGAGACGGTCTTTGGGACGGAATGAATTACGATTGCGGCGGTTCCGCGGTCCCGAGCCGGAGAAGCCGGTAGGGGATATACAGGAATCCCGCGGAAACGAGCGGCAGCAGGTATCCGATGTAGGACGTGACGCCGGGGGCGGATACGAGCAGATTGTACAGTCCGTGAAAAACCACGGACAGCGACAGCGCGCCGAGGATCCCGGGCAGCGTCAGCGCATGCAGCCGCCGTGCGATCGAGAGCGCGATGGAGAGCGTCGCCATGCTGACGATGTGCATCACGCCGACCGCCAGACCGCGGATCAGAACGAACAGTAAGCTGGAGGCGCCTTCCGTCAGCAGATAGCAGATATTTTCGAACGTCGCGAAACCGACGCCGATGCCGACTGCCATCAGCATCAGATCTCTGTCGTTCGGCGAGAAAACCAGCAGAATGAAGACCGGCGGAATGAATTTCAGCGATTCCTCAACCACCGGCGACAGAAAGATCGACACGTCCTGACGCGTCAAGCCGGTGACGAGATACAGATACCCGCTGATATACGCCGAAAGCAGGCAGGCGATCATTCCGCCCAGAAACGCCGTGATAAACCGCATCGCTCCGCCCCGTACAAACAGAAGCGACAGCAGCAGCGGCACGGCGATGCACAGCAGGATGTTTTCCGCATAGATCATGCGATCACCTCCCGTCTGACGGCAAAGAACATGGCGGGCATCGTCATGGCATACAGCATCTCCATCGCAGCATACCACCATCCGGTGCTCATATACAGAGAATTCTGCGCCCATACCACGGCGCAGTACGCCAGCGCCAGAAGAACGCGCGATTCTCTGCCCGTCCGCAGCGCACGGACAAACAAAAGCACCATTGCGCCGAGCACACCGAACAGCAGGATATAGTTCATAAGATCCATCGCAGCGGATACCGACGGGATGAAATGCGCGAGATACATCAGAGCCAGCGAAGCAAACGCGGCGCATCCCAACACAATCTGCCCGCTTCGGCGGATCGCTTCGGACTGACGCAGCGCAAACATCGCCATTACCAGAAAATACAGATATGCCGGACCGGTCAGCAGCGCTTCGATCCAGTCGCCGTTCCAGAGAATCCAAAGCACAATGTTGCCGACGGCATACATTGCCGTCAGCAGGATCGCCCGGTCGAAAACGGGAAAACGCTCCCTGAAGACGGTACGAAGCGAAGAAGCAAGCAGCAGAAAGAACGCTGCTTCGGCAAATTCGTTGGCGGCAAACGGCATTCGTACGTCACCGCGCAGGATATCGTACGCCAGCCAGTAAAACTCGGAGAGCAGAATACTGACCATCGTAAACGCAAAATACACCGCCGTCATGGACTTATTCGCATGCACCAGCAAGCGAACGGTTGCCGCCAGCAAAACGATCGCCGTCAGAATCATGAGACCGGTCGAAACAACCTCTCCGATCATATAGGGCATGATTTCTTCCGCCTCCTTTCGCCGTGCCGTTCGCCGCAAAACACTTCGGCAAATGCCTTTTCGTTCCGAATCGGCTTGTCAGATCTGCTCATATTCGAACCCGATTTTTTCGAGTTCCTTTTTGAGCGCCTGCTTGCCGCGATCGGTCAGATTGTAGATCTGCTTCACCCGTTTTTTCATGATCCCGGCGATTTCTTCAATTGACATATCCTCGATATATCGTAGCCACAGAACCATCCGGTAATCGTCCGCCACACGTTCCAGAGCAAGATATAGATGCTGCTTGCGCTCATCCGAGAGCAAGTCGAGTTCCGGCGAACGCGTCTCCGTCGCCTCGCTGCCGGTCCCGAGTTGCTCGCGCTTCCTTTTTCGAAGAAACATCAGCGCCTGATGCTTCCCGACGGAAAACAGCCACGTCTTGAAGCTGCTTCTTCCCGAAAACACGGTCGGACCGACCGCAACCTCTGCAAACGAGTCGATCATCAGCTCTTCGGCGTCCTCCATGCTGTGCACATATCCGAACAGAAACAGCATCAGCCCTTCGCTGTAACGGTCAAACAGGCAGCGAAGCGCTTCCTGCTTTCCGCGTTCCAGATATTCGCGATACAGTTCCTCATCCGAGCAAAGCAACATCGATTCTCCCGGTTTCGCATCAACGTGTGCGCAAAAAAGCCGTCCTTGTACGCTGCACCGATCCCCGCGGCATCCATCATCGAAATAGCACGCCGCCCGATCCGATCGCAAATCCCGCGTGTGTTCGGATTCGGCCCGATGACACGCCTGATGCGCATTTTGTCCCTGACGCCTCAAACAATCATATATTCTTTCATATCGATCATAGCAGAAAACAGACGGGAAATCAACATCTTTCCCCATTTTCGGTCGTGCCCTTGTGCATGGAAAGGAATCGACCATCTCCCAAAAAGCACCCGCAAGGTGCTTAGTATCATACAGCGGTGCAAAACGCGCTTTCATCATCTCCTTTCCTGGAGTATAAACCTGGAATATAAAAAAGAGACCTGCCGTGCAGATCTCTCAACTGTCCCGAAAAAGCGGGCGCAGTATTCATTTATCACTATTTGTAACATCCGACTGTGACGCCTGCAAGGCCCGAAGCTGTTTCAGGACGGACGCCCGGTCGGATCTGCCCTGCAGCTGATCGGCGATCGCGTCCACGTTCGACTGCTTCATGACGCCCGGTGCACGTTTCTCGTATTCAGTCAGCAGCGTTTTCGTTTCCTGCTCACCGCGCTGAACCGTTGCAAACAATGCTTCAAAATCGCCGTTATCCATCACATTGCCGATGAAGTTCCGGGAGGATTCGGGCAATGCGTTCCAATCTTCGTAAAGCTCGATAACCGCCGTTTGGATCTGCTCCATCGAAATGGGCGAACCCTTCTTTTCATGTTCCGCAAGAATGCCGAGTACGTCGGATAGATCGCTTTTATACTGCCTGCCCGAACGCAGCTTCATGGCGATCAGGTATTCTGCGGATACGGTATAGAGCTCCAGCACATTGGAAAACGTCCTGTAGTGCTTCGCGTGTTCTGCAAGTCTCGGCGAGTAGGATTCCGTATGTATGAAGTCCGCGTTCAGCCAACCGTTCGGCAGATTGTACTTGTCCCCGACGGCGTTGATCGCATCCTTCATTGCGGAAGCACCCTTAATCAGAGCGTCCACATCCGTCGTCATATTGCGGAAGCCGTAGTTGATCAGCACGGAAGCGCCGCCGATCAGAACCAGTTCGGCAGGCATCCCTTTTCCCACCTGCTTCCGATACGCCTTTGCAAGCTCTTTGAGATACAGGTCGATGTTCTCTTTGGTAAACTCAAATGACATTTCTTACCTCGCTCTCCATGATGTTGAATCTCGAAAACTCCGGAATCGCCGCTTGTTCCGCTTCCTTCAACGCGGCATCGCTGTTTGCTGCCGCGGCGATCGCGCGGATGCTTGCCGGATAGACCGGCTTTTCCAATCGGAGCGCGCGCAGATCGTCATATTCCGTGTCCACTGGGATCTGATTCTCGCGGCTCAGATAGTCCACCATGGCAAGCAGATAGAGACATTCCGGATACCATTTACGCGCATAGTAGGTACGGATCTCGTCGCTCTCCAAGGTATGCAGAAGAAACGCAATGTCGCCCGATTCCTTGACGCGGTGGCAGACCGCGCTCTTGAAGTTTTCAAAGCTGCTGCGCATTAAGAAGCACGGTGCAAGCAGGTCTTCCATCGGAATCTCCAACGCATGAGCGATCCGGTAGATCGTCTCCGCGCTGCACTTCTCGAGCCGCACCTTGCCGTTGCAAATATCGTTCAGCGTCGCATACGGAACCCGGCTTGCCTTGCTGAGCCGGTAGATCGTCATATTCTTTTCTTTTAATCTTGTCTGAATCGTCATTTCCGTTCACCTCTGCAATTCATATTATAACGGTACACCGTTATACTGTCAACAAGAGGATATGAAGAAACGGCGTTCTTTATTCAGATTTCAATGATTTTGACCCGCTGTTTTGTTTGGAGGCGCTTCTCGCCTGCGGGCTCGGTCACGATTCGGCTCTGAAGCCCCACCGGGGCTTCATTCACCCCCGAATCGGCCCTCATCGAACCGGCGCTGACGCGCTGCTTCGATTGAGGGAGTACCATCTCCAAAACAAAAGCACCCGCTTTGGGGTGCTTTTGTTTTGGAGGCGCCACCCGGAATCGAACCGGGGATGAGGGTTTTGCAGACCCGTGCCTTACCGCTTGGCCATGGCGCCGAAACCTGTATGAAAAAGCGGCTGCAGCCGCCTTGTTTTTGTGGAGCGGGAAACGGGGCTCGAACCCGCCACCTCAGCCTTGGCAAGGCTGCGCTCTACCAAATGAGCTATTCCCGCAGGATGGTGCCTCAGAGTGGACTTGAACCACCGACACAGGGATTTTCAGT
>JAEEGJ010008889.1_pt1 | contig 27377 bp, 23 predicted proteins | sample 8958761 | NCBI WGS metagenome assembly JAEEGJ01 (sample SAMN16246546, study PRJNA631951) | gut metagenome | biome: gut microbiome; feature: rumen; material: RS-attached | host: Bos | place: Iran: Karaj | collected 2018-10 | reverse complement strand
TCAGTAGAAATATCAATTTTTCTTTTTCTATTTGATGGATTTTTTATACTTTTGTGGCGGATTTCACATACTCTACCCAAGGTATACCCAAGGTGTACCCAAGGTCAAAAGACTAACATTACCTTGGATAGAACCAGAGTACTGCTTGAGTAGTGTATGGATAGAGTGAAGGAACAAGTTTGTTAGTAATATCGTCATCACCGTTATATAGCATTTCCTGAGTCACCCAAGTCACCATGCAGAATTTCCTGTTTATAGGGGTTTCAAGAGAGTCAACCTCTCTGAAATGTTAAAACCGCTGAAGTCAAGAAAGTTCTTGCCAAAAGCAAGCGACGCCCAAGCGTCGAGCGACGAACAATCGAGGAAAATACAAAAGGGAAATGCAATGTATTTCATAACGAAAGTTTCGTAAATAATGTCGCGTCTAAATAATTTAATTTTAGATTTTGCATACACTGCATACACTAACATATTATCTGTTTGATAATCAGTATATTTGCTTAGTGTAAGCAGCTTGATTTTTAGTGTATGCAAGCCAATAAGGCTATGATTTTAGTCATCTTAATCAAAAATCAGCAAGTCAAGCCGTTTTTGTCCCACCCCCTGGGGTGTTCAGTCCCACCCCCTGGGACAAACAGTCCCACCCCTTGGGACAAATTGTCCCATCCCCTGGGACAAATTTTAAGCCTGTACTAAAAGTAATTAGAAAATGTAGTTTCTGTCTGACGGATCCTCTAGAATACTGATTATAAATGGTGTTGCATACACTAAAATAATGGCTGCATACACTATGAAAATACACTGATTATCAGATAGATAATATGTTAGTGTATGCAGTGTATGCAAAAACAAAAATTAAGTTATGTGTAGTGTGGCCCCTTTTCTGGAGAAGCCACAACTGGTACTCTCGAGCTTTCAGCAGTCATTGAAGAGAATGTGGGTGTATTAAAAAAAGCTAACAACGTTATCTTTTTCCATTTTATGATTTCCATTTTATGGAAAAATAGTTATCTTTGCCAGCAAATTACGAAGAGAGTATGGCTAAGTCTAAATCATCCCTTTGTAGCCTGATGATGAGTATTAAGCAATTTGTGAAGGACTGGACGCTGCCTGTGGCTATCGCTGTGGGTACGATAGTCTATCTCACGTTCTATTTCGTTCCTCAGCTTGATACGGCGGGTGAAACGATGGGGGCTGTTGTCGATACCATCTTCCCTATGATGGTGTTCTGCACGTTGTTTTCTACTTTCTGCCGTATCGATTTCCATCAGATGAAGCCCCATCGCTGGCATGTGGGTGTATTGCTGGCTCAGGTGTTGCTTGTAGCACTTAATGTGTGGATTATCTTCTGTGTTGAGGCCAGTTTCGAACAAAAGATTCTTTGGGAGAGCGTGCTTACCTGTATCATCGGCCCTGCGGCAACTGCTGCTCCTGTGGTTACGGCGAAGATTGGGGGCAATATCAACACGATGACAGCCTTCGTTGTTCTCTCCTCGTTTGCTTCGGCCCTGATGATTCCTGCTGTGTTCCCTTTGCTTGAGCGTGGCAGTCACTTGACATTCTGGAGTGCTTTTATCATCATTCTAGAGAAATTGGCGATGGTGCTGATTGCGCCGTTGGCCCTCGGCTGGTATATGCAGCATTTTGCCAAGCGTGTATGCGCATGGATCGTCTCCATCCCCGACCTTTCGTTCTATCTCTGGGCCGTGCAGCTCAGCGTCACCTCGGGCGTCACTGTGCGGAATATCGTGCATAGCGAAGCCGGACTGCCTGTGTTGCTCATGATTGCCACGATGAGTCTCATCCTCTGTTTCGTTCTCTTCCTGGTGGGCCGCAGCATTGGCCGTCATTTGGGGGATGAGATAGATGGAGGGCAGGCCCTGTTCCAGAAGAATACGGCCCTTAGTATCTGGGTAGCTTATACCTATCTTAATCCTGTCGCCTCTGTGGGCGCAGGCTGTTATGTGCTCTGGCAGAACATTATCAACTCCCTCGAACTGTGGGAATATCGCCGTAAGTCGTCCGTCGTTAGCTGAAGCTTCCATACGATTCACTGATAGAATCTGCTGGTTCGTTGAAACTCGATTAGGCGGGTTTAAACGTAGCCTTTCGTACAGCGTCAAATAGTCAGTTGCAACAACAGAGAAATTCAACAACATGTCTAACAATTTAAATGACGAAAGGAAATGAATATGAAACAGTTTATGATGACACTCGTGGCAGCACTCTTTATCAGTTCAGCTGCATTTGCTCACGACAAGGACGATAAGGACACCCGTAAGCAGGAGATGATCAAGCATCGTACAGAGCAGACCGTCAAGGATTATAACCTTAACGACGAGCAGGCCAAGCAGTTGCTCGAGCTCAACACCAAGTATGCCGATAAGATGCGCCCCCATCGCGGCCGTCATCACGGTCCTCATGGCATGAAGGGCAAGCGCCCGGAATCCCCGCATTGTGACGGAAAGTGTAAGTGCTCCGACGTTCCTAAGGGAGATAAAAAGGGTGAACGTCCCGAGCCTCCCAAGGGTGACATGAAAGAGAAACGCGCAGAGATGGCAGCGACAATGAAGGCCTACGATGCAGAACTACAGAAGATCATGACTCCTGAGCAGTACAAAAGCTACAAAGCTGACATGGCCAAGCGCCATTCTCATCACAAGAAAGGCCCTCGTAAAGAGTCAGATGCGAAGTAACCTTTAGTATGGCATTATGCAGAAGCCCCGCCAACTTTTTGGCGGGGCTGATTGCTTTCTCTTTATTGGGCTCGTTTGGAGATGACTACGGATAGGAGCATCGACAGGACGAGGACGCCAAAGATGATGGCAAGGGAAATGGGTGTGGGAATCTCAATGTGAGGCATGTTAAGGTCGAAGCCTGCGAAATGCGCCAAGTCATTGACGTATTCGTTCATAGCCAGCAGCATCTTGATGCCTACGAAACTGAGGATGATGCCCAGTCCATACTTCAGATAGGTGAAATATTTGGCCACAGCGGCAAGGGCAAAATAAAGGGCTCGTAGACCGAGTATGGCGAAAATGTTTGACGTAAGTACGATAAACGGATCGCGCGATACAGAGAATACTGCTGGGATGGAGTCGACAGCAAAGGCCACATCGGTGGTCTCGATGACTAACAAGGCAATGAAGAGCGGAGTGGCCAGTCGGCGGCCTTGTTCGACGATAAAGAAACGATCCTCGTGCATCTGGTCGGTCACGGGGAAGAAACGTTTGAATAGCTTGACGAAGATGTTCTTCGAAGGATCGACACTCTCGTCGTCCTGATGACCAAACATCTTGAATCCCGTGTAGATGAGGAAGATGCCGAAGAGACCGAGAATCCACTCAAAACGCTGGATCATCGCCGTACCGGCAAAGATGAAGACACTACGCAGCACCAGTGCGCCGAAGATGCCCCAGAAAAGTACCTCGTGCTGGTATTTGCGCTGGATACCGAAGAATGAGAAAAGCATGAGGAATACAAACAGGTTATCCATCGAGAGTGACTTCTCGATGAGATAACCTGCAAGAAATTCCATCGCCTTCTCGTGGGAATCGCCTGGATAGAAGAACTCGATGCCGACACAGAAGAGGAGAGACACGCCAATCCAGACGGCAGTCATCTTCAGGGCTTCGCTGACGCTGACTTCATGCTGACCTTGCTTGCCAAACGACTTCAAGTCGATCAGCAGCATGATGAACACCAGCACATAGAACAGAATCCAGACCCATAAAGGCAAACTGATCATCGCGTCTTATTTCTTAATCTTATAGATACGGAAGGACTTGGGTGCAAGCTCGTCGCTGATGGTGGCAGCCTTCTTCCCGGCAGCAACGGCGATAGAGCCAGCCTTTGGGGTGATCTTCTCGGGCTCGTCAAGGGTGTTCTCGTCGTCCATACCGTTATGACAGAGGGTAATGGTCTGTGCCTCGCCGCCAGCCTTGATGCCCTGAAGGTTCAGGGTGACTGACTGTGGTGCATCGGAGGTGTTGACAACCTTGATGATGACCTCGCCCGTCTGCTTGTCGAAGACTGAAGAAGCGAAGAGACCGTCCTGACCAGGTTGGCCTGCTACAGGCTTCTTGTTCATGGTGAGCGTGAGCACGTTGGTGCCCTTGTTCATGGCGAAGAGCTGCTGTACATAGTAGCTGACAGTCTTGAACGAACGGAGATTGTCGAACCAGATGGCATCGGGGCGCCACTGCCAGCCCTCGACGTGGGCGAAGAGGGGAGCGTAGGTCGCCATGTGTACGATGTCGGCATTGCGCTCGATACCCGTCATGTGGGCTGCTTCTAATAAAGAGGTATAGTAGTGGTTCCACTTGTGGTTGTTGCTGCCATGGCATGCATATTCGCCGGCAAATACCTTTGGTCCCTTGCGGTCGTAGGTATCGTAGCGCAGACCATGGGAGAGGAACCACTCCTCATTACGGTAATAGTGCTCGTCATAGAGATCGACTTTGAGTTCCTTCATGCGTGGCTGCAGGAGATCGAAGTCCCAGCCCTCAGAGTTAGGACCAGTGGTACCGATGAGTTTCAGATCAGGATACTTTGCACGCAGGGCATCAGAGAACTTCTTCAGGCGGGCGGTGAACACTGGACCGAAGCCGCCATGGGCATCGTCGTAGTCCCACTGCTCATTACCCACACCGAGGAACTTCAGGTTGAAGGGTGCAGGGTGCCCCATCTCGGCACGCACCTTTCCCCACTTCGAATCGACGGGACCATTGGCAAACTCTACGAGGTCGAGGGCATCCTGGATGTAGCTGTCGAGTGAGTCGAGCGGTACATGGACACCAGGCTTTGTGGGGTCGGGGTTCTGGAACTGGCAGGAGAGACCGCAGCTGATGACGGGCAGAGGCTCTGAACCGAAATCCTCACAGAGCTGGAAGAACTCGAAGAAGCCGAGGCCGTAGGTCTGGAAATAATCGGGATAGAAACGCTTGTCAAAAGTATAGTGCCAGCGGTTCTCGTTGAGCTTTCTGTTCTCAACAGGACCTACACTGTTCTTCCACTGGTAACGGCTGGCGAGGTCGACACCCTCCACAATACAACCGCCTGGGAAGCGGAACACGCCTGGATGCAAGTCGTAAAGTGCCTGTGCCAGATCCTTGCGCATACCATTCTCACGACCTTTCCATGTGTCGGTAGGGAACAGTGAGATATGCTCGACATCGGTGGTAGTGATGGCATTGTTGCCACTCTTGCGGAGGAAAATGCGGAGAGCTGCCTTGGGCTCAGTACAGGGAGCCTTGATTTCGGCTGTATATTTCTTCCACTCCTTACCCTCGATATTGACATTGACCTTGGCAAAGCGCTGGTCTTCGTCCATAGTGTTGTTCTTCACAAAGCTTACCTCGAGCATGGATTTGCCGCCCTCAGGACAACGAGCCCAGACGGAGAATCGGTATGTGGCTCCTTCCTTCACGGCAACGCCGAAGAAACCTTCGTTCTCAAGACCTGTAAATTTGTCGCTATGACCTGAATAGCCGAGACGTACATAGTGAGGATTGTTCTCGAAAGGACCGTCGGCCTTCAGTTCGAAGTTGCCATAGGCGCGCCAGCCCATCAGCGGCTGGTCGAACTCGAACGAACGGTTCTTGACCATTTCGGCATAGAGACCGCCGTCGGCAGCGTAGTTGATGTCTTCGAAGAAGATGCCGTACATCGTAGGCTGTACAGGAGCTCCGAGTTTCTGAGTGTTCACGTCGAGGACGTGGTTTTGGGCTGAGGCCGTGAGGCCAAGAGCCAGCAGACAGCATGTCGCAATTTTTTTCATATTTAGTAGTTGTTAGTGAAATTGTGGGGACAAAAGTACATAAAAAAAACTAGATGAGGAAATATTCTTTCCAAAAATAACTTAATAGTAGGCAAAATGTTTGGAGTTTTAAAGGAAAACCCTTATCTTTGCAAAGAATTTCTAAGAGCCTATCGTAAAAGGGATCAAACATAAAACAAAATAATCGTTATGAATCAACAAACAGAACAGGGTAGCAAGGCCTACCTCATTTCAATTGTCATGGTCGCCGTGCTTGGCGGTCTGCTGTTCGGTTACGACACAGCCGTCATCTCTGGTGCCGAAAAGGGCCTCCAGGCATACTTTATGGAAGCCAAGGATTTCGTGTATACCGATACCTGGCACGGTTTCACCTCTGCCTCTGCCCTCATCGGCTGTATCATCGGCTCGGCTCTCTCGGGTTTTCTCGCAACAAATTTTGGTCGTAAGAAGTCTCTGATTATTGCGGGATTGCTGTTCTTCGTTTCAGCTTTGGGCTCCATGGAACCGGAATTCATTTTCTTTAAACATGGTGAGCCTCTCTACTCCCTGCTCCTTGTATTCAATGTCTATCGCATCATCGGTGGTATTGGTGTAGGACTGGCTTCTGCTATCTGCCCGATGTATATCGGTGAGGTGGCACCGTCGAATATCCGAGGAATGCTCGTCAGCTGGAACCAGTTTGCCATTATCTTCGGTCAGTTGGTGGTCTACTTCGTGAACTTCTTCATTCTGGGTGACCATATCCAGCCGTTGGTTGAGGAAATGGGTAAGGGTATTGCTGCCATCACCCCTGCTGCACAGTGGACGGTGACGACAGGTTGGCGATATATGTTCGGTAGTGAGGCTGTGCCTGCAGGTCTCTTCGCTCTGCTTATCTGCTTTGTGCCCGAGACACCACGTTACCTCGTGAGCATCGGCGAGGACCAGAAGGCTGAGAGCATCCTGACTAAGATTAACGGAAAACTGGAGGCTCAGAAGATCCTGCGGGACATCAAGGACACGATGGTGGTGAAGACCGAGAAACTGATGACCTATGGTGCACTGTGTATCTTCGTGGGTATCATGCTCTCTGTGTTCCAACAGGCTGTAGGAATCAACGCAGTGCTCTATTACGCACCGCGTATCTTCGGTGATATGGGCATGGACGACCCGATGATGCTGACGGTATTCATGGGTATCGTCAATATCTCGTTCACACTGGTGGCTGTGTTCACCGTTGAGAAGTTGGGTCGTAAGCCGCTGCTGATCTGTGGATCGCTGGGTATGGCACTGGGTGCCTTCGGCGTAGCTTTGACCTTCGGAAATGATAGCCTGGCCATGGTGACCGCTGCCTCACTGTTGGTTTATTCGGCCTCGTTCATGTTCTCGTGGGGTCCTATCACCTGGGTGCTCATTGCCGAGATTTTCCCCAACACCATCCGTGGTGCTGCCGTTGCCATCGCAGTGGCCTTCCAGTGGATATCAAACTTCATCGTGAGCTCTACGTTCGTGCCGATGTTCAACATGCACCTGACGGAAGGTGATGACTTCGGTCACTGGTTCACTTATGGACTCTATGGTATTATTTGTGTGATTGCCGCTCTGTTCGTATGGCGCCTCGTGCCCGAAACTAAGGGTAAGACGCTGGAGGATATGAGCAAACTTTGGAAAAAGAACTAATTTATATTATTACCATTATGAAAAAAATATTAGTAGCAGAAGACAATGACAGCAACTACATCTTGATGTCATACATCTTGAAGAAGTACTATGAGTTTGATCGTGCTAAAAACGGTCAGGAGGCTGTCGAGAAAGTGACTGGTGGTAATTATGATCTGATTCTGATGGACATCAAGATGCCTATCATGGACGGTCTAGAGGCTACACGGCAAATCAGGGCTAATGGGCAAACACTGCCTATTGTCGCACTGACAGCCAACGCCTTCGACAGCGACCGTTCACTGGCAGAGGAGGCCGGATGCAATGACTTCCTGGCCAAGCCTGTGAGCAGTGAGGCCTGTCTCAAAGCCATCAAGAAATTCTTGGGAGAGTAGCCCTTAGGCTAATTCCAGGTCGAATGCCTGCCGTAGTTTTTCTACGGCAGGATTTTTTTTGCTCAACAGCTCGAACTGTTCGCGGCGGGTCAGGACTTTTATGCGTTCCTGACGCTCGGCAATGCGAATGGAAAGGGAAATCTTGGTGTTGTGGAGATAGATCTGAAGTGTCTTCGTGATGCTCTTATGGATATCTTCCATCTCCTTCTTGATGAGATCATTGTCGACAACGACCTCCACGTTTGGGAAATCGGTGATGACAGGGTTCATGTTCTTCATGCGTGTGGCAATGCCACTGAGTTTCTGTGGCATACGGTTGCACATAGACATCCACTGGAACTCGAGATCGGTCTGTGAGAAAGTGGCATCGGTCTCATGGTCTTGTTCCTTGGGTACTGCAATGGTGCCCGGGATGATCTGCATGTTAATCTTCTTGTTCTGGGAACTGAGATTGTTCCATGAGAATCCCAGTCCGCCAAGTTTCACAGTGGGAGCTGGGTTGACAGGATTAGTCTGACTGTCATGACTGGTCTTTGGTGCCTGGCTAGGCGTGCTTGTCTGGCTAGGCGATGCTTTCGTCTCGGCGGCGGCTACCTGTGGGGCCGCTGTCGTGCGCTGAGACTGTTGCATCAATTGCTTAAACAGGGATTTTAATCTTCTGGGGCGGCGCCCCGCGCTGGCATCAGCATCGTCAGGCTGTGTAATCTGCGCAATCTCTATGAGTGTGAGTTCTACCAACAGTCGTTTGTTGGACGACTGGCGATAGTTGATGTCGCACTGGTTCATCAGTTTGAGAGCCTGATAGAGGAAGGGCGTCGGGCACTTCTTGGCCTGCTCCTGATAGTCATGACGCTGCTGGTCGCTCACTTCGAGCAAGGGCAATGTCTGCTCATCCTTCGCCATGAGCACGTTGCGCACATGTTTGGCCAGACCCTGGATGAGAAGTCCGCCGTCGAAGCCTTTGTTGATGACATTGTTGAGCAGCACCATGATGTCGCTGACCTTGTTTTCCAGACTCAGGTTGATAATCTGGAAGTAATTCTTGGAGTCGAGCACGTTCAGGTCCTCAATCACCTTTTCGTATGTGATGTTGCCTTGGCAGAACGAGGCTGCCTGGTCGAAGATGGAGAGAGCATCGCGCATACCGCCATCGGCCTTCTCGGCAATAACGTCGAGGGCCTCTTTCTCGTAGGTGATACCTTCCTGCTCTGCCACATGCATCAGATGGTCGACGGTGTTGCGGATGGTCATGCGCTCGAAATCGTAGATCTGGCAACGGCTGAGGATGGTGGGAAGAATCTTGTGCTTCTCGGTGGTGGCGAGAATGAAGATCACATGTGCTGGCGGCTCCTCGAGTGTTTTCAGGAATGCATTGAAGGCTGCGGTGGAAAGCATGTGAACCTCGTCGATGATGAATACCTTGTAACGGCCTAACTGCGGTGGGATGCGTGTCTGCTCCATGAGCGTCTTGATATGCTCCACGGAGTTGTTGCTGGCAGCGTCGAGCTCAAAGATGTTGAGAGAGCGCTGCTCGTTGAACGACTGGCACGACTCGCACGCATTACAAGCCTCGCCGTCTTCCGTCGGGTTCTGGCAGTTGATGGCTTTGGCGAAGATACGGGCACAAGTGGTCTTTCCCACGCCTCTGGGACCGCAGAAGAGGTAGGCATGTGCCAGCTTTCCGCTCTTCACCGCGTTCTTCAGTGTTGTGGTCAGCGCCGCTTGTCCTACGACAGAATCGAAGGTCAGCGGACGGTATTTCCTTGCTGAAACGATGTATTCCATACTTGTCTTTTTGATAAATTGTGGTGCAAAGATACAAAATAATTGAGAATTAATAATTAAGAATTAAGAGTTTTTTGTAACTTTGCAGCCAAATACGTGAAATATGAAGGTATTGACAAGTATTAAGGGTTTTGCGCTCCGCGTCTGGCACTCACAGCTGTTCAAGTATTCTGTGGTGTGCATCATCGGCGTGCTTATTGTGGGCTTTCTCGATGAGAGCAGTTTCTATAGCCATTTTAAGAATCTGGAGCGCATCGATGAGTTGACCAAGGAGACGGAGCGCTATCAGAAGGAGTTTGAGCGCGACCAGGCTCAGATACGAGAGCTCGACAGAAATCCGAAGGCTATCGAGAAGATTGCCCGTGAGCGTTACTTCATGAAAGAGGATAATGAGGATATCTTTATCCTGAGCGATGACGATCGTGAAGCAAAACCAATCGTAAAGACTGATGAGGCAGCTGAGTAAGGTTCAGAGTTGGGTGCTCGTATTGGGAGCACTGTTGATGGTGGTAGGAGCCGGAACCTCGTTGTTGGGGTGGGGTGGTTCACCTTATATATATAGTATAGGAGCCGTTGGCTTTGTGTCGATGCAGCTTCAGCAGCGTTATGAGGGCACGAACTTCACCATCCGTCGGCTGCGCCGTATCATGATTCTGAGCGACGTGTGCTTCCTTCTGGCAGCTGTGCTGATGTTTGCCAATATGGGAAATGTGTTCGGTCTGAGCCAGATCACCTATGTTGAATATATATACAATAAGTGGGTGATTGCCCTGCTGATTGCAGCCGTGTTACAACTCTATTCTACCCATAGAATCAGTCATGAACTCGAGAAAGAGGCAAAAAAACTATAAAAGATTGCGCATTTGTTTTAAAATGCGCAAAATTTTTTTTATTCTTCAATATATCGTTGTATTTTTGCCGGACGAAACTAATTATATATGAATAAGATTGTATACGCATTTGTAATCATAGCAACACTCACATCGTGTGCAGAGTCGTATTCGATTCAAGGATCATCGTCGGTGTCGTCGCTTGATGGCAGCAAACTTTATCTGAAGACGGTGAAGGACCAGGAACTGAAAAACATCGACTCGTGCGACGTGGTGCATGGAAAATTCCGCTTTGCAGGTCTGCTCGACACCGTGAAGCTGGCAAATCTGTATATGGATGACCAACCACTGATGATGCCTGTCGTCATCGAGCAGGGGGAGATAGAAATCCACATCGACAATACCAGTCGTACCGTCAGTGGGTCGCCTCTGAATGAGAAACTCTATCATTTCATCAACCGTCACGATCAGATAGGGAATGAGATGAATGAGCTGGCCCATAAGCAGAGTCAGATGCTGCTTGATGGCATCGATGAGAATACCATCAATCGTCAGCTCACCATCGAGGCCGCCCGTCTCACTCAGCAGGAAGACAGCCTGGTGACGAACTTCATCGTAGAGAATTTCGATAATATCCTGGGTCCTGGTGTCTTTATGATGGTCACCAGTGGCTATCAGTATCCTGTGCTCACCCCTCAGATTGAGGATATCATGAGTAAGGCGACGAAGAAATTCAAGGATGACCCCTACGTGAAGGAATACTATAGGACAGCGCAGGAGATTCAGGCCCGTCAGAATGGACTGATCGATGACAGTCAGTCACAGGCCGCGCCACAGGCTGCCCCTGAGCCCGAACCTCAGGCTGCTCCAGACTCCCTGCAAGTGCCGCCACTCAATCTGCCACAGGAATGAAGACCCTGATACAAGGCGGAACACTCGTCAACGAAGGGCACTCCTTCGAGGGCTCCATCATCGTAGAGGATGGACGTATTTCGCAGATTTTACAAGGACATATCTCTCCCGAAGCATCTTTCGATGAAGTGATCGATGCTTCGGGATGCTTCGTTTTACCTGGTATCATCGACGATCATGTGCATTTCCGTGAGCCTGGCCTGACGGAGAAAGCTGATATTGATACCGAGAGTCGTGCGGCAGCGGCAGGTGGTGTGACCACCTATTTCGATATGCCCAATACCGTGCCGCAGACAACGACTATCGAGGCTCTGGAGGAGAAGCAGGCTTTGGCTCGCGAGAAGAGTCATGTAAACTATGCATTCTTCTTTGGCGCTACTAATAGCAATACGGATCTTTTTGCTCAGCTCGATATTCATCGCGTTCCTGGTATCAAACTGTTCATGGGTTCCTCGACGGGGAATATGCTTGTTGATCGTCGTGAGGCACTGGAGCGCATCTTCTCTTCGTCATCAATGCCTATCATGACCCATTGTGAGGATACAGCTATCATCAACCGCAATATGGCCGAGGCCAAACAGAAGTATGGTGATGATCCAAAGGTGACCCATCATCCTGAGATTCGCAGTGAGGAGGCTTGTTATGAGAGCACCCGACTGGCTGTGGAACTGGCTCTGAAGTATGGGGCTCGTCTGCATGTGGCCCATCTGACGACGGCAAAGGAGTTGGAACTTTTCTCTTCTCACTCTTCACTTCTCACTTGTGAGGCCACCGTTTCACATCTTTATTTCTGCGACAGGGATTATAACGCTCTGGGAACCCGTATCAAGTGTAACCCCGCCATCAAGACCCAGCGCGACCGTGATGCCTTGCGCGAAGCACTTAACGACGGACGAATCACGGTCGTTGGTACCGATCATGCGCCCCATCTGCTCTCACAGAAGGAGGGCGGTTGTGCACGGGCAGCCAGTGGCATGCCGATGATTCAGTTCTCGTTGGTGACGATGCTCGAACTCGTGGATCAGGGTGTGCTTACCATCGAACGCCTTGTGGACCTGATGTGCCATAATCCGGCCCGTCTCTTCGAAGTGCGACAGCGTGGTTTCCTCCGTGAGGGTTATCAGGCAGATATTGTACTGGTTCGTCCTGATGCAGGATGGACGGTGACAAAGGATGTGATTCAGAGCAAATGCGGTTGGAGTCCGATGGAGAATCACATGTACCTCTGGCGTGTGGAGCGGACTATCTGCAACGGGCATACGGTCTACAATCAGGGTAGGGTGGACACCAGCTATATCGGACAGCCAGTAGCTTTCAGATGATACAGACTTACGATATTTCCCAACTTCGGCCCTACATCAACTGGCCTTACTTCTTCTTTGCCTGGCAGGTGAAAGACCCGTCGGAGAAAGAGCGGTTGCGTCAGGAGTCTGAGGTTTTTCTCGATACGTTGGAAGGGAATTATCATGCACATGCACTCTTTCTGCTGCTCGATGCTTATAGCGATGGGGATGATATTATTGTGTTTCGAGGAATGAGGAACGAGGAATGTGGAACGAGAATACCTTGCCTGCGCCAGCAGCAAGGCGAGCCTCCCTACCTTTGTCTCGCAGACTTTATCTGCCCTTTAAACAAATCTCATTCCACATTCCACATTCCACATTCCACAAAAAGCCTTCCACATTCCACAAAAATCGGCCTTTTCGCCACATCAGTGGATATGGGGCTTGAGACCGACTTTTCGTCTGATGCCTATCAGAAAATGCTGGCGCAGTTGTTGGCCGATCGTCTGGCTGAGGCTGCTGCTGAACGCGTACATGAACAGGTTAGAAAGGAGTTCTGGGGCTATGCCAAAGATGAGCAGTTAACCATTCCAGAGATGCTTATCGAGAAATTCCAAGGCATTCGTCCCGCTGTGGGTTATCCTTCTCTGCCCGATGCCAGTCTGAACTTCATTCTCGACGATTTGCTTGATATGAAACAGATCGGTATCCGACTGACTGAGAGTGGTGCGATGAAGCCCCATGCCAGCGTCAGCGGTCTGATGCTGGCTCACCCCAAGGCACATTATTTCTCTATTGGAAAAATAGGGGAAGACCAGCTGCGAGACTATGCCCGTCGTCGTGGTCTTCCCATAGAAGTATGTCGCAAGTTCCTCGCTGCTAATCTCTGATTATTTCTCAAGTGGCTTTCCTGACATCAGGAGCTCTACCAGCGGACGATCCTTATAGGTGTGGCGCTGCTGATCCCAGAAACCGAAGTCGGCATCATAGCACCAAGTGGTCCAGGCGATGTTGAACTCGTCGAGTACCGTCAGCATATCACGAGTCCAGTTGTAGGCCAGCTCACGGTCAACGGGCTCATAGACACCCCACTCACCACAGAACAGCTGCAAGCCGTATTTCTTCGCAGCCTCAATGGCATCCTTGAACTGTGCACGGATGGTATTGATGTCCCACACCTGCTCCGTATATTGCTTCAGTTCGGGCTTGATCTCATCGGGGGCAGCATCGTAATCCTCCTTTGTCACAAGCACGCCAGGATAGTGCACCTTTCCTTTATAATATCTGCCGATGGGCGCCCACCATGCACCGTAGTGCGTGAGAATCATCGGGTTGTAGTAGTGGAAGGAGAGTACGATGTTCTTGTCGCCCTCAGGCACTTTCAGATACTTCATCGTCTCGTGGCCCTGCCAGCGGTTTGAACCGATGACGAGTGTACGCTGAGCCTCTCTCGAGCGGAGGGCTTTGTGTACCTTGGCTACTAGCTGGTTCCACTGCTCGTGCTCATCAGCCACGGGCTCGTTCATAAACTCATAGGCCACCCAGTCGCAACTGCGATCCTTCAGGAAGTCTGAGAGCTGGTACCACAGGTTGATCAGATCCTGCTGTGCCTTCTCTGAGGTGAAGAGGGTATTTGCATTCTGTCCGTCTTCATTGACGGCATTGAAATAGTGCGAACGGATGATGTGGAGGTCTACGATGGCGCGGAGGTTGTGCTTGCGGCTCCAGTCAAGTGCGTTCTTCAGTAGTTCCCATGCCTCTGGCAGTTTGTTGCCCTGCTCATCCCAGAACTGTACCTCGTCGATGGGGATACGTACGAAGTCGAATCCCAGTTCTTCTAGACGTGCGAAGTCGTCTTCCTGAATATGAAGACGCCGTGCCTCACCGCGCTGCTCTGACTGCGACAGCCAGTGGCTGATGTTTGTACCGCGCTTGATGCGGAAGTTATTCACCTTTCCGGCCTGAGCGAAACAAGCTGCGGAAATGAACAATGCCATGACGATCATGGCTAGTTTGAAACTATTCTTTCTCATAATCTTTAGGGTTTAAGTTATTCTGTGTTATTGTGCTCTGAGTGTCAGTACAACAATCTCGCCAGTAGCACCCAGGCGGAAGGGAATCAGTCCGCCAAGGCCTGCTGTGACGAAGAGCTTCTGTCGTCCTTCTTCATACCATCCCCAGAACTCCTTGCCTGTTAACGACATCGGACACCAGCCGAAGATGTTGAACTGCATGGCATGGGTATGTCCGCTGAGTGTCAGTTGGGCTCTGCCGTCGGGAATGATCTTGCGGCGCCAGGCTGAAGGGTCGTGTTCGAGCATCAGGATGAAACTGCCGTCGGGCACACCCTCTAATGTCTTGGCGATATCACCTTTCTGAGGGAAATGCTTACCGTCGCCATCGTTCTCCATACCCGCCAGGATGAAACTGGCTGTGTCGCGCTTGATGGTGCAGTGCTCATTCAGCAACATCGTCCAGCCCATCTGTCGCTGGAGCGAGATGATTTCCTTGCAGTTGGCTGCCTTCACGGCCTCGTCGCATCCCAGATAGTTGGCGTAGTCGTGGTTGCCGAGCACGGAGTAGACACCATCCTTGGCCTTGAGCGATGCCAGTACCTCGCGATGGGGATAGAGTTCCGAAGGTTGGATGTTCTGCAGGTCGCCAGTGAAGACGATCAAATCGGGATTCTGAGCATTGATGCTATCAATGGCATTTTTCAGCACGTCGCTGTTGTGCTGCTGGTAACTGCCCACATGGGCATCAGAGAAGAGTACAATCTTATAACCGTCGAAGGCTTTGGGTAATTCGGAAGAGGCGTATTCTATGTGGTTCACCTCAAACTTATTGAATCCGAAGGACGAGCCCCAGCCAACCATCCCCCAGATGAGTGGAATGCTGGCAATGCCCGCCAGATTACCGTAGTTCTTGGGGCGGCGTAACAGTTGTTCCGGACTCTTGAATTTGCGCACGAGTTTGGAACACCCCTTGCCTATCAGCGAACTGAGAATGAATGTCCACAGTGGAATGATGATGAAGCCTAATAGCAACAGGAAGGCGTAAAGCACGAAGATGTGGTCGTTGCCTGGGATGAAGTCGCGCCCCATCGCTAGATAGATTGCATAAACCACCATCGCCACACAGGGCACATATAGTAACAAGCGCTTCCACCATACTTTCTTCTGGCGGAAATACCTTAGGTCTATATATAAATAAGGTAGAACGAGAAGTAATAGGAATAAAACGATGTTTCTTGCAATCATTGGTCTGGGTTTTCTACATATCCTTGGTATTCGGGTGTGAGTGCCGACATCACCGACTCATAGGCTTGGCGCATGGTAGCATCTACATTCTCAGGTCCCTGTCCTACAGGGTAGATGGGCTGATGGATGGTCAGTGACAGCGGATGCCAGTCGATGAGATTGATAAATCCTCTCGTACGTGGCAGTACGTCGAATGAGCCGTTGATGGTCAGAGGCACTACAGGCAGCTGTAGTTCGTCGGCCAGTGCAAAGGCTCCTTTCCTGAACTTACCCATGTGCCCCGTAAACGAGCGGGCTCCCTCGGGGAACACCGTCACACTGTAGCCCTCCTGCAGAATCTCACGGGCGGTCTCATAAGTTTTCTGGATTTTCTTCGGACCACGTTTGTCTACAAATATCTGGTGCGACTTCCGGCAGGCATAGCCTACAAAGGGAATCTTGCCAAGCTGGTATTTCATCATCCACTTGAAGTTACGGCCAAGATAGCCATAGATCAGAAAGACGTCGAAGATGCCTTGATGATTGGCCACGAACACATAGCTCTGGTCACTTTCCAGATGCTCGCTCCCCTCCACTTTCACAGGCAGCAGGAAAGCCCGCATGATGACCTTTGCCCACCAGCGTCCAGGATAGTAACCCCAGTAGTGACCGTTGCCGATGGTGGTTCCGATGCCCACCTCGAATGCGGTGATAATCGTGATAATGATCATCACGGGGAAAGCAATAAAAATCTGATAGATCTTATAGAGAATATTCACAGTCTTAAAATATGTTCTGATGTTATTATGTCTGCAAAAAATCTTATGCCTCAATCTTCGGGTATTTTCTCGTCCAACCGTCCCAGCGGAGCCGTATCACACCGAAGAACGCCTCACCGAAGATACCGCCCGACATCTTGCTGGTGCCTTCCTTACGGTTCACGAAAATCACACTCACCTCCTTGATCTTAAAGCCGATCTTGTGAGCCGTGTATTTCATCTCTATCTGGAAACCATAGCCCTTAAAACGTATCTTGTCCAGTTCGATGGTCTTCAGCACCCGCCGCTTGTAGCAGACGAAACCTGCAGTTGTGTCGTGAACCTTGAATCCTGTGATGCACTTCACGTATTTCGAGGCGAAATAGCTCATGAGTACTCTGCCGATGGGCCAGTTCACCACGTTGACACCTGATACATAGCGTGAGCCAATGGCCATGTCGTAACCCTCGTCGTGACAGGCACCATAGAGTCGTGGCAGATCGTTGGGGTCATGGCTGAAGTCGGCATCCATCTCGAAGATATATTCATAATCGTGTGCCAGAGACCACTTGAATCCTTCGATGTAGGCTGTGCCCAGTCCCAGTTTGCCTGAGCGTTCGTGGATAAACAGCCGGTCGCCAAATTCGTTGGCCATCAGGACTTTCACGATACCAGCTGTGCCATCGGGCGATCCGTCGTCGATGACGAGAATGTGGAAACACTTTGAGAGGGCAAATATCGCACGTATAATCTTTTCGATATTCTCCTTCTCGTTATAGGTAGGTATGATGACAATACTGTCGCTCGAATGCATAATCTCAGTTATTACGCTGCAAAATTAATAAAAAATCTGCGATAATCTGTTTATTCTGTAGCTTTTTTTGTAATTTTGCACACAATTCGCGATGAATATACAAGAATTAGTGAAATTATACGCACAGTTGCCGCAGGTGTCGGCACTGGCAAAGGAGTTAGGGAAATCTTCGGATAGCACGATTTTCCTCGATGGTTTGTTGGGCTCCAGTGCCCCGATGCTCTTTAGCAGTCTGGCCACAAAGTGCCCTTGTCGCCTGTTGTTTATCCTTCAGGATGCTGAGGAGGCAGGTTATTTCTACCACGATCTGGTGCAGTTGATGGGCAGTCGTGATGTGCTTTTCTTCCCCAGCAGTTATCGGCGGGCTGTGAAGTATGCCCAGCGCGATGCTGCCTCAGAGATCCTTCGCACAGAAGTCCTCACACAGCTCAGCGCCTCGCCCTCCTCAATCTACATCGTGACTTATCCGGAAGCATTGGCCGAGATGGTAGTGTCGAAGCAGACACTCGACACAAGGACGCTTGTACTTGAAAAAGACCAGACCATCGCCATATCAGATATTGAGAAGACGTTGCGCAGTTTTGGTTTCAAGGAAGTGGATTATGTCTATGAACCCGGACAGTTTGCCCTTCGCGGTTCCATCCTCGACGTCTATTCTTATAGTTGTGAATATCCCTACCGTGTCGACTTCTTCGGTGATGATATCGACTCCATCCGTACGTTCGAGGTGGAGGACCAGCTCTCCAAAGACCAGCGTGAGCGCATCGAGATTGTGCCCGAGTTGGCTGTGACAGCTGAGGAGAAAGAACCCTTCCTCTCGTTTGTTCCTAAGGATGTGGTGCTGGTCACGAAGGATTTCCTTTATGTTCGTGATGCTATCGAGCGTACCTATCAGGAGGGCTTCTCTGCCCAGGCGAAGATGGAACAGATGGAGCAGGCTACGGAGATGGAACAGCGCGAGATTGAGCGCCAGCTGCAGAAGGAGTCGCAACTCATTACGGGTGTACAGTTCATGAACGATGCCGAGACCTTCCGGCGTATCGACTTCGGCCATCGCCCCCAGAATTCTTACTCCTCACTTTTCACGCTTCACTTCAATATCTCCGTTCAGCCGTTGTTCCATAAGAACTTCGACCTGCTCACGAAGTCGTTTGAAGACTATCTGCTGCAGGGCTATCAGATTTTTATACTTGCCGACAGCCAGAAGCAAAACGAGCGCTTGCGTGAAATCCTCGAAGCCAACATATCTCCCTCCACCCTCCACACTCCGCACTCCACCCTCCACACTCCACCTTCCACCGTCTTCACCCCTGTCCAGAACACTCTTCATGAAGGTTTTGCTGATGACGATCTGCGCATCTGTTTTTTTACTGATCATCAGATCTTCGACCGTTTCCATAAGTACAACCTCAAGAGCGACAAGGCCCGTAGTGGTAAGATGGCGCTCACCCTGAAGGAAATTCAACAGTTCGAGATTGGCGACTTCGTGGTTCATGTCGATCATGGTGTCGGGAAGTTCGGCGGTTTGGTTCGTATGCCCGTCACCAATGCGAAGGGCGAGGAGACCTATCAGGAGATGATCAAGATCCTCTACCAGCATGGCGACAGTATCTATGTCTCCATCCATTCTTTATATAAGGTGTCGAAATACAAGTCGCAGGATGGTGGCGAGGGGCCTCGCCTTTCTACATTGGGTACTGGCCAGTGGGAACGACTGAAGGAGCGCACTAAGAAGCATATCAAGGATATCGCCCGCGATCTCATCAATCTCTATGCCAAGCGCCGTCGCGAGAAAGGCTTCGCCTTCAGCCACGACAGCTATCTGCAACATGAGCTCGAGGCCAGTTTCCTCTATGAGGACACCCCAGATCAGTTGAAGGCCACACAGGATGTGAAGGCCGATATGGAGATGGCCAAGCCAATGGACCGTTTGGTTTGCGGTGATGTGGGGTTCGGCAAGACCGAGGTGGCAGTGCGCGCTGCGTTCAAAGCTGCTACCGATGGTAAACAGGTGGCTGTACTCGTGCCTACGACGGTACTTGCCTATCAGCATTTCCGTACTTTTACAAGTCGTCTGAAGGATATGCCTGTTCGTGTGGATTATCTGACGCGTGCCCGTAGCACCAAGCAGACCACTGCGCTGCTGAAAGATCTGGCCGACGGTAAGATAGATATTATAATAGGTACGCATAAACTCATCGGCAAGACGGTGAAGTTTAAGGACCTTGGCTTGCTCATCATCGATGAGGAGCAGAAATTCGGTGTCTCTACGAAAGAGAAACTGCGCCAGCTGAAGTCGAATGTCGATACACTGACGATGTCGGCTACGCCTATACCTCGTACCCTCCAGTTCTCGCTCGTTGGGGCTCGTGACCTTAGCGTCATTCAGACACCGCCCCCCAACCGCTATCCCATTCAGACGGAGATACATACTTTCGGTGCAGAGATTATCACTGATGCCATCAACTTCGAGATGTCTCGCAATGGGCAGGTCTATTTCGTGAACAACCGCATCAGTCAGCTGCAGGAGATTGCCGATATGATCCATAAGTATATCCCTGATGCCCGTGTGGCCATCGGACATGGACAGATGAAGCCCGAAGAACTCGAACAGATCATCCTCGACTTCTCTAACTACGACTATGATGTGCTGCTCTCCACGACGATTGTCGAGAACGGCATCGATATCCCCAATGCCAACACCATCATCATCAATGGTGCCCATAACTTCGGACTCTCAGACCTTCACCAGATGCGAGGACGAGTGGGGCGTGGCAATCGCAAGGCTTTCTGCTATCTGCTGGCACCTCCGCTTGCAGCGCTTCCTGTGGATAGCCGTCGCCGTCTCGAAGCCCTCGAGAACTTCTCTGATCTTGGCTCTGGTATCAATATTGCCATGCAGGACCTCGATATCCGAGGTGCTGGCAACCTGTTGGGTTCCGAGCAGAGCGGTTTCATATCCGATCTCGGCTACGAAACCTACCAGAAGATCCTCAACCAGGCCATGGCGGAGTTGAGGAATGAGATGGATTTTTCGAGGAAGGAGGAAGGAGGAAAGAGGAAAGAGAATACTCCTGCCTCAGACAAATCTCCTTCCTCCTTCCTCCTTCCTCCTTCCTCGGGTTGGGTATCCGACTGTGCCCTTGAGTCTGATATCGAGATGTATTTCCCCGATCAGTATGTGCCCAGCGATTCTGAGCGTATGCTCCTCTATCGTGAACTCGACAATCTGGCTGGCAGCAACCACCTCGACAATGATCTTGAGGCTTATCGCAGACGCTTGGTCGATCGTTTTGGTGCTATCCCCGATGTGGGCGAAGAGCTGATCAATGTAGTGCCTCTCCGTGTGCTGGGCAAACAACTGGGCATTGAGAAACTCATGTTGAAACAGGGAAAGATGTTCCTCTATTTCGTCAGCAATCCCGATAGTCCCTATTTCCAAAGCGAGGCCTTTGGCCGCATCCTCGACTACGTGTCGCGCCATCCCCGTCAGTGCAACTTCCGTGAGGCCAACGGCAAGCGCTCTGTGGTCATCTCTTCTGTGCCCTCAGTCATCGCGGCTCTGACAATTTGTCGCGAGATTATGACAGATTGACATGAAAAATCCTATTGGCATCTTACTTGCATGTTATCGTGTGAAAGCCGAAAGGTAATCACTAAAAAAGATAACATGTATAACCATTTAAAAATAGAATTAGGAGGTAAAGATTATGATGCCAGTAATGAGAAGTAACAGTTGGATTCCTAGTGTATTCAATGATTTGTTTGATACGGACTTTATGCCGAAGGCAAACTGCACGGCTCCCGCTATCAATGTGAAAGAAAGCGACAAGGCTTATACCGTTGAGTTGGCTGCACCAGGCATGAAAAAGGAGGACTTCAACGTGCATATCAATGATGAGGGCAACCTGATCATTAAGATGGAGAGCAAGAACGAGAAGAAGGAGGAAGACAAGAACACCCGCTATCTGCGTCGTGAGTTCTCTTACTCAAAGTTCGAGCAGACTCTGATCCTGCCTGACGATGTAAAGAAGGAGGACATCTCAGCCAAGGTCGAGCATGGTGTTCTCACCGTAGAGCTCCCCAAGGTCGTTGAAGAGAAAGTCAAGGTATCACGCCAGATTGATATCGCATAAGCAAAGGTTTTTTTGGTTGGTTTAATTCAGAGCGGATGTGCCCCAAATGCGACACATCCGCTCTTTACCTTTCGCCCTCGTCTTCTGTTAGAGCCGTTCCATCCAGCGCGATAAGAACACATCGCTGATGGAGTAGGTTGTTTTTCTGATTTCACAAAATGTGTAACACAAAATGTGTATTAAGTCTATTTCTTCTGTTTCATCCGTTCGTAATACTCGGCTGTGGCAGTGAAGAACACGTCGCCACTTGAGTTGAGGGCGGTCTCGACAGAGTCCTGAACCACACCGATGATGAAACCTACGCCAACAGCCTGCATCGCTATATCGTTGCTGACACCAAAGAATGAGCAGGCCATGGGGATCAGCAACAGCGAACCGCCAGCCACGCCAGAACAGCCACATGCTCCCAAGGTGGCAATCACACAGAGGAACAAGGCGGCTCCAAAAGTCACATCGATGCCCATCGTGTGCGTGACGGCCAGGGTCATCACCGCAATCGTCACTGCTGCACCATCCATATTGATGGTGGCTCCGAGAGGGATGCTCACGGAATAGAAATCCTCGTCGAGCCCGAGTTTCTTGCAGAGAGCCATGTTGATGGGGATATTCGCTGCTGATGACCTGGTGAAGAAGGCGTTGAGACCACTCTCCTTCAGACAGGTGAACAGCAGCGGATATGGATTTTTCTTGAGCATAAGAAATGATATGAAGGGGTTGGATATCATGGTGTTAGCCAACATACAACCCACTAACAATAACAGCAGATGGCCATAAGTGGTGAAAATGTCAAGACCATTCTCGGCTACAGAAGAGAACACGAGTCCGAAAATTCCGAAAGGCGCAAACTGGATAATCCATTTCACAGCCAGTGTGATCACATCAGCAAAGTCTTGAACCACGCTGATGGTCTTCCCATTGGCCACCAGTTTCAGGGAGATGCCCACAATGATAGACCAGAACAGGATGCCGATGTAGTTGGCATTAGCCACAGCCTTCACAGGATTCTCCACCATGCTTATCAGCAGGTTCATAAACACATCTGCCAGCGATTTAGGGGCACTTCCATTGACTGCTTCCGACAGGTTGAGCGTTATAGGGAACAGGAAGCTGCCCACTACAGCCAGCAGCGCAGCAATGAATGTGCTGAGCATATAGCGCGAGATGACTATCTTGAACCTGGGGCCGAGACCTCCGCCAGCCTTTGCTATCGATGCAGACACCAACACAGCCACCAAGACAGGCGCAATTCCCTTCAATGCACTGACGAACACCTGTCCTGGAATGTCAAGGAATGTCCACTGCGGCACGATCAGTCCGAATACAGCACCAATCACCAGCCCGACTAAGATGCGCAGCATCAAACTCGTATCAGTCCATCTCTTAAGAATTGTCTTTATGCTCATGTGGAATGACGTTTTTATTGTTGTTTGTCAAGTTCTGCAAGGTTTTCTGCAATCATTTCGTCAGTGACGGTGTAGTTCTGCAGATCGCCCTTGATAAAGGCTTCGTAGCTTGGCATGTCGATGAGTCCATGACCAGAGAGGTTGAAGAGGATAACCTTCTCCTCGCCAGTCTCCTTGCACTTGTTGGCCTCGCGGATGGTAGCTGCGATGGCATGGGTGCTCTCTGGAGCTGGGATGATTCCTTCTGTACGAGCGAAGAGCATACCAGCCTCGAAAGTCTCGAGCTGTGGGATATCGACACCATGCATGTAGCCGTCCTTAATCAGCTGGCTGATAATCATGCCGGCACCATGATAGCGCAGACCGCCAGCGTGGATGTTTGAGGGCTTGAAGTTGTGACCCAGGGTGTACATGGGGAGCAGTGGGGTATAGCCTGCCTCGTCGCCGAAGTCGTAGCGGAACTGGCCTCGTGTCAGCTTAGGACAGCTGTCGGGCTCGGCAGCGATGAACTCGGTGGTCTTGCCGTCTTTCAGGTTGTGACGCATAAAGGGGAAAGAGATGCCACCGAAATTGGAACCACCACCGAAGCAGCCGATCACGATGTCGGGATACTCGCCAGCCATCGCCATCTGCTTCTCGGCCTCAAGGCCGATAATAGTCTGATGGAGACCTACGTGGTTGAGCACGGAACCCAGGGTGTATTTACAATTAGGTGTTGTGGTGGCGAGTTCGACAGCCTCTGAGATAGCCGTTCCCAGTGAACCAGAGTGGGTGGGATCCTTTGTCAGGATATCCTTTCCTGCACGGGTAGACATCGAGGGAGAACCCTCAACGACGGCACCGAAGGTACGCATGATCGAGGAGCGGTAGGGCTTCTGCTGCATGGTGATCTTCACCTGATAGACGGCACAGTCGAGGCCGTAGATCTTGGCAGCATAGCTGAGGGCAGCGCCCCACTGGCCTGCACCCGTCTCGGTGGTGACGTTCGTGGTGCCTTCCTGCTTGGCATAGTAGCACTGGGGCAGGGCAGAGTTGATCTTGTGTGAACCCAGCGGGTTGGTACTCTCGTTCTTGAAGTAGATATGGGCGGGTGTGCCGAGTGCCTCTTCAAGGGCATAGGCGCGTACCAATGGGGTAGAACGATAGTATTTATACTTCTCGAGTACATCCTCAGGAATGTCGATCCATGCATGTTCGGTATCCAACTCCTGTACACAGCATTCACGAGGGAAGATGTGTGCGAGGTCGTCGACACCAAGCGGTTGCTTGGTTACTGGATGAATCGGTGGCATTGGCTTGTTGGGCATGTCAGCCTGAATGTTGTACCACTGTGTAGGAATCTCACTCTCTTGGAGGATGAATTTTTTTTGTTTAGCCATAATTATAAAGTTTAGGATTGGTTATATCCGTGTGCAAAGGTAATCATTTAAATTAAGAATTAAGAATTAAGAATTAAGAAAATTGCAATTTTGATATGTTTTTTATGATTTTTGTAACAAACTGTCGAGAAACTCCTTGGGCTGGATGCCAAATTGCTTCTTAAAGCAGGTGGAAAAATAGCGCGGATCATGGAATCCGACACTGTAGGCGAGATCGCTGACTCGGAGGGTGGGATCCTCCTCAGCCATACGGCGGGCTTCCTTCATACGGACATCGCGGATAAAGGCCGAGACGTTCATGCCAGTGATAGCCTTTAATTTATTATATAAGGTGGAAGCACTGGCACCCATGTCGGCAGCCAGGGCGTCACGGTCGTAATCTTCATCTGCCAAGTGCTGGTGTACGAACTCGAGCACACGGTTAACGAAAATCTCCTCGGGGGTCAGGGGCTTGGCCACCTTTGGGCGGACTTCCTCGCCTGCCTCCTGACTGCTTTCGATCTGAATGCGCTTACGGTTCTCAATGATGTTGTCGATGCGCAACTTGAGATCTTTCAGACGGAAGGGCTTGGTGAGGAATTCGTCAGCGCCAGCCTCGAGTGCCTGCTCCTCGTCTTCCTCATTTGTCTTGGCCGTAAGCAGAATGATAGGCAGGTGGTTGTAGTTGGTGTCGCCCTTGATCGTACGCGTGAGTTCGAGTCCATCCATCTCAGGCATCATAACGTCGGAGACAATCAGGTCGAGTGCCTTGGTTTGGACGATCTTCAGTGCCTCAGCACCATTCTTGGCTATGTAGACTCTATAGTAGGCCTTCAACAGCTGTTGCATGAGCATCAGCAATTCGAGGTTGTCCTCGACAATCAGCAGTTTGTAGTTGTTCTCATCATCGGAGTTGTTGTCTGTATCGGCATTGATATCTGGAACGATGCTTTGGAAGTCGACAATGGTATTCTTGGGGATGTTGAAGTCGATCTTATGCTCTTCGTCGATCTGCTCGGGCTTGAAGGCTTCCTTGTAGATGGGCAGTGTGACGGTGAATGTGGTGCCCTTGCCCAATTCGCTCTGACAGTCGATGGTGCCTTGATTCAGATAGACAAGGTCGCGCGTGAGAGCCAGTCCCACACCAGTGCCGATGGTGCGTTGCTCACGGAAATCCCCGACATAGAAGCGTTCGAAGAGGTGTTGCAACTTATCGGATGGGATGCCAACACCCGTATCGCTGACGACGATCTGGATGTGATCATATGTATAATTCGTAGTGGCCTTGATGCTTACCTCACCATTTTCGCTGGAATATTTGGCGGCATTTGAGAGCAGGTTATAGATAATCTTATCGAGTTTGTCGGTATCTATCCATCCCATCATACTCTCGGGCTGACAGGTGATGGTGAATTTCATCTTCTTCTTGAGGAGGAGTGGCTCCAGACATTCTGCTGTCTCACGGATATATCGCATGACGTCGCCTTGGGTTACCAGCAATTTCAGCTCGCCGGCCTCTGACTTGCTGGCCTCAAGGATCTGCTGCAACAGTCGCACCATGCGCTGGATGTTGACTTGCATCAGATCGTAGTCGTGGCTATAGTCAGGTTCCTCTTCCCTGAGCTTATCGACGGAGGCGGAAATCACGGTGAGGGGTGTGAGCAGTTCGTGGGTGATATTGGTGAAGATGGCATTGAGCTGTGTACGCTCTCGGAGTCGTATACTACGCAGGTAGGCGTTCCTTCCTAGCAGGAAGAAAATAATCATCATTGCCATGATGGCCAGTGCTAATAGAATCCGATAATCCATTTATGGTCAGTATTTCTATGTGCAAAAATAGATAATTTCCGTGAATAACCAACATTTTTAGGTAAAAAAGTGATGATTTTGGGCTAAAAATGTTTAAAAATCATGATTTTAGGTGGAAAATCCGCTAAATAACGCATTTTAAACATCAAAAAACGCTTTATGAACATGACTTTTCGAAACTAAGTGTATCTTTGCAGCAGAAAAAGATTTTAATGGTTAAGGTTTATGGTTGATTAATTTAGTTTTTTAAGTAAGTTTTTATGAAAAAGGCTCGTTGTGAAACGAGCCTTTTTTGATGTGATTATGTTTGAAGAGGTTCCTTATTTCAGCAATTCTTCAATCTGTGCCTCAATGTTGGCGATTTTCTCCGTTGCTTCGAAGCGTGCAACGACCTGTCCCTTCTTGTTGATAAGGAACTTGGTAAAGTTCCATTTGATGTCGGGCTTCTGCTTGTAGTCGGGATCAGCCTTTGAGAGCATGTCCTCGAGGAGGGGAGCAATCTGATGGCTCATATCCCATCCTGCAAAACCCTTCTGCTCCTGAAGGAACTTGTAGAGGGGATCGGCATCTTCACCATTGACCTTGATCTTCTTGAAGCGGGGGAACTCTGTGCCGAAGTTCAGCTTGCAGAACTCATGGATACTCTCGTCGGTACCAGGAGCTTGCTGTCCGAACTGGTTGCAGGGGAAATCGAGGATTTCAAAGCCCTGTGCATGATACTTCTCATAGAGCTTCTCCAGTTCGTCGTATTGAGGGGTGAATCCACACTTGGTTGCTGTATTGACAATCAGCAACACTTCATTGGCGTACTCTTTCAGAGATACGTCTTTGCCTTTTCTGTCCTTGACAGTGAAATCGTAAACGGTTTTCATTTCTTATTTTATAGACGTGTTAAGTTCTTGGGTACAAAGTTACAAAAAAGAAGTGAAAACACGAATGTTTTCACTTTTTTTCACTACTTTTTTTAAGTAAAAAAAGACGCGTCATTGGCATATGCAACTACCAAGAACGCGCCTTTATAAATTTGCGGCTATAATCTTACTTCTTCGCAGCCTTGACTTTCAATCGAGCCTGCTTTCGCTCGGCAAACTGAAAGCAAGCTTTCGTATGCTCTTACTTCTTCGCAGCCTTACCGTAGCGGCTCATGAACTTATCAACACGACCTGCGGTGTCAACGAGCTTGCTCTTACCAGTGTAGAACGGGTGAGAGGTGCTGGAGATTTCGACTTTTACCACCG
>JAEEGJ010008888.1_pt1 | contig 27379 bp, 22 predicted proteins | sample 8958761 | NCBI WGS metagenome assembly JAEEGJ01 (sample SAMN16246546, study PRJNA631951) | gut metagenome | biome: gut microbiome; feature: rumen; material: RS-attached | host: Bos | place: Iran: Karaj | collected 2018-10 | reverse complement strand
TTTGTGTATTTAATAATATTAATTATTTATATAGTTCATAGAGAAATACTAAGAAAGAAAAAATATTATCTTACAGTAGAACAAGTTGAAAAAAGAAAAAGAATATTGCCTGTAGTATTAATAACAGGTGGAGTATTACTAATAATTAGTATTGGTATGCTTACTAAAACTGACTTATCTAGACTTAGAAAACAATGGAATAGAGAATATATAGTTGAGAGATACGGTATTATTATTTATCAATGTAATGATTTGGCTCAAACTATTAAAACTAAATTAGATGCTACTTTTGGTAAAGATAAAGCAGCAGAAGAATTTATTAATTATTATAATAACAATACAAATCCTAAGAGTAATAATGAATATACCAATAAACTTGAAGGATATAATGTAATTATTATTCACTTAGAAAGTATGATGCAATTCTTAGTAGGTCTTGAAATTAATGGACAAGAAGTTACACCTAACTTAAATAAATTAACTAAAGAATCAATGTATTTTGATAATTTCTATTCACAAGTTAGTGTAGGAACTAGTTCAGATGCTGAATTTACTTTAAATACAAGTTTATTACCAGCTCAATCTGGTACTGTTGCAGTTTCTTATTACAATAGAAATTATGTATCTATAGAAAAATTATTAAAAGAAAAGAATTATTATATTTTCTCTATGCATGGTAATAAAGCCTCTATGTGGAATAGAGCAAATCTTCATGATTCTTTAGGATATGAAAGATTCTATAGCCAAGATGATTATGAAATTGATGAAGTAATTGGACTTGGTTTATCTGATAAATCATTCTTTAGACAATCAGAAGTTAAACTTGGTGAAATAAAAGCAATGGTTGATTCGTCAGATAATAATTATACTAATTATATGGGTACAATACTTATGCTTTCAAATCATACACCATTTGAAGATCCTTATTATCTTGAAGGTGAAAATGCATTTGATGTTAGATATCATACTGGTAGATATGATGAAGAAGGTAATGAAATAGTTTATGACTATTTATTAGAAGAAGATGTAGAAACTATTGGTAGATATATAAGAAGTGCTCATTATGCAGATGAAGCATTAGGAGAATTCATGGAATATGTTAATTCTCATGATGAATTTAATAAAACAGTATTTGTTATGTATGGTGACCATGCAGCACAAATAGGTAAATCAGAATTTGCAGCTTATAATAACTTTGATCCTGAAACAGGAACATTTAGAGATAAATCTGATGAAAACTATAATGAATATGATTATTATACAAATGAAGTATTTAAAAAAGTACCATTCTTAATATATACAAAAGATGGTTCTATTAAACCTAGTACTTATTCATATCCAATGGGTATGATAGATGTATTTCCAACAATTGGAAATATGCTTGGTATATATAATAAATATGCTTTAGGAAAAGACATTTTTGAAATAAAAGATGATAATACAGTAGTATTTCCAAATGGAAACTTCTTAACAAAAGATGTCTATTACTATGCAACATCTGATAACTATAAGATATTAAATCCAGATGCACAATTAAATGCAGATTATGTTGAGAAACATAAAACGTATTCAGAAGCAATTATAAAAGAATCAAATGATTTAATTCTTTATAATTTAATAGAATACACAAAGGAATAATTAATAAAATTATTCCTTTTTTTATGCCTCGTTGTTTGACTTGAATTGTCATATATTGTATAATTAATATACATAATATGTGAGGAGATGAAGTAGGATGAAAAATTATAAAGTAATAATCGCAACACATAAAGAATATAAAATGCCAGGGGATAGTTTATACTTGCCAGTTCATGTAGGAGCAGAGGGGAAAAAGGATATTGGATACACCAAAGATAATACAGGAGATAATATATCTACAAAGAACCCTTTTTTTTGTGAGTTAACAGGACTATATTGGGCTTGGAAGAATTTAGATGCTGATTATATAGGATTAGCTCATTATAGAAGACATTTCAGTCTTAAGAAAAGAAAATATAGAAAAGTTGAAGATACTTTAGCTCATGTTTTAACTAGAAAACAAGCTAAAGAAATATTTAAGAATACAGATGTTATTCTTCCTAAGAAGAGAAGATATTTTATAGAAACGCTATATAATCATTATAAACATACAATGCATATTGAAACATTAGATGAAACAAGAAAGATACTTGAAGAAAAGTATCCTAAATACTTAAAAGAATTTGATAGACTTAAGAAAAGAACTTCAATGCATGCATTTAATATGTTTATTATGAAGAAGGAAGTATTAGATGACTATTGTGAATGGTTATTTGATATATTATTTGAACTTGAAAAAAGAATAGATGCATCTAAGTATGATGCATTCCATGCTAGATTCTTTGGAAGAGTATCTGAAAGATTATTAGATGTTTATATATATACAAATAATATTAAATTCGTAGAAATACCATTTGTAGAAGTAGAACATATAAACTGGATTAAGAAAGGATTTGGATTCTTATTTGCTAAATTCTTTGGTAAAAAATATGGAAAGAGCTGCTAAAACAGAAAACTTGTAAAAGTAAAGGATAATAATATGGAAAAAAAGATAAAAATATTAACTATTACACCAGGATTAAATGTTTGTGGTGGTATAGAAAGTTATGTTATGAATTATTATTCAAGAATTCATAATGATGTTGAAATGGATTTTATTACACATGAAATAGCTGATGATACATATAAAAATATGATAGAAGCTAATGGAGATCATGTATATTTATTTCCAAAGATTGGTTTAAATGTTTTTAAAGTAAAAAAACAAGTTGAAGAATTCTTTGAAAAACATCATGATTATGATATTGTTCATTGTCATATGGCTAATGCTGCATTCTTATATTTAAAGATTGCTAAAAAATATGGTATAAAAGTTAGAATAATTCATAGCCATCAAAATAAAGCTGCAGATAAATTAAGTCATGCTATTAGAAATATACCTCTAATAAAAATTGGTGTTAAAAATGCAAATGTTTATTTTGCATGTTCTAAGTTAGCAGGAGATTATTTATTTAAAAAGAAGAAATATTATTTGATAAATAATGCTATTGATGGTAAGAGATTTAAATATGATGCAGTTAAGAGAAAACAAATGAGAAAAGAACTAGGTATTAGTGATGATACATTTGTTATTGGAAATGTTGGTAGATTATGTCCACAAAAGAATCAAAAGTTCTTAGTAGATGTTTTCAATGAAGTAAATAAAAAAGTTAATTCTAAACTAATGATAGTTGGAGATGGTGAATTATATAATGATTTAATAATTCATATTAGAGACTTAAAAATTGAAGACAAAGTATTATTATTACCTTCAACTAGTAAGATAGAAGATTATTATCAAGCAATGGATATGTTTGTTCTTCCATCTTTATATGAAGGACTAGGAATAGTTAATATTGAAGCACAAGCATGTGGATTAAAGACAATTGTTTCTGAAAGAGTTCCTGAAATAGCTAAGATATCTGATTTATTATCATTTGTTAATTTATCTGATGGCGAAAAAGCTTGGGCTAATGAAATAATCAAAAACAAAGATTATGAAAGAAAAGAACAAAAAGATATACTTGCAAAGAGTGGGTATGATATTGACACAGAATGTGAAAAATTAATAGATATATATAGAAATTTAATATAAAAAAGAAGGTTTGTTATGAAGAAAGTATTAGTTGTTGGTTTTACTGAAAATGTTGGTGGTTTAGAAACTGTTGTTATGAACTACTATAGAAATTTTGATAGAAAAAATATACAATTAGATTTCTTATATTCTACTGAAGATATTGCTTATAGAGATGAAATAAGTAAACTTGGTGGAAATGTATATAAAATAGAAGCTAAACATAGTAACTATTTTAAATATAAAAAAGATCTAAAAGAATTTTTCAGTAACAACGGTGACAAATATGACACTATTTGGGTTAATTATTGTAATATAACTAATTTAGATTATTTTAAATTAGCTAAAAAGTTTGGAATTAAAAAGAGAATTATTCATGCACATAATTCTCAAAATATGGGTTCTAAAATAAAAGGCATATTACATAGATTATATAAAAGAGTATTAACAAGATATGTTACTGATTTTTGGTCTTGTTCTAAAGAAGCTAGTGAATGGTTTTATACTAAAAAGATTATTAATTCAGATAAATATTTAATTGTTAATAATGCAATAGATGTTAATAAATATAGTTTTAATGAAAAGACTAGAACTAAGGTTAGAAAAGAAAATGGATGGACTAATAATATAGTTGTTGGTAATGTTGGTAGATTACATTTCCAAAAGAACCATTCTTTTGCATTAGAAATATTTAATGATTTTAAGAAGATTAATAATAGTGCGATATTTGTTATTGCTGGTGAAGGTGAAGATAGAGATATGCTTGTTCAAAAAGCTAAGAATTTAGGGTTAGAAGATAGTGTTAAATTCTTAGGAGCAAGAAAAGATGTTCCTGAATTATTAAGTGCATTTGACTTAACTTTATATCCATCATTATTTGAAGGATTAAGTTTATCAATAGTAGAAGCACAATGTGCTAAACTTATATCATTTGCATCTAATACAGTATCACCTGATACCAAAATGAGTGATTATTTATACTTTTTAGATTTAAAGGACTCATCAAAAAAGTGGGCAACATTTATGAATAAAAAGTATAGAGAATTTAATAGAAATAAAGCTACTAATGAAATAGAAGAAAAAGGATACAATATAGAAGTAGAAGCTAAAAAGATAGAAGAATTATTATAGGAGGATTATATGAAATATTTTATTATAGAAGGTAGTCCAGATTGCGCATTTAATGCTACAAATAAGCCTAGAGAAGATGTTGAAACAATTCTTAGAAGAGAAGATATTAAACCATTTCATATTTATACCGTTAGTGGTATTCAAAAGAATAAATTAATGAAATGGAAACAATTCATTGATTATAAAAAGAATACTAGAATTTGGGATAAAGCATTAAAAGAATTCAAAGAAGGAGATATTGTATTTATTCAATATCCTATATTAAATACAGCTTGGAATGTTAAAAAAGTAATAAAGAAATATAATGAAAAAGGTATCAAGTTTGTTGCTATTATACATGACTTAGATTCACTTAGATTAACTAAAGAAGAACATGGTGTATTTCGTTATAATAGAGCAGTAGATGAAGATAAAAACTTATTAAATGAAATGAGTTATATTATTTGTCATAATGCTTCTATGAAGAAAGTATTAGTTGATTTAGGTAATGATCCTAAAAACATTATAGAATTAAAATTATTTGATTATTTAATTGATTTTGAGCCTAAGAAGTTCAAAAGAACTAAAAATGATCCATTTATAATAGCAGGAAATTTATCTCCTGAAAAATCAAAATTTATTTCTTATTTAAAAAACTTAAATGTTAGTTTTAATTTATTTGGTGTAGGTTATACTGATGATATTGGTGGACCAAATATTAATTATAAAGGAAAGTTTAAACCAGAAGAATTATTAAATTATTTAGAGGGTGGTTTTGGACTTGTTTGGGATGGTAAATCTATTGATACTATTGAAGGTGGATTTGGTAGCTATCTTAGATATAATAATCCTTATAAAGTAACATTATATTTAACTGCAGGTATACCAGTTGTTGTATGGAAAGAATCTGCTTTAGCAGATTATATAGTTAAAAATAAATTAGGATTTGCTGTTAATAATTTACATGAGCTTGAAGATATTGTTAAAAATACAAGTGATAAAGAATATGAAGAAATAAGTAAAAATGTTAAAGCAATATCACATAAATTTATTAATGGAGAATTCTTAACTGAAGCAATTAAAAAGATTAAGTAAAGGAGTTAGATGATGATATATTTACTTCCAATATTATTATTAGCAATTTTTATATTAAGTATTATATGTAATAAAAAAGATATATCTGCACCAGCAGTTATATTCTCTTTTGGATTCTTATTCCAAAGTTTTTGGGCTTTTTTATATCATAAAGCATAGAGATTAGACTTACATTTAAATACTTTTCTTATACTATTTCTAGGTGTACTAGAATTCTTTCTAGTTACTATGCTTGTTAAGTTTATTGCAAATAAAATTAAACCTAGAAAAAAAGATGATAAACCATTTGTAATGCAAGAAATAAAAACAAATAAAATATTTGAATATTTATATTTAGCAGCATCTATTGTTATTACAATTGTTTATTTATACTTTGTAGTAAGAGCTGTTAATGGTTCATATAAGAGTATAGGTGCTATTATGCAAGCAATATCAGATTATGACGCCTATTTAAAATTCTCTGATGAATTTAGTAATAATAGTATTCCATTTATAATAAAGAATCTAAATTTAGCAGTTATATACTCTGGATATTGGTTCTTATATATAATTATTAATAACTTTTTCTATAATAAAAAGATTAGAGTAGTACAAGTATTAATATTTATTTCATCTTTAATGGCTGCTATAGTATCTGGATCTAGAACTCCAGTTATTATGATGGTAGTAGCAGGTATTTGCTATTATTTAATACTATTATTTAAAAAGAAAAATTATAAGAATTTATTTACTAAAAAAATGTTTATATATTTAATTATTCTTGGAGCAGGGGCAATTGGATTATTCTTCCCAGCAGCTAAACTTCTTGGAAGAAATATTAATTCTAATCCAGTTGATTATTTATCTATATATTGTGGAGCAGAAGTAAAGAATTTAGATACTTATCTTCAAGAGAGAAGATACTTATTTAAATATGATACTTATGGAAGTCAAACAATGTATAATGTAATACAATTTGCTTCTGATAAACTTCATATAAAAGGGTTAAAAGCATATAGATTAGATCTACCATTTAGAAAAGTAGATGATATTGATTTAGGTAATGTATATACAACATTCTATGCATATATATATGACTTTGGTTATGTAGGTATGTTTATATTTGTATTTATAATGGCTGCAATTTGTGCATCTTTATATGAATATATAATTAGACTAAGAAAATTAGATAAACCTAAATTTAGTGTATTAATATATGGTGTATTCTTTGGCTGTTTATTATTTTCATTCTTTAGTAATAAATTTTATGAAGAATTATTCTCACCAGTATTTATTAAAAAGATCATAGTATGGCTTGCTTGTACTTATGTATTTTGTAAGTTAGATCTTAAAAAAATATTTATGAAAAAATAAAAAATCTATAAGGGAGTAGAAATGAAGAAACATAATAATGTAAAAAAGAATTATATATATAATTTGATATATCAAGTAGTAGCAATTATTCTTCCAATAATTTCTACTCCATATATATCAAAAGTACTTGGTGCTAAGAATATAGGTATCTATGGATATACATTATCTATATCTGCATACTTTGTTTTAGCAGGTACTTTAGGAATGACTTTATATGGTCAAAGAGAAATAGCATATTTACAAAAAGATAAAGAAAAATATAGCAAAGCATTCTTTGAAATATTTTCTTTAAAACTTATTGTAATGAGTATGTCTGCACTCGTATTCTATATATTCTTTGTAAGGGGAAATAATAACTATAATTTATTCTATAAAATATTATTATTAGAATTACTTGCAAATGCTATAGATGTTAGTTGGTTCTTCCAAGGATTAGAAGAATTTAAAAAAACAGTATTAAGGAATTTAATTGTAAAAGTTGTTAGTGTAGCTTGTATATTTATTTTTATAAAAGAAAAATCTGATTTACCAATATATTTTCTTATATATACATTATCAATATTACTTGGTAATCTTTCTTTATGGGTATCAGTTCCAAAATATGTATGCAAAACTAAGATTAGTATAAAAGATGTATTTAAACATCTACCACCAACATTTATTATGTTTGTACCACAAGTTGCAATCCAAGTATATACTGTATTAGATAGAACAATGATTGGTAAAATAATATCTGATAAAACACAAGTTGGTTATTATACTCAAGGTGAAAACTTAATAAAATTATTATTAACTATTATTACTGCGTTGGGAACTGTTATGCTTCCTAGAATTGCAAATTCTTTTGTTAATAAAGATTATGATAAGATAAGAGAATATATTTATAAATCATTTAACATGGTATTCTTATTATCATTTCCAATGATAGCAGGAATCATAATGGTTGCAGATATATTTGTTCCAAAATTCTTTGGACCTGGATATGATGGAGTTGCTACAATAATGATAGTTATATCACCAATATTATTACTTATTGGAATGAGTAATGTTATTGGAGTTCAGTATTTATTGCCAACTAAACATCAAAAGGAATTTACTATATCAGTTATTTGTGGAGCTTGTGTTAACTTTATTATTAATCTTATATTAATAAGAAGATTTTATGCTGTAGGAGCTGCTATTGGAACAGTAATAGCAGAATCTGTTGTTACATTAGTACAAATAATATTTGTTAGAAAAGAAATAAAATTTACACATATTGTTAAGATAGCATTACACTATATATTACCAACAGTTATTATGACAGTATGTTGTTTCTTACTTAGAAGACAAGTAGGAACATCAACTAAGGCAATTATTCTAATTGCAGGATTTGGTGTATTTGTTTATGGAATATGCTTATTAATCTTTAAAAATCAATTTGTAATGGAAACATTAAATAGTGTAATAATTAGAGCTAAAAAGATATTAAAAATCAAAAAATAGGAGGTATTTTATGAAGTATGATTATTTAATAGTTGGAGCTGGTTTATTTGGCGCTACATGTGCTAATTTACTTGCTAAAAAAGGTAAAAAGGTACTAGTTATAGATAGAAGAAATCATATTGCTGGTAATGTTTATACTGAAAATGTTGAAGGTATAAATGTTCATAGATATGGTGCTCATATTTTCCATACTGATTATAAAGATGTATGGGATTATGTTAATTCATTTGTTGAATTTAATAGATATACTAATTCACCAATTGCTAGAATTGGTAATGAAGTATATAACATGCCTTTTAACATGAATACTTTCTCAAAGATTTGGGATGATGTATTTACTCCTGAAGATGCCATGAGACATATTAATGAAGAAAAGAAAGAAATAACAGGAGAACCTAAGAATCTTGAAGAGCAAGCTATTTCTTTAGTTGGAAGAAGTATTTATGAAAAACTAATTAAAGGTTATACTGAAAAACAATGGAATAGAGATTGTAAAGATCTTCCTGCGTTTATTATTAAAAGATTACCTGTTAGATTAATATATGATAATAATTACTTTAATGATAAATATCAAGGTATTCCAATAGGTGGATATACTTTACTTGTTGAAAGAATGCTTGAGGGAATTGAAGTAAGATTAAATACAAACTTCTTTGATAATAGAGAAGAATTAACAGCTTTAGCTGATAAAGTAATTTATACTGGACCAATTGATGAATTCTATGATTATTCACTTGGTAAACTTGAATATAGATCACTTAAGTTTGATACAAAAGTATTAAATCAAGCTAATTATCAAGGAAATGCTGTAGTAAACTATACTGGTCATGAAGTAGACTATACAAGAGTAATTGAACATAAACATTTTGAATTTGATTCAACTAGTCCTAAGACTGTTGTAACATTTGAATATCCATCTGATTATGAAGAAGGAATGGAAAAATATTACACAATTAACGATGATAAGAATAATGCTTTAGCAGAACAATATAGAGAACTAGCTTCAAAAGAAGAAAAGACTATATTTGGTGGAAGACTTGCTGAATATAAATATTATGATATGGATGATGTTATTAAATCTGCTTTTGATAAAGTAGAAAATTTATAAAACAATATAGGGTTTAGTTTATGAGTAAGAAAAAAGAGTATATAACTATTTTGAATACTATTTCAGCAATAGCTGTAGTATTTCTTCATACAAATGGTTGTTTTTGGGACTTTAATAAAGAAAAATATTGGATAACTGCAAATATAATAGAGTGCTTATTCTATTTTGCTGTGCCTATTTTCTTTATGATTTCAGGCGCAAAATTTGTGGAATATCAAGATAGATATTCTACTAAAGAATTCTTTAAAAAACGTGCTAAAAAAGTCCTTATACCGTTTATTTGTTGGGGAATTATTGCTCTTTTTTACTTACTTTTCACAAAAACTATATCAATACATGGTATTGATATTAAGTATATACTTAATGGTTTAATGAATGGGTCTTTCGTATCCATATATTGGTTTTTTCCACCATTATTATGTATATATTTATGTATGCCTCTATTTGCATCAGTTAAGGAAGAAAAGAGAAAAGTAGTTTTTTCTTATATTGCAATTATAGGATTTATATTAAATGCGTTAATTCCATTTATCATAAATATATTTAAACTAGATATTATATTTCCATATAGTATTAGTGTATGTTTTGGCTTTCTAATATATGTATTTATTGGTTATTTATTAGATAAGTATGATATGAAAAAAAGAGATAGATATATTATATATGCACTAGCAATTATTGGATTATTAATGCATATTATTGGAACCTACAAATTATCGTATGAATCAAATATGATTGTTGATACATTTAAAGGGTATGTTAATGTCCCTTGTATTTTATATTCAGTAGGAATATTTGTTTTTGTAAAAGAAATATGTAAGAAAACTAAAAAAATATTAGTATTAAATAAAATTGTGGATTATACATTTGGTATATATTTAATTCATTTCTTTATAATAGATATTATTAATAAAGTATTTGAATTTAATATAAGAAGTATATTTTATAGATTAGGACTACCATTTATAGTAATACCTTTATGTATGTTGATTACTTTTATACTAAGAAAGATACCAATTGTTAAAAAAATCGTTCCATAATAAATGTGTTAACTAGACAATAAAACTAAAATATAAATATTAGTTTTTTGTGTATGTGTGATATAATGTTGTATGTAAAGGATAGGTGTTATATGAGAAGAGCAAAAAGAAGAATTTCTATAAAGAAAGTTTCTATTTTAATCTTAATAATCTTATTACTTGCTGCTGGAGGTTTCTGTGTTTGGAAATTTGTAATTAATAAAGAAGAAACTCCAAAAGGTAAGAAAATAACAGCTAAATTAGAAGATAAAGTAGATATAGTTAATCTAGAATCTAAATCTAGACCATTTGCTATATCAATAAATAATACTCCTGTTGCAGTTAAAGTACAGGAAGGACTAAATAAAGCATATTTAATATATGAAATACCTACTGAAGGTAGTACTGCTAGATTAATTGCATATTTTAAAGATGTAGATGATACAAAAGTAGGAACTATTAGAAGTGCTAGACATAATATGCTTGATTTTGCTTTTGAATCTGATGCAATATTTGTCGCATTTGGTTGGAGTCATTATGCTAAAGATGATATGCTAGATAAAAACCTTGGAGTAGAGTATGTACAAGGTATTGTTGGAGAAGGTGGAATGTGGAGAGATAATCCAGAAAACCTAGATTCAGAACATACTGTTTACTTACAAACTGAAAAAGTTAAAAACTATGCAAAAGATAATAAAAAATACTCTTTAGAAAGTGAAAAAGCATCTGATACTATCTTATTAAAATATAATGAATTAGATGTTGATTTAAGTGATAAAGAGGGTGCTATGGTTGCTAACCACGTTTCAATTGAATATGGATCAGTAACTAATGATTTTGATTACAATCCTGATACTGGTATGTATACTAGAATTGTTAATGATCGTATAGCAGTAGACCATAATACTAAGGAGCAATTTACAACAAAAAATATAATTGTACAAAAAATTAAATATAATAGAACAGATGATGGATATTATTGGAATTTACATACAGTAGATTCTGGTGAAGGATATTACATTACAAATGGATATGCTATTCCAATTAAATGGAGCAAATCTGATAGAAAAGCAAAGACTAAATATACAAAGTTAGATGGGGAAGAACTAGAAGTATCTGATGGAAGAACATATATTGAAGTACAAGTTTCTTCTAGAGATACAATCATAGAATAGAGGAGAACAAAATGAAAAAGAATAATAAGCAAAAAAAAGTTAAAAATACTAAAAAAGGAAAGATAGCTAGTATTATAATAAGAACATTTTCATTTATTGTACTTATTGCATCAATAGTTTTATTAATATTATTCTTAAAGAATATAAATGATCTTAACATGCTTCCTATGAAATATTTCAAAATTGGAGCATTAGTTCTAATTGGAATAGAATTATTGTTTGCCCTTATATGTATTAATAAAAAGAAGGGCGGAGCCTTATTAATAATTCTAGATATTATTATGATAGCCTTTATGGTTGTTCAATGGTTTGGTATTTCATATATAGGTAAGACTCAAAAATTCTTAAAAGATAATTTAATGAAAGATTATGATGTAGATGAATATTATGTTGTAACAAATATATATTCTGAAATTAAAGATATTAAAGAAGCAAATGGTGGAAAATATATTATTATGTTGACACTGATCATCTTAGTGAATTAAAGGATGCCTTAAAGAAAAAAACAACAGCTAAAATTGAAAAGGAAGAAAGCATTACTGACTCATTATTAAAACTATATACTCCAGAAAATCTTGTAATACTTAATTCTGGAACATATCAAACACTTACTGCTAATGAAGAAGATACATTTGGACAAAATATAAAAATTATAGATACAATAAAAATATATATCAAGAAAGAAAAAAAGGGTGGTAACAAACCTAATGCTGATATAACTAGTAAGCCATTTATTATTTTCTTAAGTGGTATAGATACTAGAGGTAAGACTTTAGTTAAGAGAAGTTTATCAGATGTTAATATGTTAATTGTTGTTAATCCTGAAACTAAAACAATTCTACTTGTAAGTATTCCAAGAGATTCGTTTGTTACTCTTCATGGTTATGGTAGAAAAGATAAATTAACACATGCTGGATCTTTAGGTGGTCTTGAATTATCTAAATCTACAGTTGAAGATTTAATGGGTGTTAAGGCTGATTATTATGCAAGAGTAAACTTCCAAGCCGTAATAAACCTAGTTGATACTGTTGGAGGAGTAGATGTAGAAGAAGATCCAGAAATCACAAAGAGATTTTCTTGCTGGACAGATAGAGGATGCTGGATTGAGCCTGGAGTTAATCATTTAGATGGTAGATGTGCTTTAGCATTTGCTAGAGAAAGATATCAATATTCAAAAGGTGATATGCAAAGAAACATAAATCAACAAAAGGTATTAAAGGCATTATTCTCTAAAATGACTTCTTCACCTTATCTAATAATTCAGTATGAGAATTTATTAAATGCTGTAGATGGTACATTTGAAACTGATATGCCTATAGAAGATATATCAGCATTAGTTCAATATCAATTAAGTGATATGTCAGCTTGGACATTTGAATCTGCAAATGTATCTGGTGGCACTGGTAGAGAAGTAACATATTCTGGTGGATCTACACCATTATCTGTAGTATATCCTAGCCAAAAGACAATTAATGAAGCTAAGGATGCTATAGCTAAGGTAATTGCTGGTGAATCGCTTCATCCAGAAGAAGAACAAACAACCGAATAATAAGTAAAAGTTTTACATTTTGTAAAACTTTTTCTATTTATTTCATGTTATAATGATTATAGGAGGTACTCTTATGAAAAAGAAGAAATATTTTGACATAATTATTCTATTATTTTTAGTACTTAATCCTTTATTAGATTTACTTGGATGCTTTCAAAATAAATATTTTAATATCCCAATAGAAATTAATTATATTATTAGAGGTTTTTTCTTTCTTGGAATATTTATATACTTATTTATTAAGAAAGATAATAGAAAAATGTTAATAGTATTTTTAATATATTTCTTACTAGCTATATCTTCATTCTTTATGAGAAAACTAAATATGTATGAAGAACTAGTTAATATATTAAAAATATTCTATTTACCTGTTATGATGATGTTCTTTTCAAAGTATAAAAATGAAAAGATTGATGATAGATTTATATTAGATATATATTTCTTATATATTGTTACATTCTTTATAATGTATATATTTAAAGTAAATAAAAGTTATATAAATGCAATTGGTGTTATATTAGTTGGGCTTTTACCAATAACTTTAAATTATGTTATTGAGTCTAAAAACTATATTTTAAAAGTTGTATTTGGTTTAGCTTTAGCAGCTAGTATATACTTTATAAGTACTAAATTAATGGTACTAGGAGTATTCTTAGTTACTATATGTACTTTATTTGGTAAATACAAATATGAATTCATTTATAATGGATTTAAAAAGAAAATGAAAGTAATACTAATATTCCTAGCATTTATTTCAGTATTTGTATTACTTGTTAGATTCTCACCATTCTATGTTAATGTTAAGAATCAAATTATTGGTTTAAATATTCATAGTTTTAAAGATGTTTATAAACTTAGAACTATAGATAGATTTGTATTCTCTGGTGGTATTACTAGAGTAGATAATGTTATGGGGCCACTTTTAAAACATGGTTATACAAATATTATGTATGGTATTGGCAAGACTGGAGTAGTAAATGCAATTGGAAAATATACTGGAATAGATATATTTGATATATTTGCAACAATTGGTTTATTTGGTGGAATAATATTTATATTTATGTTTAGTTTAGTACATAGAAATACTGAACTTAAGAAAGTATACTATTTCTCATACTTAGTATTTATTATTACATCTATCTTTATTGGTAGTGTACTAATATATCCATCTATTTCAATACTAATGTCTACACTATATTTAGTGTCATTCAATTCAGATAAGAAAACTAAAACTGTTTAATTAATTTAAACAGTTTTTTAGTGGAATTATTTATAATTATAGTCAATATAATACTAAAGGGGGTTAGTATTATAAAAAGAATAATTAAATATATTGTAATAATTCTAGTAATAGTATTTATAATTATCTTTTCTATATTAAATAATAAAAAAGATAAGAAAGTGGACATTGTTAAAAAAGAAGAACCAATTATTGTTGAGAATATAGAGAAGATGGTTTATTTGATTGATAAAAAGAATTCAAATGTAGATGAACTTTTAAAAGATAATGTAGTTGTTAAATATGAAACTGTATATATTTGTGAAGAGGAGGAAGAAACTACTATTGAAGAAGAAGTAGAAATGGAAGAAGAAAATGAAATTACTGAAGAAGTAGAGCAAAAGAAAGGAATAGTGGAAATTGATGGGATTAGTTATTATTTTGATGATAATTATAAGCTCAGAAATGAATTTACTATAAGAGATGGTAAAGTTTATTATGAGGATAAAAAAGGATTACAATTAGTAGATGGTATAAGATATTATTTTGATTTTAATGATGGGCATTTAGTTAGATCATCAGTTAAAAGTGTAATTGATATTTCTTCTTGGCAAGGAGACATAGATTTTGATGCATTAAAAAACTCTGGATTAGTAGATGGAGTAGTTGTTAGAGTGGGTTATGGAACTACATTAAACTCTAAATGTGGTATTGATAATAAATTTGAAAGAAATATTAGTGAACTTAATAGATTAGGTATTCCGTATGGTTTATATATTTATGGTTATGCACAAAATGAATATGCTGCCAATATTGAAGCTAGTTTTGTTTATGACATGATTAAAAAGTATAATGTGAATTTATATTATCCAGTATTTTATGATGCTGAATTAAGGACATATAATGGCGTTTCTTACACTAAAACATTATACTCTAAGGTAATTAACACATTTACTAATAGTCTTGAATCTAAAGGCATTAAAACAGGTGTATATGGTAACTTATATATGCTTACAAAAGGATCATTAAATGATCCGAGTATAAGAAGTAAAGATATATGGGTAGCTCAATATTATAATAAGTGTCAATATGATGGAGATTACATTGGATGGCAATATTCATCAAATGGTAATATACCTGGGATATCCGGAAGAGTGGATGTAAATATTTTTAATTATTGATGTAAATTTTTATTTTTATAAACCCATTTTTTAGAATATATGTTATTATAGTATATGTATGATAAAGGTGGTTGTAAAATGAAAAAATTAGATAAAATTGTATTATTTTCTGTATTTGCTTTATTAGTAGCAATAATTGTATTAATGGTTATTATGTTAGTTCAACAAGGTAAGATATTCTTAGGTAGAAATGTAGTTTATGAGAACGTAGTAGAAGAGAAAAAACTAGTAAGTGAAAATATTGTTTTCCTTGGAGATTCAATAACTGAATTCTATGATCTTGATAAATACTATGATGATTATTATCATGTTCAAAGTGGTCATAGTGGAGATAAAACATATCAAATACTTGATAATATGTATGAAAGAGTATATAGATATAATCCATCAAAAGTATTTATAATGCTTGGTATTAATAACTTTGTTTATGATGGTGCATCTGCTGAAGAAGCTACTAATGATATTAAGGAAATATGTGAAAAAATAAAAGAAAGAAATAAATACACAGAAATATATATTGAATCAATTTCTCCATATTCAAATAAATGGAAAGATGAACATGATGGTGGAGCACACGATGCTGATGAAGTTAATCCAAAGGTAGTAGAAGCTAATAAAATATTAAAGAAATATGCTAAAGATAATAATTATGTTTACATTGATATTTATTCTGAAATTGTAGATGAAGATGGAAAATTTGATTTAAAATATACAGATGATGGTCTTCACCCAAATGATGAATGTTATAAAGTAATAACAGAAAAATTAATTAAATATATGAAATAAGAGTTTTAATAAAACTCTTTTTTTGTTATAATATATATAATAAATACTTAAAATAGACATGGAGGAAAACATGCAAATATATGATTTTATAGAAATAAAACATCAAGTTATAGCTGGTATTAAAAATCCACATTTAAACTTAGAAGGTGTTTGTACAAAGAAAGACGTTTCATTTGTTGTATTAGAAGATGGTGAAGAAATAGATTTTGATTTACTAGATTCAGATGAAGAAAATGGTTTTTATATAAAAGCAAAATTAAAAATAGATGCAAAATATATTAAAGTTTATGTTTTAGACGGAAGCAGAAGATTAATTATTTTTTCTAGTAAAATGAGTGTATTTAATAGAATTGCTTATAAATTTGAAATACTTGTAACAAGTATATATATTTATTTAAAAGTATTCTTTCCAACTTTTGGTGAAGGTATAAAATACTTATGGAAAAAACATCACTTATTAACTTCGTTTAATCTATGGCCTAAATATTGTAAAAAGTTTTCTAAAGTTATGAAACAAAGATACAATAAAGCAATAGAAGATTATGATGAAAAATTGTATTAATAATGAGGATGTTATATGAATAAGAGTAGACAATCTAATTTTGAATTAATGAGAATCATTTCTATGATTTTCATTGTTATGTGGCATTTTTTATATCATGGTGGTTTATTTAATAATAGTGTAGGTGTAACTAATTATCTTAGTGTAATTCTATATGCATTATTAATAATCCATGTTAATTCGTTTGTTTTATTAACTGGATACTTCAACCATGATAAGAGTTTTAAATTATCTAAAATTGTAAAACTAAATAATTCTATGTGGTTTTATAAAGTATTAATTTTAGTATTATTTATTATTTTTACATCAATGCCTTTTACTAAATCATTTATCATTAAAACTGTATCTCCAATACCTAGATTTAATGATTATTGGTTTATTGTTCTTTATATAATTTTATATTTAATAAGTCCAGCATTAAATCTTGTTATTGAGAATGGTGGTAAAGATAAACATAAGAAAATAATTGTGGCTTTACTTATAATAAGTTTTCTTGCTTTAATAACTGAAAATGAATTTATATTTGGAGTTAATGGTGGTTTTTCATTATTTTCATTTATACTTCTATATTTTATAGGTGCTTATTTACATAAATATCCTATAGAAAAAACAAAGTTATTTAGATCAAAAAATAAAAAGAAAATTATTTTAATTTCATTTTTATTATATGCTTTCTTAGCATTGATTAATTGTTTATTATATCTTATTGGAAGAGGTCATACTGAATCTAGTAATTTTATAATTGGACATATTTCAAGAATATTTGTTGATGGTTTTTCAGCATATTCTAATCCATTAATAATAGCTGAATCAGTTTTTTATTTTGTTATATTTAGTCAATTGAGTTTTAAGAATAGATTTATTAATCTGGTCAGTAAGAATGTATTAGGTGTATATCTAATTACAGAAAACTTTATACTTAGACCATGGATATATAATTATCTTGGATATGACTTAGAGCAATATTCTATTGTATATCTTGGGTTAGCTATTATATATTCGTTAGGTATTTTTGGAGTATGCGTTTTATTTGAAATGCTAAGATCATTAGTCTTCAAATTCTTTTATGATAGAAAGATATCTGGTAAATTAAGAGATAAGATTAAGAAACTATTTAAGAAAGTTAATATAAATTGGTAATAAAAAGAGTTATCTAATTAAACTAGATAACTCTTTTTTATTTAATTCTTTATCATTTACTATCATTGAATAAATATTAGTAACTTTAAGTTCGAATTCTAATTCTTTGTTAAACTTAGTATATATTGGTATTTGTATATTCTTTTTAATACTGTTTAAATACTTTTGACCAATACTATTAAAACCAAGTATTCTTAAATATTTAATATTTTTTTCATTTTCATCTTTTTTAAATGAAAGAAGAATAGATACAAACATTCTTTTTAATTTATTAACTGTATATCTTTTTGTTTTAACTTTATCAATTAATTCTTCAATTGAATTACATTCATTAACACATTTCTTTAATCTGTTTTCTATACCTTCATCTACTAAGTTATATTCTTCTAGACCATCATCTGATATAATTTTATATTTTAGAAGTTCAAAATAAGATGGAGTATAGTATTTAACTATGGCATTTTTTGGAACATATTTTTTTATATCAATACTATTTATATTATCTCTAATAGCATTAGCAGATATAATCTCACTATCTAATTCATTAGAATTATAATTATTGGTTCTTTGGATAGTAACAGGAACAATTTTTGATTTTAAAGCTTGAATTCTTTTTATATAAGAAACTCCTAAAGTGTCATTAGGTTCTATATCGTTTATTCCATATGGTTTTAAGGCTTTAAACAAAGCATTTTTATAACTTATACCTTTATCCATATATTCTTTTACAGCTTTATTATATTCTTTGCTATTTTGTATATTACATATTTCTATTAATTTATCTACATCATTTGTTTCAGATCCAAATACTAGATAATCACAATCTAGATAGTTTAGAATATCTACTGTTTTAGCAAAAGTATCTGCTGATTGAACAACAAACTTAGTAGGTATTTCTACAACTAAATCAACACCATTATCTATAGCTATTTTAGTTTTATCCCATTTATTAATTATAGAGACATCTCCTCTTTGGGTAAAACATGAACTCATAGCTAAGATAATCATTGAATCTGGAAACATTTCTTTAATTTTATCTATGTGATATTTATGACCATTATGAAATGGATTATATTCACATATTATTCCAACTTTTACCATATTATTTCTCCTTGGTAAGTATTTTAACATATGTAAAAAGCAATGTAAATAGATAGAAAAATGTTCGTAAATAAAGTGAAAACCTTTAATTATTAGTGTAAATTTGATATAATTTAAAGTGGAAAAGAAGTGATAAAATGCAGAGCATTTATGGTATAACTAGAAAAAAACTAGAAGCTTATTTTGAAGAAATAGGTGATAAAAAGTTTAGAGCTACTCAAATATATGAATGGCTTTATAGAAATAAAGTAAAGTCTTTTGATGAGATGACTAATCTTAAAAAAGATTTAATAGAAAAGTTAAAACAAGAATATACTTTTGATGATATTAAACTAGTTATAAAACAAGAAGATGAATTAACTTCTAAATATTTATTTGAATTAAATGATAAACATAGAATAGAAGCAGTTTTAATGAGGCATGACTATGGTAATAGTATTTGTATTTCATCTCAAATAGGATGTAATATGGGATGTGCTTTTTGTCAAAGTGGTAGACTTAAAAAAATAAGAAACTTAACTGTTTCTGAAATGCTTTTACAAGTTATGAGAGTAGAAGAAGATCTTGGTGAAAGAATTAGCCATGTTGTTATTATGGGTATTGGTGAACCGTTTGATAACTATGATAATGTTATAGACTTTGTAAGAATAATAAATGACCCTTATTCACTTGCAATAGGAGTTAGGCATATAACTGTTTCAACTTGTGGAATAGTACCTAAAATATATGCTTTAGCAGATGAAAATCTAGATATTAATCTAGCAATTTCACTTCATGCACCAAATAATGATCTAAGATCAAAAATAATGAAAATCAATAACGCTTATCCACTTGAAGAAGTGATGAAAGCAGTTAAAGATTATATAGATAAAACAAATAGAAGAGTTACATTTGAATATATTATGCTTGATCATGTTAATGATACTAAAGAATGTGCTTTAGAACTTGTAAAGCTTATTAAAGGATTAAATGCATATGTTAATTTAATCCCATATAATGAAACTGAAAATATTGAGTTTAAACGCTCAAAATCTTCACAAATTAATGAGTTTTATGATATACTAAAGAAGAATAATATAACATCAACAATAAGAAAAGAATTTGGATCAAATGTATCTGCAGCTTGTGGACAACTAAGAGCTGAAAATATAGAAGGAGAGATATAAATGGAAAGTTATTTTTTAACTGATACAGGAAAAGTTAGAGAACATAATGAGGACAGCGTAACTATATTAAAAAATAAAAAAGATGAATATTTACTTGCAGTAGCAGATGGTATGGGTGGACATAAAGCTGGTGAAGTTGCTTCATCTATGGCTATTAAACACCTAACAGAAAGTTTTAATAGTTTAGATTCAATGGGAGATAAAAAAACTTGCGTTGAATGGATTAGAACTAATGTTAATAAAATCAATGACGAAATATTTGAATATACTAAGAATCATCCCGAAAGTAAAGGAATGGGTTCAACTTTAGTTATGGCTATTTATACTAAAGATTATTTATTATTTGCTAATATTGGAGATTCATCAGGATTTGTTATTAAGAAAGATGAACTATTTAAAATAACTAAAGATCATACTTTAGTTAATATGCTTGTTAATAATGGTGAATTAACAGAAAGTCAAGCAGCTAATCATCCTAAGAAGAATATTCTTATGAGAGCACTTGGCGCTAATAATCCTATAGAAGTAGATATCTTCTCAGTAGAAGAAGAAGTTTCTGGAATAGTTCTATCTTCTGATGGACTAACTTCTATGCTTACAAAAACTCAAATAGAAAGAGTACTTGCAAATAAAGAACTTAGTCTATCTGAAAAAGTAATTAGATTAATTAGAAAGAGTAATATAAGGGGCGGACTAGATAATATTTCAATCGCTTGTTTAATGATGGGAAGTGATAAATAGTGATAGCAAAGGGTCAAAAGATTAACGATAGATATGAAGTTAAAGCTTTAATTGGTGAAGGTGGAATGGCCAACGTGTATCTTGGTTATGATTCTATCTTAGAAAGAGACGTTGCTATTAAGGTTTTAAGAGGTGATCTAGCAGATGATGAAAAGTTTGTTAGAAGATTTAGAAGAGAAGCTCAAAGTGCATCTTTATTAAATCATCCAAATATAGTTCAAATATATGATGTAGGAGAAGATGATGGAAACTTCTACATAGTAATGGAATATATTAATGGTCAAACATTAAAACAAATTATTAAAAAAAGAAAGAGATTATCAATCTCTGAAACAATAGATATTATGTGTCAATTAACAGATGGATTATCATCTGCACATGATTCATATATTATTCATAGAGATATTAAACCTCAAAATATAATGATACTTGATGATGGTATGGTAAAAATAACTGACTTTGGTATTGCTATGGCAGTTAATGCATCAGATTTAACTCAAACTAATTCAGTTATGGGATCTGTTCATTATTTACCACCAGAACAAGCATCTGGTAAAGGTAGTACTATTAAGAGTGATATTTATTCACTTGGTATTATGCTTTATGAAATGCTTGCAGGTACTATGCCATTTAGAGGAGAAACAGCTGTAGAAATAGCTATGAAGCATTTAAAAACTCCAATGCCAAGTATTAGAAAAATAAGAGATGATGTTCCACAAAGCTTAGAAAATATAATTCTTAAAGCAGCTGCTAAGAATCCAAAGAATAGATATAACAATGTTAGAGAATTATATGAAGATTTAAAAACTTGTTTAGACGAACAAAGAAAAGATGAAAAGAGAATTGTATTTAAATATCCTGAAAATGAATATGATAATGAAAATACAGTTGTAACTAATAATCTTAAAGATGAAATAAAGAAAAAAGAAGAAGAGAAGGAAGAAAAGAAAAAGATTGAAGTTAAAGAAATTGAAGAATCAATCGAGGATAGAAGAATGAGTAAATTTACTAAATTATTAATAATTTTAGTGTCAGTATTAGTGGTAGCATTATTATCAGTATTTATAATATTACCAGCTATATTACCAAATCCTACAATCTATGTTCCAGATGTATCTGGTTTATCTGTTAATGAAGCAAGAACTGTTTTAAAAAATGAAAAATTAAAAATAGCTGCTACTATCAAAGAAGATTATACAGATGATGTAGAAAAAGGGAAAGTAACTAGAACTGTTCCTAAAAAAGGAGCTGCTGTTAAAAAAGGAGCTACTATAACTCTATATAAATCTCTTGGAAGTAATAGAACTGAAATAGAAGATTATACAGGACAAGAAGCAGAAAAAGTTAAAACTTTATTAGAAGATGCTAAGGGTGCAGGATTAAATGTAATTATCGAAAAGAAAGAAGTAGATAAAAAAGCTGATTACTTAGATAAAGCTAATATTATTATTGGTCAAGAACCTGCTGCAGGTGAAAAACTTGTTACTGGTGATATTCTTAAGATATTCATTCCAGATATATTAACTGAATATCCTGATTTCTTGAAAGGATATACAATTGATCAAATTCAAAGTTTCTGTGATGATTATGATATTCATTTAACTGTTAAAGAAGTTGAAACTGAAGATAAACCAGCAGGAACAATTCTTTCACAAAGCAAATCTGCAACTTCAAATATATCTAAAGGTGATGAAATAGAAGTTGAAGTAGCTAAGAAACCTGTAGTATTAGAACCATTAGATGGTGAATCAGGAAATAGTGAAAATGAACAGAATAATCAAGACAATTAGTAACGACTATACAGTCGAATTTGATAATAAAGAAAAAAGAGTCTGCAAAGCTAGAGGAGTATTCCGTAATAAGAATATTACTCCTTTAGCAGGAGACTATTGTTTAGTTAATGATGATAATATTATCGAAGAAATATTAGAAAGAAAGAATAGTTTAGATAGACCTCCTGTAGCAAATATAGATATTGCTATAGTAGTTACATCTATTGTTAATCCTGATTTTTCTTCAAAGTTATTAGATAAATTATTAACTGTTATAGAATTTAATAATATTGAACCAGTTATATGTTTTACTAAATTAGATTTATCTGATTTAGATATTAAATCATGTAAAGAGTATTATGAAAGTATTGGTTATAAAGTAGTAACTAATGAAGAATTAGATAGAATAAAAGAAATTATTAAAGGAAAAACCGTTATATTAACAGGTCAATCAGGATCAGGTAAATCTACTTTATTAAATAGATTAGATCCTAGTTTAGATTTAAAAACTGATGAAATATCTAAAGCGTTAAATAGAGGAAAACATACTACTAGATGTGTTGAATTCTTTGAAGTATGTGATTCTTATGTTGCAGATACTCCAGGTTTTTCTAAATTAGACTTTAATAATATGACTAAAGAAGATATTAAGAATAGTTTCATAGAGTTTAATAACTATGAATGTAAATATTCTGATTGTATGCATATTAAAGAAGATGGATGCGTAGTAAAAGAAGCTGTTAATAATGGTGAAATTATTAAATCTAGATATGAAAACTATGTTAGTTTTATAAATGAAAAGGAAAATGAAAGATGAAAATATCAGTATCAATATTAAAAGAAAAAGATAATATTAGAGAAACAATTGAAAAAATAAATTTAACTGATGCAGATTATATTCATATAGATGTACAAGATAATACTTATACATCTAATGTTAGTTTTCCTGTGGATAGTTTAAGTGATATAAATGAATATAATAGTAAAAAACTAGATGTTCATTTAATGTGCACAGAACCTGAAAGTTTAATAGAAGAATATTCTAAACTAAATCCTGAATATATTACATTTCATATAGAAGCTGTATCTAATGTATATAAATATATTCAGTTAATTAAATCTAAAGGAATAAAAGTAGGAATTGCTTTAAATCCTGAAACTGATATTAATCCTATAGTGGAATATTTACCATATATAGATCAAGTATTAGTTTTAAGTGTTACTCCAGGTTTAGGAGGACAATCATTTATAGATAATACTTCATATAAAATGGAAGAATTAAAAGGTTTAAAAGATAGATTTAGTTTTGTACTATCTGCGGATGGTGGAATAAATGATAAAACAATAGGTCTAATTAATAATTATGTTGATATGGTTGTATCAGGCAGTTTTATTACTGATAGTGATAATTATCAGGAAAAAATTGACTTATTGAAATAATAAAAGTTTAGTAGTATAATGAATACTAAGAATAGGAGATAGGGTATGAAAAAAAGTGAAAAAGATTCTAAAGTTAAATCTGAAGTTAAAGAAACTAAAGAAGCAAATGTAGAAAAAGTTAAGGTTGAAAAAGTAAAGAAAACTAAGACTGAATTTAAAATAACTAATACACATAAGATAATAGCAGGTGCTGTTTTAGGTGTATTAATTATTATTGGTTTATGTTTATTTATTTTTAGAACTAAAGTTGATACTATTACTAGAGTTAAAAAGACTGCTACTGCTAAATACTATAGTGTTGAATGTTTAAATACTAAGTGTGATTATATAGTAGCTGCTAAAGGTGATAGACTTGGTAAAGTAAAAGTTAATATTTATAATGCTAATGGTACAAAAGTAGCTAATTATAAAGACAAATACTATAGTAGAAATAGTTATGTTTTAAGCGTTGCAGATGTATCTAAAAATTATATTATTTTTAAGAAAGTAGGTAAGACTACTAATAAGAGTGAAGGATATTTAATTGCTACTACTAAAGGTAGAAATAAGTATTCAACAGGTAATACTTTAACTAAGATTAATGATAATTTAATTGCAGAATATGATTCTAAAGATAATAATTATTATGTACTTACTAGTAAAGGTAAAATTATTTATGATGGTGTAACTAGTATTAATAAGTTTGCTAGTGATAGCATAATTGCTTTATCAGTAAAAGGTAATAATATTTTAGTTAATGCTAATGGAGAAATAATTTTAAATGGATATACTGTTTCTAAAGAAGTAGTAAATGCTAATGGAGAAACATTATATTTAATTGTTTCTGATTCTAGAGCTAATGCTTATTATTATTTTGATATTAATTCTGGTAAGATTATTGGACAAGGATTTAATGGGTATACATCTTCTGAAAATGAAGGAGAATTAATTATATCTAGAAAAGATGAACATGCATCTTATAAATATTTATTAAGTGCTAATGGTAAACAAACTAAGTTAGAAGATGATACTGTTACTGAAAGAGTAGCATTCATTAAAGAAAAACTTGGTAGTGATTATGCATTATATGTATCTTCTGTAGTTAAAGCAGATCAAAGATATGTATTTGTTAATAAGATTGATGATTCATCATTTGGTGTATATGATGTTAATAGTGGTAAATATACTAAGTTATATAACTATTCATCAGATTCTAAATCTACTACTATTTATGATTTAGATTCTAAAGGTGATAATATCTACATGCAAACTAATTGCTATAAAGGATATTGTGATAAAGATACACTATACATATATGATTTAACTAACAATAAAGAATTATTTAAATCTATTGGTAATTCAGGTGTTCAAAAATATGCTGAATATACTAATGGTTATAAAGTAATTAGATATTCTACTACTGCTGAAAATGAAAAATATCAAGGTAAATATGTTTTATTTGATAATAAAAATAAAGAAGTATTAGTATCTCCTAATATTATTATTCCAGTAGGAGAAGAAAACTTATTTGGTGAAGTAGTTTCTACTAAAGCATTAATTTTATATTCTACTAAAGATAAAAAAGCATTAAATAATGATAATTATTTAGGTAGCAAGATTAATGTTAAGAGTAGTTATGTATATAAATTCTCTGATAAAGAAAATACATATTTATATAGTGCTAATGGTAAGAAATTAGCATCTATTAAGACTTCAGATGCTAAATTAATTTATTCTGACGAAACTATAATTTATATTTTAAAAGGTAGAATTCATATAGTTGATCCAACTACTGGAAGAACTAGAAAATATAGATTAAAAGCTGATGAAAGAATTAATGATTTATCAGGTGATACTATACCTCCATATAGAAATACTTTATATATTAATAATACAAAGAAAAAATATGTAAAAATTGTTAATGTTAAAGGAAAAACTATTAAGAAAATTAAAGGTGTAGAAATCAAAGAAGTTGTTAAAAATGATAAAACTAACAATGTAATTTTAATTGTTAGAAAACTTAAGAACAACAATAATAATTTTGGTATTTATATTGCTAAATAATTTTATTAAAAAATAACAAAAAACTAGTGTAAAACTAGTTTTTTTTATGGTATAATTTTAGTAGTATTGATAATGATAATAGGGTATCAATTTTGGAGGTATTTATTATGAAAAAAATGAAGACTAAAAAGATAATTGCTGCATCGTTAATTTTAGTATTAGTTGCTGCAATTTTTTCAATTATTAAGATATCAAGTGTTGATAAATTCAAAGGATTAGTAAAGGTTAATAAAGCTAGCTTAACTAGTATATCAACTAAACTAAGTGCAAATATTAGTGATTTATCAGCAGATAATAATATCGAAGTAAAAGGATATGATGAAGTAGATTATAATATTTCATATACATTATCTGATTACTCAGGAGAAAGAGATGTTATTATAAATGCTAAAATAGATGAAAATGATCCATATGCATCATTTAAAGAAGTAACAGGAACAGATATTACTTCTGTTTTATCATCAAATAGAAAAGAAATAACAATCACAATATCTAACTTACCTTCAAATCAACCAATAAATAGCAAAGTAACAATGTTAATTGTTAATGCTCCAAAAGGATACACAGTAAGACCTACAATTAGAATAAAAGAATCTACATCAGATGACTATACAAATATAACTGTTAGAGATGTAACAGTTAATACATCAAGTGTTCAAGGTAGAGTTATTGATGAAGATGGTAACAAAGTATCAAATATATT
>JAEEGJ010008884.1_pt1 | contig 27388 bp, 23 predicted proteins | sample 8958761 | NCBI WGS metagenome assembly JAEEGJ01 (sample SAMN16246546, study PRJNA631951) | gut metagenome | biome: gut microbiome; feature: rumen; material: RS-attached | host: Bos | place: Iran: Karaj | collected 2018-10 | reverse complement strand
GAGAAGCTCGACTATATCTCTTCGAGTGGTCTGCGCCTCTTCCTGTCATTGCTCAAGGTGGCCAAGTCGAAGGGCAGTAAGGTCTGCGTCGCAGCCATGAACGATAATCTCCGCCAGGTGTTTGCCATGACAGGCTTCACCCACCTCTTCGAGTTCGTATGACACCCATGCAGAGCCCCCATACCGCGGAACTTCTCGACGCCTATCGCGCCGAGTTGCCGCAGTTGGAGCAACTGGCAGAGCAGGCTTCCAGCATGCTTCGCGAAGCCCTGCGCGAACAGAACATCCAACTGAACACCTTCGAGCGGCGCATCAAGACGGAAGAGTCGCTGACAGGTAAGTTGGAGAAGAAAGGTTATAAGTACCAGACCATCTACGACATCACCGACCTCGTCGGCATCAGGGTGGTCACGTACTATACCGACGATGTGGACAAGGTAGCCGCCATCACCAAGAAGATCTTCGACATCGACTGGAAGAACTCCGTCGACAAGCGCAAGCATCAGCTTGACAGTTTCGGCTACCTCTCGCTCCACTATATCTGCTATCTGAAGGAAGGACCGCTGCGCAGCATCCCCTTCGAGATACAGATGCGAACGGCCCTGCAGCATGTATGGTCGGCTATTGAGCACGACATCGGCTACAAGGGAGCCGTCAAGCTGCCGCCAGAGTTCGTCAGGCAGTTCAGCCGTCTGGCAGGCATGCTTGAGATGGCCGACGATGAGTTCAGCCGTCTGCGCACCACGATGACAGAATACCGCCGACAGGTGCAGGCGTTAGTCAAGTCTGGCCATTTCAGCGAGGTGTCGCTCTCAACCGACTCATTCCGACAGTTCCTTGAGCTGCGTCCCTTCGACCGTCTGAACCAGCGTATCGCCGCCGTCAATCAGGCAGAGATCTTCCCGGCTCCGATGATGCAGTTCCTGCCCATCTTCGAGACCTTCCGTTTCAAGAACCTCGGCGACGTGCAAAGTTTCATAGAGGAGAACAGCGAGGACGCCTACCAGCTGGCCCTCTCCCAGCTCGCCGTTACCGATCTCGACATCCTCTCCGAGTCCATCGGACTGCAGAACCTCTGCTTGGTCTATGCCATCAAGCAAGGCGGCGGTCTCTATGGCGTCAAGACCATTTACGACGCCATCAATGGCGAACAGGCTTCCAACATCACACTGGCCGAAGCCGTCTTCCACCTGGCCCAGCAGCTCCCGTTCATGCACAAGTAATAAGGCAGAAAAGTGTCGTATTGTTCATTTGGGGGAGATAGAACGATAAAAATAATTAAAAATGATTCAACTCGCGCAAGAATATTTGCGCGAGTTTTTAATATTTTGTATATTTGTGGCTGATTTAAGCGTTACTGACGCAAAAATATTTGCATGAGTTATGATTATAGACAGTCTTATCATCAAGGGGTTTTCCAATATTGAGCATATACGTTTGGATATTGGAGATATAAACGCTCTTATCGCGCCTAACGGATATGGCAAGAGCAATGTTCTAAATGCCATCAGTTTTGGCTTGATGTATCTGAATGCTAATGAAGAAACAAAAGGCCAGATGCTTCGAAGCCGCTTTCTCCCCATTAATGTCTCAATCAGGGAAAAGAAATTCCACTTTGAGATTCTTGGTCGATTACAACGTGAGGGACGCACAGAGCTTGTGCAGTATGGTTATGAATGCCAGTGGGCAGAGGGCGTGATTCCTGGCTATGTGCTTTCGGAGTGGCTAAAGATTAAGACGGAGGGTGAGCAACGCTATCGACAAATGATAAACAGACAGAACAGTTACTACTCTATGATTGTACCGTCGGCTATGGGTCGCTGTAACAAACCTTTTGCCGCCACCCCTCAACAACTATCCCTGCCCCTGATAGCCAGCAGTGGAATGTTCCTGTCAGACTTAGCCAAGGAGATCTGTAGCATTAGCATCCCGAACTTGCATACTTTGGATAACCCCGAATCATACTTCTCTATAGAGGGTGGCAGCGGAATCGCCATACTCGGGGGCATGACTCTAAGTGAATATATCTATCGGATGAAGGAAACGGATGCTGATAGTTTCAGCATCTTATCAGATGGTATTAAGCAACTGATTTCTGGCGTGGTGTCATTCGAACCAGATGAAATAACATTGAGTGACGGACGCAGCAAAGTCTATGATATAAGAGTACAGGAGGAATTTAATTCACAGCCCACCAGTATTCGGTTGTTGTCAAGCGGAAGTAAGCGTATGATTTTCTTATTCACATTGTGTATGGCTGCTCAGAAGCAGAACATACCAATGATTATGGTCGAGGAACCTGAAAACTCTGTCCATCCAAAGCTGATGGAGGATCTCCTTCTTACCATACAGGCATATGCGTCAAATACCAAAATACTGATAACGAGCCACTCTCCTTATCTGATGCGATACATGCAGCCAGAGCAATTGTATTTCGGGCTTCCCAAGCATGACGGACTTGCTCATTTTGCGAAGGTCAATCCATCTAAACTGAAATATCTGTATAAATATGCTGGTGACATGGAACTGACCTTTGGCGAGTTCATGTTTGACTTCATGCTCGACATGGAGAACGACAATGAGAAGCTAACATCTTTCTTCAGATAAAACAACGCGATGGTAAAAAAGGAACTGATGAATCCTTCGCATGTGTTGATATTTGTAGAAGGAGATACCGATGAGCTGTTTTTCAAAGCCCTCATTGATTATTATGCATCCGTCAGCAGCAATAAGTTGTTGCCTTATGATGTATGTAACCTAAAGGGGGTAACAAGGTATTCCAGCAAACTATTGGCAAAGCTGAAAAACGAATACTTGCCTATAGCCAAGGCAGGTAGTTACAAAATAAAGACGGTCTGTTGTTCATATGATACTGATGTTTTCGAGGTCAAGCAACCGCACATAGTAAGATGGGATACTATAGGCAAAAGCGTTAAGCGTATGGGTATAGATGAATTTATCCGTGTAGGTGTCAAAAGTTCCATAGAAGACTGGATTCTCGATGACGTGCATGGTGTTTGTAACTTCCTTCGATTGAAGCAAGTTCCTACATCGTTGAAGGGAATGAATGGGTATCAGAAATTGCTGGATTTGTATAATAAGGCCCATAAAACCTACAAGAAGGGGTATGAGACCAAGGAACTCATCAATGCCCTTGATAAGAGTGCCATCCGTGATAAACGGATAGATGTGCTTGCGCCACTGGAAGAAGCATTAGGCGTGGTCATGCCTTAGTCGGTGCGGTATGAAGTACGGCACGGAATACAAGTAATAAGGTGTATTTCCCATACACCTTATTATATATTATTTATTTCACAATCACTTTCCTCGTCGTGCCGTCGCTTTGACGGATGATGTTGATGCCACTGCGAAGATGATCAACGCGGTGGCCTTGCATATCGTAGATCACGTCTGGCTTTGTATCTGTGATGACAGAAGGGATGTCTGATGTGATATCGTCGACAATGCTGGAAAATCCGCTCCAGTTCGGTGCTGAAGTATAGGCGCCTTTACAGCCCGTCGGCACATGCACTGTCGTTTGCCGAAACGATTTGTTAGCGAATGCATGTTTGTCAAGGGCAGGAGGTGTTGTACAACAGACATACATGTCTGTCATGGCAGAACATTCGTAGAATGCCCTGAACCCGATGGTCATGACACTCTCGGGGATCGTGACCTTTGTCAGACTGGTGCATTCTTCGAAAGCGTTATTGTCAATCGTTACTACGCCCTCAGGTATAATGACCGATTCTAATGCCGAACATCCTTGGAATGCGTTATTGTCAATGCTGGTAGTACCCGCTTTGAGTTCCAATGATTTCAAAGCGGTGCAATAGGCAAAGGCCCCCATGTCGAATTGGGAAACGGCTCCAAGGAAATTAACTTCAGACAGACTGCTGTCGATATTGAAAGCCAGTTCTCCGACAATCACCCCGTCACCCAATGTCACTGATTCCAGCTGTTGACAATTACTGAATGCCCGATAGCCAATTCTGGTTCCACTACCGGGAATCGTAACAGACTTAAGTCCGCTGCAGTTAGCGAAAGCCCAATTCCCTATTTCCTTGACCTCTTCGGGAATCGTCAGATCTGTAATCTCCACATCATTCAGATATAAATGGCCAGCCAGATGAAGTGGATTTGACTCCTCATTGGAGAAGTTGATTCCGCACCATGAAGCGATGTCTGAAAGGTGGACGGCATTCAGATTTTGGCAATCCGCAAATGCCCAGTCTCCGATGGCATTCAATTGTCTGCCAACAGTGACCGACTTTAATCCCGAGCAACGCTGGAAGGCGTATGACTCGACCGTGGTGAGCCGATCAAGCAAGACGACAGATTCCAAACCCGTGCAATCGATGAAAGCGCATGCACTAATCGTTTTCAGACTCTCTGGGAGATCGATGGAAGCCAACTTGGCGCATCTGCCGAACGCCCCCATGCCTATCGTCGTCAAGCCTTCGGAGAACTGAACCGTTGTCAGACTGGTGCAACTTTCGAAGACACTTTCTCCTGTCGTTGTCAGGCCACTGCCCATCTTCACCGACTTCATGGCTGAGCAATAGGCAAAAGCCTGAGCGCCCAGGGTTGTGATACTATTGGGAATGGTCACCTCGTCGATGCTTCGGCAGCCATAGAACGCATTTGGGCCGATGCTGACCGTTCCTTCACTGAGCGTGACCGAAGTGATGTTTTCGCATTCCTCAAAGGCATTGTCGCCGATATCCGTCACACTGCCAGGAATGGTGACCGACAAGAGGCCTTTTACACGCCTGAACACCCCTGAGGCTAATGTCGTGACACCGTCAGGAATAACCAGTTCCTTGACCTCTTTATCGTCCACGAAGAGATGTTGGGCTATCGACAGGGGATTAGAATCCATACCTTCGAAAGATATGTTGAACCAGGCAGCCAGGTCTGTCATGTGGACAGCCTTCAGGCGCGAACAACTCGCGAACGCTCTATCGCCAATCTTCTTGACACTGTTGCCCATCGACATTGATTCCACATAGCTGCAATAACTGAAAGCCTGACTGCCGATCTCTGTCACACCATTCCCGATGGTAAGCGACTTGGCTTGATAACAGCCTGCGAAAGCCTCGTTGCCGATTTGCTTCACACCGTCGCCGATGTCAATCGCCAACAGTCCTTCACATCCGCGAAAAGCCTGCTCGCCGATAATGGTCTCTCCGTTTCCAGGAATCGTGACGGATGATAATGCGTTGCAATAGGAAAAAGCACGTTGACCGATCAGCCCCACACTCGATGGAATATCGATAGACGGGAGACTCGCGCAGCCGTCAAAGGTGAAGTCATCTATGGCCGTGAGGTCCGCTGGCAGAGTGACAGACGTGAGACTGCTGCAGCCTGCAAATGCCCACGCGTTGATAGCCTTTACCTTGTCTGTCATCTGAACCGTCTCAAGCGAACGTGCTGCCTGGAACAGGGGGGTGACCGTCTCACAATCGAAGGTCACTTCTTTCAGATTCCCGCAGCCAGAGAACACGCCCTCTCTTGGAGTAGTGGGAACGCAGCGCACGAGAACCGATGTCAAACCGCTGCACTCTGTGAAAGCAGAACTGCCTATCTTTGTCACGTTCTCAGGAATGGTCACAGATGTCAGACCGCTCCTTGCGAAGGCGTAATCGCCGATAGACGTAACGCTGTTGGGGATTGAGAATTCCGTCAGGCCACTGCATCCGCTGAACATATTACTGCCAATCTCCGTCAGGTCACAGAGGATGTTGATGGAGGTCAGGCCTATACAACCATTGAATGCACCCTCTCCGATACTTGTCACGCTGTTAGGGATGGTCAGCGAGGTCAGGCTGGCACATCCGGAAAAGGCCATTTCACCTATAGAGGTTACACTCTCTGGGATCGTCACTTCGGCCAAGCTACTACATCTGTTGAAAATTCCGTCTTCGATCTTCGTCAAGTTGTTTGGGATGTTGATGCTGGTCAGACTACTACAATCTTCGAATGCATGTCGATCGATAGTCGTCACATTTTCGGGGAGATTGACCGATGTCAGACCAGAACAGCCCATGAATGCCTGAGAGCCGATAGAGGTCACACTATTGGGGATGGTCACCGAGGTCAGTTTGGCGCAGCGGAGGAAAGCCAAAGATCCGATGGAAATGACGCTATAGGTTCCGTCCTTACGGGTCACTTCGGCTGGAATGGTCACAGAACCTTCTGTCTCCTCTGGTATGGCACTGAAGCGTTTCACCTGACAGGTCTTGTCCTCCTTACTGATGATGGAAATCCACATTTCCACGCCTTCTTCGGTCTTGACAGTGAACTCACTCCTTAAATCCATGGGATCCATACCGTAGTATTCCCCGCTCCTATCCAAGACAAACCAGCCTTTATCGTTAACGATTGCAGCCAGTTCGTCATTCATCTCATTTCCTTCGTTGTCGCCTGCCGTTTCAGTGACGGTCAGGAATCTATAGAGCCCATCGGTCACCCTTGGCAGACTTTCCACAAAGGCCTTCATCTGGGCCTCGCCAATGTGGTTGGAGTAACAGTGGATGTTGGTTATATTGGGATTCTTCGACACATCGAGCGCAGTCAGTTGGTTTGCCCAGCAATACAGCGTTTTCAGTTCCACGTTCTGCGACAGGTCAAGCTCTGTCAGCTGATTATCTGTGCAGAACAGTTCCACCAGTTTCCCGTTATGAGTCACGTCGAGGCTCGTCAACTGATTGTTACTGCATCTGAGGTCGTGCAGTTCCGTATTCTGCGACACATCGAGCGAAGTCAGTAGATTATAGTTACAATTGAGGGAGAACAATGACGTGAGTCCTGAAATATCGAGCGAAGTCAGTTGGTCTCCGTTACAGTTCAAACTTGTCATACCCTTACATCCAGACACATCGATGGCTGCCAGTTTGGGACTGTCGTAGCACTCCAAGATGGTTAATGCTTCACATTTCGAAAGGTCGAGCGTATCAATCTGAGAGCCATTACAATATAACTGTTGTAATGCCGTGAAGTACTCGATTCCTTTCAGACTGGCAACATCTCCGTTGAAGATGAACATCACCATGACCTCTGAGATCTCGCCGTCGTCCAGTGCACCATCCTTATTCTTGTCATACTGGCTGCTGACCAACTCTCTGAAGACCGGGTCTGGGAAATTCGTCTCGTCTACAGTTACGCTTTGAGCTTGCAGGTCGAGCGCCATCAGCAGCGCTGTAATGAATAATAATGTCTGTTTCATATAGGAATCGTTTTTCTCTTTATTTCACGACCACTTTCCTTGTCATACGCCCTGTGAACTTTACTTGATTTCGCTGGGGACGTATTTAAGACCTTCCGTGTCGGAGTACTGGAAGTTGTAGTAGCCACATTTACCAGCCTCGTCATTCAGTTCCTGGCCATTCAGATAGAACTGCGTATTCCTATCTGGATTACCATTTGACTTCCAACTGAAATTGTTCCTATAGGCGAGATTGGCCTGAATACCATTAGGCAGGTTGAGGGTGATTTCACGCAAGCCAATACTCTCAGTACCATCAAACTCACCAAACCGTAATTCATAGTCACCGCTGGTAAACGTCTTATGGCTCCAATACTTACCCAAGAGAAGACCTTTGAAATGAGCAAAGTATGCTCTCGTCTTGGCTCCACCCTTCCGTCTCAATTCATAATCACTCACATTCTCCACTGGGTAAGTCTTACCTTCGTAAACGACTGTGATGTCCTTAATGAGATTGTTCTGTGTGGCGGAGTCGAGCAAGTCGTGCCCCTGGCTGTCTGTGATAAAAACGCTAAACTCTATGGGCGCAATATCCCAAATGACACCATTGCCTCCACCTCCCTCATTACTGCAACTGCTCAGCCCAGCCATCGTCAGGACCAAGACGCTCAAACATAAATAAACGCTCTTTTTCATATTATTCTTCATAATACACCTTATTTATATACTACTGAGCCCACCGTCCATTTGTTCGTCCATCCTTCATTGGTGTCCCAATTCTGCAACGTCACCATCGGGCCGATCGTCAGTGTGCCCAACTTCATCGATGAACTCGGTTCAAAGGCGTTGAGCACGAACAACTCTGTGTTTCGTCCTACATAGACCTCATCCAAGTCCCAATCATATATTTCCGAGTAAGGAATGAAACATCTGGCAGACATGTTATATTGGTCGCGGAAACGTAGTTCCTCCGAACCGTCGGCTATCTTCACCGACTTCAGACCGTCACCCCTAAAAGCAGCCCATAGAACATCCTTCACACTTGCCGAAATCGTGATGGAAGAGATTCTCGGTGCTTCAAAAGCCCAGCTCTCTATCGTCACCACACCGTCAGGGATGTTGATGGCCACATCCTTGTCGTATTGGTCTGACCAGCGGAAGGCATAACCATATATCGTCCTCACGTCTTTAGGAATGTAGCCGCTGCTATTGCCTATCATCAGCCCTTGACTCGGCTTGAAGATCAGAACATTGCCCTTGTCGCCACAGCCAAACACAGGATTGCCGCTTGCCACATCGATCTTCTCCAGACGATCTGCATAGAGATAGATAGCCCCAGGACTATCTGACGTACCATAGTATCCGCCAGCACCGATCTCCGTCAGCGAGGCAGGGATATGGAGTTCACGGAGACGGGCATTCAAAAAGGCTTCGCCATCCAGCCGCTTAATGCCTTCCGACAGATACACCTCTTCCAGATCATTACAATAGGCGAGCTGATTGCTCACGTATTCCATACTTCCTGGCAATGTCGCTCTCCTTATCTGGCAGAGATTGGCGTTGCCGACTATGGTCGATACGTTGCTGATTCCCTCGCTGATGGTCAGCGACGTGACGGGCTGGTCTGCTTTCTGAAGATCCACACTTTCCACACGATAGTCCGTGCCACCATAAGCGACCATCGAGGGGATGACCACATCGCCTCCCTCACACGATACCGTCTTGACGGTCTTGTTCTTAGCGCTATTTTGCAACACACTATAGCCAATGCCGTCTTTGACGAATGAATCGCCAACCTCCAGATTCAGCACATCCTCCGAAGATGAAGAAGAACATGAGGCCAACAAGCCAGCAATCAACAAACCGAATAATGTTTTACTGTTCATACCTTATTAATAATACTTATAATAAACAATACAAGTCCATTCCTGAGTCTCATAGATGAGTGACTCAACATCTACAATATCATTCATCTGATGTCCGTCTTGATCATAGAACATTCCTATTAAAATGCTCATCAGATCATTATGTACATTGTATATGTATTGTCCATCCCTTTTACCACGAATGACGGTCGTATTCACATGATTCTTTCTTGAGTCATCCAGGATTGATTTCAACCACTCTGGTGAATCCTCGTAGGCTACAGGGAAATACGGCGCTCTGATATCTTGGTAAAAATGGACGCTGTCTACACCTGTTCTTAAATCATCATCACTGCTGCAACTGCTCAGCCCTGCTATCGTCAGGACCAGAGCGCAAAGCCAAAAGTAAACACTCTTTTTCATATTATTCTTTATACATTTATTTCACAATCACTTTCTTCATCGTGCCGTCGCTCTGGCGGATGATGTTGATGCCCTTCTGGGGTGAATTTAGCCTGCGGCCTTGAAGGTCGTAGATGATATTACCAGGAGTCATCTCTTGACGAATCGTCATGATGTCATTTATCAAATCCAAATTTTGATAAATAACCTCGCTATTCACTTCACAGGCTTTCAGAAAGTTATAGTTACCAGCCAGCGGCAGCATCTTGAAAAAGTCATTGGTGGAACCAACGCCTTCTATCCAGACGATTCTTCCCATCACAAACGGGTCATCCTCTTCAGAGGACATCTGCGCTTGGAACTCATAACGCTTGGCATGTCTGCCATTCACTTCAATAGTTTCCGCAGACAGCAATATCTGCTCATAACTGTTTCTACTCAGCTTATCCCCGACCTTACAGCCAAAGTCGTACAAGAGTTCTGCCTCGTCTTTCTCAGGATAGAAGCAATACACTTTCTTGTCTTCCTCATACAAAGCACCCTCATAGACGACAGCCCCTGTGTTGTCCTTGTTTTCAGAATACATCTTCAGGCAGTCCTTCCCTGCTACCACCGTGTCACCCTCAAGGGTGTAGAAGTAATCATAGATAAACAGATTGGTGTCATTGTGATGACAGGTCCATTTCTTTCCTTTCTCAACCAAAGGACGATAAACCCATGAGGCAGGAAGCGTAGACTGATAAATTACAGCATCCCCATCAGTCACTCTATACAGTTTTGGAATGGCACCAGTTGACTGGAAAAGTCCTAAACCATCAATACCTTGCGTGACAGAACCAATACCATCTATCCAAATGTCAATATCTGCTGGATAATCCTCCAATTTTACGTGAGTACTCTTTCTCGGTTTAATAACATCTGTATTATTCAAGATGGTATCAGATACAGCCGTTGCTACAAAACATAAAGGTTCTTCCTTGTCTTCATCATATTGGTAATAGCTTGTCGTCTTGTCTCCGACATTCAAAGACATATCCATATCCTCTACCATCATCTTATTCTTATCCGAATAAAGGTAGATCTTTCCACCGTCCTGTCCCAAATAATTATCCGTTGCATTCCATTCAGCAGGTATTTCCTCACCCAGCTGCCATTCACGGCAATATTTCTGCTTGAAGTGGATATCGTTGATAATGGTATCTCCGACCAGTTTCGTGTCCTTGAGGTAATAAACATCGCCATACTCCTCAGGATTAACAGTCGCTTTATAAGCCATTGTCCACACTTTGCTTTCCGATAGCAACGATTCGTAGTCTTCTTTTTTCAGCACCAACGGCTCTCCTTCCGTCAGTTCAACCAGCCCTTGATACCACTCGCAGTTCAAATAGAAAGTGTTGGCTTCAAGGTCTCGTACTGTGAAAGTCACGTTAAATGGGCAAAGGCAATATGCCAATATATGGCCTAAAACAGGCTGCACTTCTGCAGACAAGGTTAAAGGCTCGCCATCGCTGCCATCGCTGATGCTGGACTTCGCCACGAAGTCGGATGTTGCACAGTTGCTGATATAGTTCTGTACTTCAACCGTTAAGATGTTGCCATCTTTCTCAAGAACGATCGCAGGAACCCATTCGTCCATGTAGCCTCGTGTATTACCAAGGCAACCACTGTGCTGAGTCTCTAGCACCGTCTCGTCCTGAGCACTTGCCGCCATCGGCAGCGTCATCGTCAAGACCAAGGCGCACATCCATAAGTAAACACTCTTTTTCATACTTCGTTTTTTAATCATTTCACAATCACTTTCTTTGTCGTGCCATCACTCTGGCGGATGATGTTGATGCCCTTTTGGGGCGACTTCAGCCTGCGGCCGTCTAACGAATACCGTTTTGATTCTATGGGAGAACTGATAGTGATTCCTTCAATGGCAGTCTCACCCTCTTCCATGATGGTCGCAAAGTTCTTCCATCCCTCTGCAGTCTGGTACAAGTGTTTTGTGCCAACAGGAACGATTAGCTTGGCATTCTGATAGACGATATCGTGAAAGTTTATCTGCACATTTGTAGGATCTAGAATCAGGCTCTTCACCGTTTGGAGGCTGTCACTGAAATTCCATTTCACTTCTTTAATCAATGGACCAATGGTTAGTGTTCTTATTTCGCTTGTCCCATTGTAGTTGTACCTATCCTCATTCTCTGCTATAGGGGACCCGCTCAATGTCTCACGACCATAATAAATTTCCCTTAAAGGATTGGTGCTGCCAGAGGATTTAACGTTATACAGAGTCATCTCCAGTGGTTCAATCCCATCCTCAATCACAATCGATCCCAGATTGTCACAATCAATGAAAGCAGAAAATGATACTTCTTTCACAGTGTTTGGTATGATGACTTTAGACATATTCTTACAATCTACGAAAGCAAAATCTTTAAGGGTCGTTACAGAATAAGGCAAGGTCAGAGTCTCTATAGAAGATATGCCAGAGAATGCACTATTCCCAATAGTAGTGACTGTTTTGGGGATGAATGATGTATTTTCACAGGCAGCCACAAGTTCGTTGCTTGCTGTCTCTATGATGGCATTACATCCCTCACGAGAATCATAGACCGGATTATCGGAAGATACGCTTAGGTGTCTCATGCCAGTCGCACCGGAAAAGAGAGCAACTCCGAGCTTTTTCACCGTTTTGGGAATCGTAATTGATTCCAACAATGGGCAGTCAGAGAATGCGCACGTTTCGATTTCCTCCAACCCGTCATTCAGTTCCACTTTGCTCAACTGTTTACTCTCCGTAAAACACCGCACACCTAATTTCTTAACACTGCTTGGAATGCTTATTTCACGTATCGCAGATCGGAAGAATGCTCTTTCGCGAATGTCAATAATGGAATTGGGCAGAACAACGGAAGTAGTACCGTTTTCAGCATTTGTATTAAAACTGAATGTTCCTACTGCTGTTACAGGATACACTATACCCTCATACTCTATTTTGTCGCGTACGACAACAGGTTGCCATTCCGTCACGATTCCGCGTGTGCAAGCATTCCCATTATAATCGAAATTGACAATATACTGTACATTGTCAACTGTTGTAACAGCAGTAGTGTATTCTGGCAGTTGGGCATTAACAACGCCCAACTGCGCCATAACCATTAGAGTTAACAGAATTAATCGTTTCATATAATTTTGTTGTTTGTTCAGAGTCATTTCACAATCACCTTCTTCGTTGTTCCGTCACTCTGGCGGATGATGTTAATGCCCTTCTGGGGCGAATTCAGCCTGCGGCCGTCGAGGGAATAGTAAATAGCATTTCCTGGATCAGACTCTATTGCATTGATGCTTGAGAGGAACGATTCATAGTCTTTTGTTATAGGAAGGACATTCTCGTCTTTTATCCCTTTGAAATTCGGCAAAGTAGATTTATATTGGCGATAATCTTCCACCAGTTCTTCAGGGACATACAATTTGACGTCATACCAATGGCTCTCATCAGGGAAGTCTGATTCCCAAGGGGCGATTTCGGGCATTTGCTGAGCATATATATACATTTCTTTTAAGTCTGGAAGACTACAAATAGCAAACGATTCTATGGTCTTGATCCCTTTTCCGAAAACAAGTGTTTTCATCCGGCTGTGTTGAAAAGCGCCTGCGCCAACAGACTCAACACTATTTGGCAGAATAATCTTCTCTACCTTCCATGAGAACATGAAAGCGACTCTGTCAATAGACTTTAGTCCTTCGGAAAAAGTTATTGAAGAGAAATGATTATCATTGAAGGCATTGTATCCGATGGACACTACTTGGTATTCGTTCTCTTCGACTTTGATAGAAGCAGGAATGACAAGATCCATTATCGTAGAGTCAACGAGACCTGCAGCCTCTGCTGTCATCTTGGTTTCATTCAACTTGTACCTGATACCGTCAACCACTGCTTCTTCAGCGTTTGTTACCAATGGCAGCGCAATCAGCAGTGAGGCAATAAATAGCAATGTCTGTTTCATATGCGAATCGTTTTATCTTTATTTGCGAAGTGACACCTTTTTGTATATATAACCACGAAATGGTAAAAATACTGCTTCGTTTTAAGTTAAATAATGTTATACGGGCGTAATTTTTCTTTTCCCTTTACAAAAGCAGACCAAACCAGTTACTTTTCCTTCTTGTTGATCTGATATCTATACGACCGCAGCGAGTTCTTTTCGACTCCCATGATAGTACTCATGTTGTCAAGACTCTTACCCATGTCCACCAGGATGAGATACAGGATCTGCTTGTTAGACAACTTCTTGGGAGCCTTGTTGATTCGTCTGGCCAAGTCGGTGTTGACGGTGCAATAGTAGGTGATGACGGCATCCAACTTCTCTGCGGGCCAGTGTCTGACCGTCACGTTGTTCTGCAGGTCGGCCATCAACAGGGCCCCTTGCCTTATCTTATCCACCTCGGCCCCAGTCCACTCCTTCATCTTCTGGCTGAGCATCAGGGAGTCTCTTTCAGCCTCCTCTTTCTGCGTCGTCAGTTCCTCAATCCTCGATTCCAGCTCCGTCAAGGTCTGGCTGCCCTGCTGTTGCTCTGCTTTTAGCTGGGCTATTTGGTTCTCGCATTTCAGCACCTCGTTCTTCTTGTCGTCCACCAGGAGAATCAAGTGGTGGATCTCTATCTGGCGTTTATCCAGCATGGTCTTCATCTTGTGACGTTTGCGCAGCCAAAGGCCTAACAGGATGATGCCAATCAAGGCGAAAATGCCCAGATACCTCTGCCAGCGGATCAGTCGTTCGTTGGCGGTGTTGATGGCCACATTGTGGTCGAAGCGCAGTTGCAGGCCCTTGACGGTATCGTTCCTCAGGGCATAGATGATACTGTCTTTGATAGCCACCAGCCTATCCAGATTCTCGATGGCATCATCCAGATGACCATGTTCGATGTCGTATGCCAGAATGGTGTGCAGCAGATTGTCTTTCTCACACTTGCTATCAGTTACAAGGGCCTTCTGATATAGTTTGTAGGCTTCCTCCGGTTTGCCTTCGGCGTAGTACACATCAGCCAGATGCTCATACGCCACAGATTGTTCGCTATAAGATAAAGACTTCTTGAAATACTCTTTAGCCTTTTCCCGGTCTCTCTCTTTGAACAGGAGACCAATATTCATCAGAAAGATCGCTTTGTCGGAATCGAAGACATATTCAATATAAGGTTCTGATTTCTCAATATAGACCAAGGCGCTATCAAACTGGTCAAGATTTGAAAAAGCAACACTAATTTTATTATAGGAATAAACCATCCAGTTTTTGTTTTGAACCTTTTGTGCTAAAGCCAAAGCCTTTTGAGCATATTGTAATTGAAGGAGGTCGTTCCCACATAGTCCATTCAAGTAAGACAAGTTCTCTGTAATCTTAAATTGAAGACGAATATCATCTGTATTCATAGCCAAGCGCTCTGCTTCTTTACAATAAAGGATTGCTTGGGGGTAATCCTGATTAATTCTTGATCTTGCTGACTTATAGTAATAGGCATCAGCAAGTTTCTGGCTATTTCCCACCTTCTTGTAATAATTGAAGGCCACATTGAGCAAGGAGTCTGACGGCAATGGATGATTTGTCAGATAACCTAACTGCGTCGCCAATAGACCATAATGGGCTTGTTCTTCGGGCGTCTTGGCGGCATCCTTCAGGCTGTTATGAATGACACAGGCCGAATCGATCAGGTCTTTGGCGATTAAGGAATCAATCTGGTCCAGCTTCTCAGCGATGGGTTGGTGGCTACAACCAAGCAGTGTGGCCACAACGACAGAGACATAGATAATACTGGTTTTGCGCATATCCTTTTTTGTTTGCAAAGTTAAGAAAAGATAGCGAGATTCACTTTCTTTTATTTCTCATTTTGTTTCTCATTTGTAAAATATTTCAAGTTTTTGAGGGGTCCGAACAGCCTCGCCCGTTGTAAAATCGGAATAGGTTTATGGCCCGTTTTTGAGACAAGCACCTGATTTACAGCCGAGTTATATAAATTCTTACATACAACGCCTATAAATTTTACCCTTACCGTCGTACTTGGCATACTTTACCGTCGAGGCATCAGAACGACTGTTACTAGGCTTCTCCATGAGAAATTGGTGGCGGGAAACAGGGAGAAAGGATAGACTAAACCCCAAGAAAGGTGGCAGTAAACCCAGAAAAAGGATAGGATTGGGGATGGAAGTGCAAATTTTCACTTCCGTCCCGGTGATCACTCCAACTTATCAATAATATCAATGGATAGGCCTGTCATCTCGGCAATGAGGTCAGAAGCCAGGCCTTTTTGCTTCATTTTCTTTGCGATATCGATGGAATTTTTCTCCATTCCTTCCTCTATACCTTTCTCCCAGCCTTCCTTATTGCCTTTCTCCCAGCCTTCGTTATAGCCTTTCTTTGTGGCGGCCTCGCGAAGGATGCGCTCATCGACAACAGCCAGCCAGAACTTCTCATAGGCATAGAGTTGACCTTCGGTCATGGCCGATTTCTCCACGAGTCCCAAGGCCTTGCGCGTCGCCTCGTTTTCCAAGAGTTCTGTGGGTGCCTCAATAGTATCCTCTGCAATCTCTGTCAGGAAGCGCAGCCATAACACGGCCATCTTCTTTTCAGAAATACTTTGTGGCTTGAACTTCGGCAATTCAACAAACACGAAACGCAGTCCCTCGATATGCCTGTCGGTATGTTCCACATCGACGATGGCATAGTCGTGATAGAACTCATCGGTCTCGTAGTCGAAAGCCTTGTCGTTCACTAGACTCAAGCAGTAGACGGGCTGAATCAAAGAATAATCCTCACCCTTGTCTAATTGACGTACTATCGCCTTTGAAGCATTGAGCAGCACACGGCGCTTGAACTCCTCGTTCCAATAGAGTTGCATTTCGACAATGAACTGGCGTCCCTGCTGATCCTTACATCGTACATCGACGATACTATCCTTCTTTGCCGGATTGTCGGGCACCATCTCTGGTGTCAGGTACTCAACGCTCTCAATCTGACCGTCTTCAGGCAGAGGCAACAAGGCATTCAGCAAGCTCATCACAAGATCGGGATGCTCGCCGAAGACCAGTTTGAAGGTCATGTCCGCCTTTGGGTTGAGATACTTACCACGCATTCTTACGTCTCCTTTCTTTGTTTCATTGTAATTTCCCATAGATTATATAATTTAGAGGGTTAAACTTGATTTTATCGGGTGCAAAGATAGGAATAAAAACGGAAAGAACCAAACGTTTTTGCCCAAATCTACACTTTTTTCACACATTTGGACAAAATCGATGTATGTACACGTTCCTTTTACTCTATGTGTTTTCAGCATTTTTCTTTCTGATCTTTTTACGCCAAACCAGTAGAATCCGTTGTAATATTGGGCAGTATTCTTTGCATAGTTTGTGCGCAATGCCCTGATTCACAACATGGTAACGTGACTGCTTTATGCAACGTCAATAAGTGTTAAAGTGATCGCTTTCTGTATTATTGAACCTAATATAGGCTATCTTTGCACAACAATTGCAAGTTGATTCATTTATATCTTTAAAAAATGTAATGAGAAAATATAAATTATTAATGATGAGAATTAGTTTTAAAATATATGGAGAACAGAAAAGAATATCGTAATTTTGCATTCTGAAATAGACATCGTGGAAAAATAAAGAGCTAAGACAGCTTTCTCGTCGCTTAGAGGACCGCTAATTCGTTAAGCACTGACACGAGTAGAATGTCTGCCTGCTCACGTCTTGGAGAGACGTGGGCATTTGGCGGTTACAGTACGTGTTAGTGCTTAGCGGTCCTATAAGCGATACTGGAACTTTAAAATGCCCCTCTCCATTTTCTGATGTCTCGCAACCCTCTGACATGCTTTATAGCCCTTGTCTATTCTGATAGTATGGAAATTATCAGAATGTTATAGGCGGAATTAATTAAAAAAAGTTAATAATCAAACTAAGATGAAGTACAAAAATGAAGATCCAGACTATCTGGAGGGGCTTGGCGATCTGCTGCCCGCCGAAGTCCTAAAGAAGTTAAATGAGTTGCTGGAGCAGCTGCACCAGTCGAACAACAACCACCACCAAGGCAGCAACAACACGTTCGTTTATGTCGCCTCAGGGGCACAGTATGTGAAGAATCAGTATGTGGTAGCCCACCCCAGCCCTCCCAAAGGAAGGGAGAAAAGAGCGGAGGAGTTGCCCGAAACACTTAGCACTGAGAAGGCCATGGTGCTATGGCAGAAGGTTCAAGATGCAGGCTATGTAGATGATAACTTTCAACCTTTGATCTCCCGCACACAATCAGCCCTGTTGGCCGATGCCATGGCCCTTCGCTTAGGAATCAAGAACAAGTGGAAGACTTTCGAAGCGCTTTGGAATCGCCGGAACATGTATCGTGACCTCCAAGATGCGCTCAACCAAAAGCAATCACTACAATTCCGTGACAATCTGAAAGAACTTTTTAGTTGATTCACTTCTTTTGGCATGTTATACCCCCTACATATCCGTACATTAGAGGGGGTAAATGTGAGTGGTTTTCCTTATCTTTGTCGCCGAATAACTATATGACTTATGGGCGAGATAAAGAGAAAGAAGAAAGCCGCTGAATCCGGCGGCGAAGAGAAAGTGAAGGAGCATAAGCCAAACTGGCGGGAGACGTATGCCACGGTGGCAGAGATCAAGCAGTTCCTGAGTGACCACATCTATTTGCGGTACAATACAGTGAAGCACCGTGTGGAGGCGCGCCTGCCGCCCGAGGACGAGTTCTGCCAGAACAGTGAGCTGGCACAGTTCGTCAGCGACGATTTCCAGCCTATGAGCGACCGTCTGAAGAACACCCTGCTGACCGCCCTCCAGAGCATCAAGGACACACGGAAGACGGACCTCGAGACCGTGATCGACTCGGGCTACGTGCCAGGCTTCCAGCCGTTCCTCCACTATCTTAACCGCCTGCCGCCGTGGGACGGCCAGGATCACATCCTCGGGCTGTCGGTGTCGGTGATGGTCAGGGGCGGCACGGAGAAGCAGGTGCTCTTCTACGAGTACCTGAAGAAATGGCTCGTGGCGATGGTAGCCAGCTGGCTTGACGAGAATGTGGTGAATCAGGCGGTGCTGGTGCTCATCGGCGAGCAGGGCATCAATAAAACGACATGGTTCTCACATCTGCTGCCACCCGAACTGCGCGACTACTTCCGCATCAAGGTCAACTCCAACCGCGTATCGAAGGACGACCTGATCACCATGTCTCAATACGGGCTGGTGTGCTACGAGGAACTCGACGCGATGAAGTCTTCGGACGTGAACACGATGAAGTCGGTGGTCACCATGCCGTCGATTGACGAACGGCCCCCTTACGGCCACTACACGGAGCACATGCAGCACGTGGCCTCGTTCTGCGGTACGGGCAATAACGAGCAGTTCCTCACCGACCAGACCGGCAACCGGCGCTGGCTGCCCTTCCTCGTGGAGAGCATCATCTCGCCCAGAGAGGTGCCTTTCGACTACGAGGGCATCTATGCACAGGCCTATGCGCTCTACCGGCAGGGCTTCCGCCATTACTTCTCGAAGGCGGAGGAGGACGTGCTGCGTGAGCATAACAAGACCTTCGAGACGCCGCAGCCCGAGCAGGAGACCATCAGCACCCACTTCCGGCCGCCCAGGGACGGTGAGCGAGGGGAGTTCTACACGGCTACGGACATTCTGGCGAAGATCGGCTATAACCCGGCTCTGAGGCTGACCGTCGAGAAGATCGGCAATGCCATGAAGGCGCTGGGCTATCAGCAGTACCGCTCCCATGGCCGCCGTGGCTACCGCGTCGTGCCCTATAAGCCTGACGAGATCGAGATGAACCGGCGGATGCTGGCCTGTGATGCACAGCCATCAGACAATGAAGCGGGTGACAGGGGTGACACCTAAGAAACGGGATTCCTCCCGCGTACCGCGCACGCCTATACGGTACGCAGGAGATTTCTTATCATTCTACTGTCACCACTGACACCCTTAAATGAAAACAGAAGAAGATAAGGTAGTTTGTAGTAAAGATGCCTGTTAAGGTTGAAGGAAATGCTTTCCAAGCAAGTAAGATAGGCCAAGTACGATAGTAAGAGATAATGGTTTAGGGGGGTAAAGTGCCATCAGTACGGTCATGACTTGGCTTCCCTCTCTCCCGTGGAAGGTATCAGAAACAACCGAAGAAGGCAAGGTTATTGACTATAAATGAGAAAAGGGTATGATAGAAGATCGAGATTATAAAAAAGAAGAATTGGCGCGACTGTATAGTCCTTTGACCAAGAAGACAAAATCGGCCTTAAAAAAACTTCGTGACGATATATATGGCTGTCCAGAATTGGTTAGTGCATTGGAAGAAACCCGTTGGAACCGTAACCGCAACAGCTATACTGCCCGTCAGGTCCGTCTGATTGTCGAATATCTATGTCTGGATTAGAAGATAAAAATAACGCCAATAAGAAAAAAATCGCGAAAATTCATTGTGGATTCAAAAAGAATTCGTATCTTTGCAGCCGAAGGAACGACTATATAGGACAGGAGCCCCGTTCGTATCGGCAAGCGACCTGTTAATATAGGATACGATGCTCCGCCTAGGATAAGAGCCCCGTTTGTATCGGCAAGCGACTTGTTAAGGCGGAGTTATTATTTTCTAAGCTGGTCTTTACTGTTATTGAATGTATGCTCATTGACAATGGCATACGGCTTGTAGATGTCTCCATCCGCCATCTTGCGCATACAAAGAATGGTCCTACATCCTAGTTCCCGACAAAAATACGCGAAGTATGCGCTCTCACTATGTTTGTCTTCTGCTATGGGACGCCATCCTAAGTATTCTGCTTTCTTTAGATAACCAGGAATGTCTTTGGCGAGGGCATTCTTGATGGCGTTGAACTTGTTGTCGTTTACATTCTTGCTCACAATCGTTTTCAGGTCATTCTTTGTTATCTCAACTCTCATGGTGATTCCATTCGTGATGATAAAACGTAGCGGATGACCTTTCAATTGCTCAGCTAATTGTAGCACCTCGTTCCTGATGCGCTTACTTTCCAGATAATAATCGTCTTGTGTTCTGTCTGTCATAATAGTCGATTTATTTTAACAGCTGCAAAGTTAATCATTCTTCTGTAATGGCAAACAAAAAAGTGTTAAAATCTGAATTTTTGACTACTTTTGGCCACTTTTGGCCACAAATAGGGTATCCCAATGTTGTACCTTTGTAAGTGGTTAGGGAAAGCCCCTTTCTGGTTGAGGCCAGCGCGCAGCCTCTCTCTCTAAATTCTCAATTCTCAATTCTAAATTAAAATTTATGTCTCAGAAATTTAAAAAGCTCCAGAACTCCAACGACGACTCCACGGCCTTCGGCAAGTGGTTCGCCACGGCGGTCTACGACCAGCGCTTCATCACCACCGAGGAACTGGCCGAGTTCATCCAGACACAGGCCTCGGTGAAGAAGTCGGACATCAAGGCTGTGCTCGACGAGCTCGGCAGTGCCCTGAAACACTTCTTCGAGCTGGGCCAGAAGGTGAAGCTCGACGGCATCGGCATCTTCAAGGTGGGCTTCAGCTCCATCGGCAGCAACGACAAGGACGACTGCGGCGCTGCCTCCATCACCACGCGTCGCGTACTGTTCCAGCCCGAGTCGGTGCGTGTGGTCGTCGGCCAGACCAAGAACAAGGACGGTAAGATCAAGCAGAAGTACGTCATCGCCAAGACGCTCGTCAAGGACGTGGTCTTCGAGGAGACCTACGATACCTCGCTCAAGCCCGAGTCAGAGTCTGCCAGCGGCGGGGAAGGAGGTAACGGATGATCCGTCGTAAGCTCGTGGTCGCTGCCCTGAAGTGGGTCGCCACCATCGCCACCGCCATCGCCACGGCCCTGGCCACCATCAGTTGCGCAGTAGCATAGTCACAGATTACACTCACGACCTAAATCCAGGCAAGGATTGTCCGCGCTATGATGTAGTCCGCGAGTACGCCGACATGCAGCCTAAATATTAAGAGAGAGGGCGTATTCAGTTACGCCCTCTCTCTATTTGCGATTAATGAAGTGATTACTTCTTGTAGTCGACAGCGGCCTGCTCGATGGGGAGACAGCGCTTGTAGTTCTCGATATACTTCTCGAAACCAGCAACGTCTTCTGCAGTGGGAGCGATAGAGACGCCCGTGTTGCCTGCGAAGACCACATCCTCGAGGTAATCGGCCAGATTTTTACCATTCTTATTAATAAGGTATCCGGCGAGCAGGGCAATACCCCAGGCACCACCTTCACCAGCGGTCTCCATGACAGAGATAGGCGAGTTGAGGGCAGCTGCCAGCATTCGCTGACCTACGCCAGGAGTCTTGAAGTAACCGCCGTGACCCGTGATACGATCTACCTGAATTTTCTCCTCCTTGAAGAGGATATCGTTACCAATCTTCAGCACGCCGATGGCACCATAGAGGTGAGCACGCATGAAGTTGGCGAGGTTGAACTTATCATTAGCCGAGCGAACGAACATCGGGCGACCTTCGGCGAGACCTGTTACAGGCTCACCGCTAACGTAGTTGTAGGCCATCAGACCACCACAGTCGGTATCTCCCTCCAGAGCCTTGTTGAAAAGCTTGCCATAAAGGTCGTTCATATTTACCTCAATACCAAGTAGTTGCTGATATTCCTTAAAGAGATTTACCCAGGCGTTGATGTCGCTGGTACAGTTGTTACAGTGAACCATTGCCACGAGACTTCCGTCAGGTGTGGTCACCATATCGATCATCTCGTAAGGCTTGCTCAGAGGCTTCTCCAACACGATCATCGAGAATGATGATGTACCAGCAGAGACGTTACCTGTGCGCTGCTTAACAGCGTTGGTGGCAACCATACCTGTGCCAGCGTCACCCTCAGGAGGACATACGGGGATACCTGCCTTCAGATGGCCAGAGACATCGAGCTTCTTGGCTCCCTCAGGAGTGAGGAATCCAGCGTTCTCACCAGCGTTGAGCGACTTCGGCAGGATGTCGAGCAGTTTCCATGAGAAGCCCTTCGGAGCGATGAGCTCGTCAAACTTCTTAACCATCTCTGCGTCATAAGTCTTCGTGGCGGGATCAACAGGAATCATACCTGAAGCATCGCCTACGCCAAGGACGAACTGACCAGTGACCTGCCAGTGGACATAGCCAGTGAGGGTGGTCAAGTACTTGATGTCGCTGACGTGCTCCTCGTTGTCGAGGATGGCCTCATAGAGATGGCTGATGCTCCAACGGAGAGGGATATTGTAGTTGAAGAGCTTGGAGAGCTCAGCAGCGGCCTTACCGGTATTGGTGTTACGCCAGGTGCGGAAGGGCACGAGGATTTCCTGCTTCTCGTTGAAGGCCATATAGCCGTGCATCATGGCAGAGAAACCGATGGCAGCGAGGGCCTCGATCTCACAGTCGTACTGCTTCTGAACATCCTTGCGGAGCTCGGCATAGCAATCCTGAAGTCCGTACCAGATAGCCTCGGTAGAGTAGGTCCAGAGACCGTCTACCAACTGGTTCTCCCACTCGTGTGAGCCCTGTGCGATGGGCTTATTGTCCTCGTCGATGAGGACGGCCTTGATTCTTGTAGAACCGAATTCGATTCCCAAGATGGCTTTTCCAGCCTCGATTGTTTGTTTTGCGGTCATTGTTCTTTTTATTTTATGGCACGGATTTCACGGATTTACACTGTTTATTCCAATTGCATCAATGAATCCGTGTTAATCCGTGTAATCCGTGCCTATTAAACTCTATTTCAGGGCTTTGTTAAGCATGAAGTACATCTCGTTGTTCTGGAGCTGCTGCTTGAACTCGTAGGTCTTCGTGTCCTTGTTGATCTTGACGTACTCGATACCAAGCATCTCAGCGAAGTCTTCCCAGTATTCCTCGGTGATATCGTAAGAGAAGGCGCTGTGGTGTGTACCACCGGCGAGGATCCAAGCGCCGGCACCGATCTCGAACGTAGGCTGGGGCACCCAGAGGGCACTGGCTACGGGGAGGTTAGGCATGGGCTTCGGCTCGATGCACTCCACCTCCTGAGAAATCAGGCGGAAGCGGTTGCCAAGGTCTACGACGGTAGCCTTGATACCGCGGCCGGTCTTAGAGGTGAATACCAGACGGGCAGTCTGCTGCTTGCGGATACCGATGCCGAGGAAGTGGACCTCGAGCTTGGGTTTGTCGACAGCAATGAGCGGACATACCTCGAGCATGTGGCTCTGGAGGCAAGAAGAGCGGTCGCCAGCGAAGTTGAGCGTGTAGTCCTCGAGGAAGGAGCAACCCGTAGGCATGCCCTGCTGGATGACCCAGAGAGTGCGATAGAGACAAGCCGTCTTCCAGTCGCCCTCAGCACCGAAGCCGTAACCCTCTTCCATCAGACGCTGTGAAGCGAGACCTGGAATCTGGTCGAAGCCACAGAAGTCGGGTGCATCGATGTCAGCATCACCCAGGTCGTCGAAGTTGGTGGTGAAGGCGGTAGCTCCCTCGTCCTTCAGTACACGACGCAGGGCAATCTCGGCCTTGGCTGAGTTCTTCACCTTCTCCCAGTAAACCTCTTCGCCGCTCTCGTCGATCTTGATGGTGTAGAGCTTCTTGTACTCCTCAACCAACTCGTCGGCCTCTTTATCAGTAACCTTCTTGAAGTACTCCATCAGCGAAGAGACGGGGTAGTAGTCTACATGATAGCCCAGACGCTGCTCGAACTCTACGCGGTCACCATCGGTCACAGCCACGTTGTTCATGTTCATACCGAACATCAGACAGCGAACGTTGTGAGCATCAGCGACACCAGCAGCGACGCGGGCCCAAACGGCAATCTGCTTCTGGGCGTTCTCGTCCTTCCAATAGCCGCAAACCACCTTGCGGGGAACACGCATACGGGTGCAGATGTGTCCGAACTCGATGTCGCCGTGAGCACTCTGGTTCAGGTTCATAAAGTCCATGTCCATCGTCTCCCAGGGAATCTCGGCGTTATACTGTGTGTGGAAGTGGAGGAGGGGTTTCTGCAGAGCCTGCAGACCCTTGATCCACATCTTGGCGGGTGAGAATGTGTGCATCCAGGTGATGATACCAACGCATTTCTCGTCGTTGTTGGCAGCCAGCATCACCTGCTCTACTTCCTTAGAGCTGTTGGCTGTACCTTTATATACAATCTTTACAGGGATGTTGCCGCTGGCGTTCAAACCCTCGACCATTTCCTTACTATGACCGTCGACTGCTACGACTGCGTCACCTCCATAGAGCAACTGTGCGCCAGTTACCCACCATACTTCTAAATTTTCAAATGCTTTAATCATAATTGTGAAATTAAGTTTTTAAGTTCGTATTAATGTTTTTGTCCTTTCTGGCCGTAGTAGGCGTTGGGACCATGCTTGCGCATGTAGTGCTTCTCGATGAGGAGCGGGTTCATCGTCAGGGCAGGATTCACTGAGTAGGCGATGAAAGCCATCTTGGCACACTGCTCCATGACTTTTGCGTTGTAGACAGCATTGTCAGGAGACGTTCCCCATGAGAATGGACCGTGGTTCTTCACCAGCACAGCCGGCGTGTGGTCGGGATTGATCTTACGGATGTTCAGGATCTCGTCGACGATCACGTTACCTGTCTCCAATTCGTAGTTGCCCTTGACCTCAGCCTCGGTCATGTCGCGTGTGCAGGGGATATCCTTGTAGAAATAGTCGGCATGCGTGGTGCCGATGTTGGGGATATCACGACCGGCCTGAGCAAAGGCAGTGGCATAGGTGGAGTGGGTATGTACCACGCCCTGGATGTTGGGGAAAGCACGATAGAGCACCAAGTGGGTAGGCGTGTCGGATGACGGGTTGAGGTCTCCGTCGACCACCTCACCGGTTTTAAGGTCTACCACTACCATATCGGATGCTTTCATGACGTCGTAGTCAACGCCAGAAGGCTTGATGACGACGAGGCCGTTCTCACGGTCTATGCCAGAGACGTTACCCCATGTGAAAATCACGAGGTTCTGTTTTACCAGGTCGAGATTGGCCTTGAAAACTTTTTCTTTGAGTTCTTCTAACATAATTATCAATTATCAATTGTCAATTGCTTATAGCTTAAAGTTCGGGGCTTCATTATATGCCCGCTTGTTGAAGCGATAGAGATAGGCACCACGCTTTGAACTGGTCTTGTCAACCAACTCCGTCTTCTCAATGAAGTCCATCTCCTTAATACGTTTGCGGAAGTTGCGCTTATCGAGTTCAGCACCGTTGACAGCCTCATAGAGATGTTGGAGCTGGGTGAGTGTGAACAGGGTAGGGAGGAGTCGGAAACCTACAGGCTCTTGTGATAACTTTTGCTGCATCATCTTCCTCGCCTTGCGGACCATCTCGTTGTGGTCGGAATAGAGTTGTGGAATCTCGTTGATGTCCACCCATTTTAAACCGTGCGACAAACGCAGTTCTTCATCATAGTCCTTGACGTTGATGAGCGCATAGTATGCGACAGATACTACCCGTTCACCCGGGTCACGGTCTACATTACCGAAAGCACCGACCTGGCGCATGAACAGATTCCGCAGCCCTGTCAGTTCGTTGAGCGTTCGTACGGCCGCATCATCGACACTCTCGTCGCTGGCGACGAAGCCTCCGTAGAGGCTCCATTCGCCGCGACCGGGATCCATCTGGCGCTTGCCGATGAGAACTTTCAACTTCCCTTCATCGAAGCCGAAGATGATACAGTCTACCGACAACCAGACTTTCGTGTGTTGACTATAGTAGGTCATTTTCTGCTCTTAGAAGAAGTACCAGTAGAAGCAGCCGCAGAGGCATAGGACACCGAGTGTTCCCACAATGTCCCAAACGCCCCAGCTTTGGGCAATCTGCTTGCGATAGTCTGCTGTGAAGGTGATGGCATCCTTCTGTTCGGCAGTGGGAGCGGGCGTGAAGAACGACACGCACACCATCAGCAGAACGATGAACACCAGCAGCCAGCACTCGAACACGAGCCAGTTCGTCTGCCAGAACCATGCGGTGGCATCCCAGAAGGCACCGTCCATCTGGGCCGAACCAGTATCGGTGATGACGTTGGTCACCAGGCGAAGCATGCCGATGATGAAGCCACCGATGAGACCCCATTCACCTGCCTTCGGCGTGATCTTCTTAGAGAGAATACCCAGTGTGAAGACGGCCACCATAGACGGAGCCAGCAGCGACTGGATACCCTGCAGATAGCTGTAGAGATTACCCATACCCATCATGACAGGCAGCCAGAGCAGACCGAGAATGACGACCACGACGGTAGCGATACGGCCGACGAGTACGTAGTGAGCTTCGCTCATACCCTTCTTCATGGGTTTGTAGAAGTCCTCGGTAAACAGTGTGGCGCATGAGTTGAAGAAGGCAGCCAGCGACGTAACAAGGGCGCAGATGAAGCCGATGGTCACGAAGCCCTTGATACCGACAGGCAGGATGCTCTTTACCATCATGGCGAAAGCACCATCGGTGTCGTGCTGGTTGGCGATATCCATCTGGATACCAAAGTCGCCATATCCACCATTAGCCAGTGCCATAGCCACCATACCGGGGATCAGGAACATAAACACGGGGAGCAGCTTGAAGTAACCGGCAGCGATGGTACCGCGACGGGCACGCTTCATCACCTCCACGTTGCTCTCGCCCTTCTGCTGGCCAAGTACACGCTGAACGATGTGCTGGTCAGTACACCAGTACCAGAAGCCGATGATCGAGGCACCAATGAACACCACGAAACCGGGATACTCGTGATAGAGTGGGTCAGGAGCGCCCGATGCGTTGATGTCGGCCCAGTGGAACATATGAGTCGTTCCGTAACCATCGTGAAGCGTGCTACAGAAGGCCATCATGTTTTCCCAGCCCTGAACGATACTGCCGCCGCCCAGCGTAGACAGACCAAGGAAGAGCACCGCGAATGCGCCTATAATAAGAATAGGAGTCTGGATGGC
>JAEEGJ010008880.1_pt1 | contig 27392 bp, 26 predicted proteins | sample 8958761 | NCBI WGS metagenome assembly JAEEGJ01 (sample SAMN16246546, study PRJNA631951) | gut metagenome | biome: gut microbiome; feature: rumen; material: RS-attached | host: Bos | place: Iran: Karaj | collected 2018-10 | reverse complement strand
AATAATCGTAGACGGTAAGATAGTTAACGGGGCAACAGGTGCAGGCGGAGAGATAGGTCATATTCATCTTGAGGACAATGAGACGGAAGCCTGCGGATGTAAGGGACACGGATGTCTGGAGCAGTATGCTTCAGCAACGGGTGTTGTAAGACTTGCCAAGAAGAAGCTTGCCGACTCAAGCAAAGACAGTGTATTACGTGAAGGTGAAGTAACAGCCAAGGATGTATGGGACGCTGTTAAGGCAGGTGATGAACTTGCAATAGAAGTAGCACATATTTACGGTGAGTATTTAGGTAAAGGACTTGCTGCCGTGGCGGATGTGGTCAATCCCGAAGTCTTCGTAATAGGCGGCGGCGTATCCAAGGCAGGAAGAGTGGTAATAGAGTATATGGAGCCGTACTTTGACAAGTATGTATTCCCCGGCGCCAAGGGTGCAAAGTTCGCATTGGCTAAGCTTGGTAATGATGCGGGAATATACGGCGCGGCATTCCTTGTGCTCGATAAGTAATCAAGACATTACATATGTGGGATAAAACATTAGACGGTAAACTTTATAAGCTCATCCCTGAGGAACGTGTCCTTAGGGATGAGCCTATGTATAATCACACAACATTTAAGACAGGCGGTAAGGCAATTAGATACGTTAAGGTTAATGCTATCAATGAACTTGTCGCTTTATTAACATTGTTAAGTGATAATAATTCATCATCGGATTATACGGTTATCGGTAACGGAAGCAATATCCTCGTATCCGATGCAGGTTATGATGGACTTGTAATAGATACAACCGGTATGACTGAGATTAATGTTGACGGTGATGTAATAAGTGCCGATGCCGGAGTGATGCTCGGTAAGATTGCAGCGACGGCACTTAACAATTCACTTGCGGGTCTTGAATTTGCATCAGGTATACCGGGATCGCTTGGAGGAGCACTCTGTATGAATGCCGGGGCTTACGGCGGTGAGATGAAGGATGTCATAGAGAGCGTAGCGGTATATGACTGTGGCAAATCGGAAGTGATTACGCTTACCAATGAAGCGATGGACTTCGGATACAGGCACAGTGTTGTCAAAGACAAACCTTATATTGTATTATCGGCAACAATCAGACTCCATGCCGGTAAGCACGATGATATAGAAGCGCTGATGAAGGATTACAACGGCCGAAGAAGAGATAAGCAGCCGCTTGAATATCCCTCGGCAGGCTCTACATTTAAGCGCCCCGAAGGTTTTTATGCCGGTGCATTGATAGAAGAATCCGGTCTTAAGGGGTATTCGGTAGGTGATGCTGCGGTATCCGAAAAGCATGCGGGCTTTGTAATCAATAAAGGCAAGGCTACATCGACTGACATTCACAGACTTATATCCGAAGTAAGAGAGAAAGTATATGCCGATACAGGCGTCAGGCTGGAACCGGAAGTTGTATTCTTAGGAGAATTCTGATGAGATTTGTAATCGTTACGGGAATGAGCGGAGGCGGAAAAAGAACCGCTATGAAGATGCTGGAGGATATCGGCTTTTACTGTGTCGACAATCTTCCCATACCGCTTATAGACAAATTCGTTGAACTTATAGCCACCCCCAACAGTGAGATTCAGAAGGTGGCTTTGGGTCTTGATGTCAGGGCGGATCAGGATTTTGACGATGCGCCTGCGGCTCTGGATGCGATTAAAGAGAACGGTTACAGCTATGAGATTATATTCATGGATGCTTCTGATGCCACTCTTATAAAGAGATACAAGGAGACCAGGCGAGTTCATCCGCTGGCAACTCCACCGGCCAATCGCATAGAAGAAGGCATTCACAAAGAAAGAGAGATTCTGGAAGTCATAAAGGGCAAGGCTGATTATATATTCGATACGACCAATCTTCTTACGAGAAACCTTAAAGAGGAATTGGACAAGATATTTGTCACGGGTGAGAATTACAACAGCCTTATGATCAACATAGTCTCTTTCGGATTTAAGAACGGCATCCCTGCGGATGCGGATCTTGTATTCGATGTGAGATTCCTGCCCAATCCGTTTTATATAGAAGAATTGAAGCATCTGACCGGTAATGACGATCCGGTACACGACTATGTTATGTCCTTCCCGGAAGCCACACAGTTTTTGGATAAACTGGAAGATATGTTAAGCTTTTTGATTCCCGGATATGTCAATGAAGGGAAGTATCAGCTGGTAATAGCAATAGGATGTACCGGCGGACAGCACAGGTCGGTCACTTTGGCACGCGAGATATATTCAAGGCTTGACGGTAAGGGCGATTACGGTCTGGCGCTTACTCACAGAGATATAAAGGAATAGATATGTCATTTTCATCCAATGTTAAGGAAGAAATGGAAAAGACCATAGGTTCCGCGCGACACTGTCAGATGGCAGAACTGGCAGCTATCATGGAATTCTGTGGGATCATAGATACCCATATACCCGGCAGAAGAATGCTTGGGATAGATACCGATAATGAAAGCGTAAAAAGAAAGTACTTTACATTATTGAAGAAAACATATAACATAGGGTCGTCGGACGAACCGTCGGATGATGTCAGTTATTCCATATTGGAAGGGCTTGGAATCATAGGATCTGACGGTGTCATGCGGGGAATGAATGAGCCCGTAAGTGCCGTACTTTTAAAGCAGTCGTGCTGTAAGAGGGCATTTTTAAGAGGAGCATACCTGTGTGTAGGTTCGATGAGCGATCCCAAAGGCAGTTATCATCTCGAGTTTGTCTGCGATACGGTCGGTCAGGCTGAGCAGATAGTGGAACTGCTTAAGGACTTTGAGCTTGATTCCAGGATAATAGAACGTAAGAGACACTACGTTGTGTATATTAAGGAAGGTGAGAGCATAGTCGAGTTTCTGGGATTGTGTGAAGCTCATGTGGCACTTATGAATATGGAGAATGACCGTATTCTTAAGGAAGTGAGCAATTCCATCAACAGAAGGAATAACTGTGATGTGGCCAATATCACCAAGACTGTCAATGCGGCTACTAAGCAGACGGAAGATATAGAGTTTTTAAGAGACCATTACGGACTTGATAAGCTTCCGGAGGGACTGAGGCAGATAGCTGAGGTCAGACTTAATAATCCGGATGCTTCACTTAAAGAGCTCGGAGAGCTATTAGATCCGCCGCTTGGTAAGAGCGGAGTCAATCACAGATTAAGGAAGATAAGCGAGATAGCCGGAAAATATATGCGCTGAGGAGTTAAGGAGGAGAATTATGATAAAAAAGGAGATCACTATCAGGCTGGAGAACGGCCTTGAAGCCAGACCTGTGGCTATGCTTGTACAGGTTGCCAGTCAGTATGATTCAACTATCTATTTGGAGACCGGAGGCAAGAAGGTCAATGCGAAGAGCATCATGGGAATGATGAGCCTCGGACTTGATACCGGAGAGAAGATTGTTGCAGCAGTTGACGGAAGCGATGAAGAAGCTGCAGTGGAAGGTATAGAGAAGTTTTTAAGTGGCAAATAATATATGAAGCAGAACAAAGATGTAAAGAGATTGCTTTTTATCTACAATCCCATGTCGGGACGCGGAAGGATTAAGAGTAATCTTCTGGATCTGATAGATATATTTGTTAAGTCGGGATACAAAGTTGAAGCCTACCCGACGCAATACAGTGGAGATGCCAAAAGAGCCGTGATCGATAGAGATGACGGCTTTTCTTTGATAGTGTGCAGCGGAGGTGACGGTACACTTGATGAAGTGGTCAGCGGTATGATGGAGTGTGACGTCAGGATTCCGATAGGATATATACCTGCCGGCAGTACCAATGACTTTGCCAACAGTCTCGGAATACCGAGATCCATGAACAAGGCGGCATCGGCTGTAATGAACGGCAGTGTTTTCAATTGCGATATAGGAAGATTCAATGATGATATATTTGTATATGTTGCCGCATTCGGAATGTTCACGGATGTTTCGTATGATACCGATCAGCATATGAAGAATATGTTGGGTCACATGGCATATATACTTGAAGGAGCCAAAAGGCTTCCTGCCGTAACGGCATATCATTGTGAAATAGAATATGAAGACGAGAACGGGCAGACACACGAAATAGAAGATGATTACCTGCTTGGCATGGTTACCAATTCAAGGTCTGTCGGCGGATTTAAGAACATAACCGGTAAGAAGATACTGCTTGATGACGGGATCTTTGAAGTGACTTTGGTCAAAAGGCCGCTTGGTCCGATAGAGTACATGCTTTTATCAGATGCCATAGCGAAAAAAGAGATAGATACGAGACTTATCACGACATTTAAGGCAAGCAGGTTGTCTTTTAAAAGTGACGCGGCTGTTGCCTGGACGTTGGACGGAGAATTCGGCGGGGAACACACGGATGTGAAGATAATCAACGACAGACAGGCGCTTTCTATTATAAAATAGTGTTTTCTTTTGTTTTCGTTTGTTATATAATGTAGACGTTCGACAGAACTTGCGGAATTGTTCCGAAGCTCCTGTCATAGAGAAAAATTAACGGAGGTATTAATATGTCATTAGTTACAACAACCGAGATGTTTAAAAAGGCATATGACGGCGGCTACGCTGTAGGTGCTTTCAATGTCAACAACATGGAGATTGTACAGGGTATCACAGAGGCAGCAGGTGAGCTGAACAGCCCTGTTATCCTTCAGGTATCCAAGGGAGCACGTGCTTATGCCAACCACACATATCTTGTAAAGTTGGTAGAGGCAGCAGTTGAGGAGAATCCTCAGATCCCTATCGCACTTCACCTTGATCATGGTGATACTTTTGAATTATGTAAGAGCTGTATCGACGGTGGCTTTACTTCAGTCATGATCGATGCATCTTCTAAGTCTTTTGAGGACAATATAGCTCTTACCAAGCAGGTAGTTGAGTACGCACACGCTCACGGCGTAGTTGTTGAGGCTGAGCTCGGTACACTTGCAGGTATAGAGGATGAGGTAGTTGTAGAAGCCGGTAAGGAAGCTTATACACGTCCTGAGGAAGTTGAGGAGTTCGTTGACAAGACTGGTTGTGATTCACTTGCAATTGCCATCGGTACATCACACGGTGCTTACAAGTTCACAGCTGCTCAGTGCACACGTAATGCAGACGGAATCCTTGTTCCGCCTCCGCTTAGATTCGACGTACTTGAGGAGTGCATTAAGAGACTTCCCGGATTCCCTATCGTACTTCACGGTTCTTCTTCAGTACCTCAGGAGTTCGTTAAGATGGTTAACCAGTATGGCGGTAACATGCCCGATGCAGTAGGTATTCCTGAGGAGCAGCTCCGTCAGGCAGCTAAGCTTGCTGTATGTAAGATCAATATCGACTCTGATATTCGTCTTGCTATGACAGGTAACATCCGTAAGTACTTCGCTGAGCATCCGGATCACTTCGATCCTCGTCAGTACCTTAAGCCCGCTCGTCAGGCCGTTAAGGACATGGTTGCTCACAAGATCGTTAACGTTCTTGGTTCAGACGGTAAGGCTTGATGGATTAAGCGCATTAAATAATAAGACAGGAGAGATGATATTCATCTCTCCTGTTTGTTTTATATACCGTAACAGCATCCGACAGTTCCTATAACAGATCTGAAAGTTTCTTATTAAGAAAAAAATCACGTACAACTTTGTCATATTCCTCCCACATGGGCAGGGTGCTGCAGGATCCTCTTTTGGGACAAGCATATTTGGGATCGGCAAGACAAACCACAGATGACATGGTTCCTTCCATCAGTTCTATAATTTCCCATATTGTATACTCCTCAGGCTTGCGACAGAGCTTGTATCCGCCGCCTTTGCCGCTGGCAGCACTTACAAGTCCGCCGGCCACCATATCCTTGACTATGATCTCCAAATATTTCTTGGATATCTCCTGTCTTGCGGCTATATCCTTAAGCGGTATATACTTACCGTTATCATTGTTCGCCAGATCTATCATGACGCGAATAGCGTAACGTCCTCTTGTTGATATCATTTTTTTTCCTTTCAAATATACTGGTTGAATGATTTTTACCTATTATACCTCAGGGTAAATAGGTAAATCAAGTAAAACCTATTGACACAGTAGGCGAATAGGAAATATAATATGAGTCACATGAGTAAGAAAGGAGTATTTTTGATGATATATGCGGATAATGCGGCAACAACAGCAATGAGCGAAGCGGCGATTGCCAGAATGACTGAAGTTATGAGACAGACCTACGGCAATCCTTCAAGCTTATATTCTATAGGACAGGAAGCGAAGGAAGTGCTGGAACAGGCAAGGGCTGATATTGCTTCGGTTATAGGTGCAAATCCCAATGAGATAATCTTTACCTCCGGAGGAAGTGAGGCAGATAATCAGGCCATTACATCAGCGGCACGCTTTGGTGCCAAGAAGGGTAAGAAGCACATCATTTCTTCGGCATTTGAGCATCATGCTGTTTTGCATACACTTAATAAGCTTAAGGAAGAGGGATTTGAGATTACGCTTCTTGACGTACATGAGGACGGACTTATCAGACCCGAAGAAGTTGAGGCGGCTATAAGAGAAGACACATGTCTTGTTACGATAATGTACGCCAACAACGAGATTGGTACGATTCAGCCGATACGCAAAATCGGTGAGATATGTAAGACAAAGGGAGTGACGTTCCATACGGATGCTGTTCAGGCAATGGCACACATCCCCGTTAATGTGGATGATGACAATATCGGAATGTTGTCTGCATCCGCTCATAAGTTCCACGGACCTAAGGGCGTCGGTTTTTTATATGTAAGAAAGGGTGTTCCGGTATTTAACCTTATAGAAGGCGGAGCCCAGGAGAGAGGAAAGCGTGCCGGAACAGAGAATGTTGCAGGCATTGCTGCTATGGCGGAGGCTTTGAAGGAAGCGACAACCGATATGTCTGAGAAGATGACATCTGTTGCGGCTAAGAGAGATAAGCTTATACAGGGGCTGACAGAGATACCGCATTCCGCACTTAACGGAGACGCAGTTCACAGATTGCCCGGCAATGTTAATTTCTGCTTCGAGGGAATAGAAGGTGAGTCGCTCCTGCTTTTACTTGACGATAAAGGAATACAGGCTTCGTCAGGAAGTGCATGCACGTCCGGTTCACTTGATCCGAGCCACGTGTTACTGGCTATCGGAAGGGTTCATGATGTGGCTCACGGCTCGCTTAGGTTAAGCATAAGTGAAGACACTACGGATGAAGACGTTAAGACGATAATAAGCTCTGTGGGAGAGGTGGTTGAATATCTCAGAAGTTTCTCACCCATATGGCGTGACCTTACGACAGGTAAGAAGCAATTCATATTATAGAAGTGACGTAACACAGGAGGAATACATATGGCACTATACAGTGAGAAGGTAATGGAACATTTTCGTAATCCCCGAAATGTGGGTGTAATAGAAGATGCAGACGGAGTGGGAGAAGTAGGTAATGCCAAGTGTGGCGACATCATGAAGATGTATCTGAAGATCAATGATGATGAGATCATTGAAGATGTTAAGTTCGAGACATTCGGATGCGGAAGCGCAATCGCATCGAGTTCGATGGCTACAGAACTTATAAAGGGTAAGCCGGTCTCTGAAGCTATGAAGCTTACCAATGCGGCTGTCGCGGAAGCCCTTGACGGGCTTCCTGATTATAAGATGCACTGTTCGGTTCTTGCGGAAGAGGCTATAAAATCGGCTCTTGATGATTACTATTCCAGGAAATAATTGTTAAAACATGAGTTTACAAATTGTTCATAATTAGTTTTCATATTTTTCAAATAGTCAGTACATTTTAGACACTTTTGATATATATACTAGTATCATAAGGTGATGCTAGTAACAAGATAAAACTTTTTCATAATAAATGCCAAGCACATAAGTGCTTGGCATCCTCCCTTTTAAGGGGTTTTTTTGACCCCGCAGACTATAATGTCAACAACGAGAAAGGAAGCTGTGGTTCCCCCCACGGCTTCCTTTTTGATGGTCGTGACAACAGATAGGATTCTAGAAAAACTCCCTTATTCCCTTTTATAAAATTTCTATCCTACAATTCCGGACAGATATGAGTAAGAAGCTTACGTGTCCGGCATTGTCCGACCTAAGACCTGGTTTTGTCTATGTTTTTAGCCAGGGATGAAAAGGCCCGGCTCAGTTTCGTGTTATCCGTATCCAGACGATCCATTCTTTCCGCTAAAACTTCCATGTCGTTATGCATTGATATCATTGTGTCGGTGAATCTGTAGAGGATATGCGAAGAGGGATCCGTTATATTGGGCAGACTTTCGTTATACAGACTTGCAACATTAGTTTTTAGAGCCGTGGCAATGCATTTAATCTGTACAGCATTGGGAATTATCTGGCCGCTTTCGATACGTGAAATGTTTGATGCAGACATATCACACTTTATTCCGAGTTGTTCCTGCGTCATCTTTGCCTGTTCTCTGTAGTGATATATATTAAAGGCCAAAGAATTAATCAATTCTTTGTATTTCTCATTTCTTTTATTCACAATTCTACCTCCGTAATCAAAGAAATGCCGTCTGCGGGATCCTACATCTAGTATACATAATTCTTCGCGGATAATTGTGCATGCCGTGCCAAATGTTTGCACGGCGTGCAAAAAGGATTAGTTTTGTTAAAAATGACGAAAAGGAAAAGACGCCTTTTTAGATAAAATTGCACAAAAAAATAGTGCTAAAACTATGGATTTTTTTGTAATTTTCTATTAAAATAGAAAAGGTATGTGCATTATGGATTTGGAAGAATCCGATTATGCTTATTGTAATTGTGCAAAATAACAAAGGTGAACAAAATGATTTCAAACCAGATATTGCAAAGCACTATAGAAGGACTCAAGAACATTGCAAGGATCGAGATATGCGTGGTTGATTCCGATGGGAAGATGGTTGCCGCATCAGATCCGTCTCTTGAGCAGTACAGTGCCCAGGCGGCGGAATTCGCCGTGTCGCCGGCAGACAGCCAGGAACTTAACGGATGCCAGTTCTTCAAGGTAATAGACGAAGGCCAGACCGAGTATGTTCTTATCGTATCCGGACAGGGTGAAGATCTGTATACTCTGGGTAAAATGGCGGCATTCCAGATTCAGGGACTGTTGGTTGCATATAAGGAGCGTTTTGACAGGGACAACTTTATTAAGAACCTCCTTTTGGACAACCTGCTTTTGGTGGACATATTCAGCAGAGCCAAGAAGTTGCACATTCAGCCTGAAGTTCAGAGAGTAGTCATCACGATAGAGAATGACATGGACGAAAGCGGAAGAGTGCTCGAGCTCATGCGCACCGGATACGGCAGCAATAACAAGGATTTCATAACGGCCGTTGATGAGAAAGATGTTATCGTGGTTAAGGAGCTTTCCGAGAGTGAGAAAGAGAGCGATGTTCAGAGATACTGCGATACATACATGAAGTACCTTTCAAGAGAGGGAATAGACGGAGTACGTATTGCATACGGTACGATCGTAGAAGAGATTAAAGAGGTCAGTCATTCATATAAGGAAGCCAAGATGGCTCTTGATGTAGGAAGGATATTCTTTGATGACAGAGAGATCATTGCATACAGCGAACTCGGTATAGGAAGACTTATATATCAGCTTCCGATTCCCCTCTGTAAGCTGTTTATCAAAGAGATATTCGGAGGACAGAGTCCGGACGATTTCGATGAAGAGACTTTGATGACAATCAATAAGTTCTTTGAGAACAGCCTTAATGTATCAGAGACATCAAGACAGCTCTTTATTCACAGGAACACTCTGGTATACAGACTTGATAAGATACAGAAGACAACGGGCCTCGATCTTAGGGTTTTTGAAGATGCAATAACCTTTAAGATTGCCCTTATGGTTGTTAAATATATGAATTATATGGAGTCACTCGAGTATTGATTTCATAGTATAAAGATACCGGTATAAAGGAGAAAAACATTGGCTTTAGGTAAGAAAAAAACCAAACGACAAATGGCAGAAGATGAGCTTATAGTGCTTGATAACGTCACCAAAACTTATGCGACGGGTTCACCTGCACTTAACGGAGTAAGCTTAACTGTCAAGAAGGGAGAATTCGTCTTCATCGTGGGCGACAGCGGATCCGGCAAATCTACGCTTATCAAACTTTTGTTGAGAGAGCTGACACCGACGTCAGGTGAGATATATGTCAATAACATTAATCTCGGAAGATTAAGACACAGACAGGTTCCGAAATACAGAAGGAATCTCGGTGTCGTATTCCAGGATTTCCGACTTTTAAAGGACCGTAACGTATATGAGAATGTGGCGTTCGCTCAGAGAATAGTGCAGACTCCGGGCAGACTCATTAAGCGTAATGTGCCCGCAATTTTATCCATAGTCGGACTTGCCGGCAAGTATAAGGCTAAGCCCAAGGAGTTATCCGGCGGTGAGCAGCAGAGAGTTGCACTTGCCAGAGCACTTATCAATAAGCCGCCGATACTGCTGTGTGACGAGCCGACAGGTAACCTTGACCCGCGTAATTCATGGGAGATAATGAAGCTTTTGGAGCAGATTAATAAGAGAGGAACCACGATTCTTGTCGTTACTCATAACAGAGAGATAGTCAATGAGATGCAGAAGAGAGTCGTGACCATGAAGAAGGGTGTAATAGTCAGCGACGAAGAGGAAGGAGGCTATATCGATGAGAATTAGTACTTTCTTCTATACATTAAGACAGGGTGTGCGCAATATGTTCAGGAATGCCTGGTTCTCGCTGGCATCAATTGCGACAATAGCGTCATGTCTTTTGCTTTTCGGAATTTTTTATTCGGTTGTGGCTAACTTCCAGAATATCGTGAAGCGTGCTGAGGCCGGAGTTGCAGTTACGGTTTTCTTCGATGAAGGCTTAAGTGACGAGGAGAAGCAGCACATCGGAGAACTCATACTTGATCGCAAGGAAGTTGACAAGATCAATTTCATCTCTGCCGATGAGGCTTGGGAGAGCTTTAAGGATGAATATCTCGGAGAGTATTCGGACGGGTTCACGGAGAATCCGTTGGAAGATTCGGAGAACTACGAGATATATATGAAGGATATCTCTCTGCAGTCTTCGCTTGTGACTTATCTTAACACCATACCCGGAGTCAGACAGGTCAACAGTTCGCAACAGACGGCAGATGCACTGACGGGAGCGAATCGGCTGATCAGTTACATTTCCCTGGGTATCATAGGTATACTTCTGGCGGTATCAATATTCCTTATAAGCAACACCGTCATGATCGGTATCTCGGTTCGTAAGGAAGAGATAGGCATCATGAAATACATTGGCGCCACGGACTTCTTCGTAAGAGCTCCGTTCGTGGTTGAAGGTCTTTTGATCGGAGTTATCGGAGCGGCTATACCTTTGGGTATCATTTATTTCATATATATTAATGCTCTTGATATCATAATGGAGCGTTTTACCGAGATTGGTTCCATACTTCAGTTCCTTCCCGTTGAGACAATATTTGCCACATTGATCCCTGTATCTTTAGGTATCGGAGCCGGCATCGGTCTGTTGGGAAGTTTTATAACAGTCAGGAAGCATCTGAGGGTTTGATTTGTATGCATTTAAAAAAACGAAGGCTGCTAAGTGCGGTATTACTTGTAGTCTTCCTCTTGCAGATAGCGAACACCGGGATTAAAGCTTATGCAGATACGGCAGAACTTGAGGCAAGTATCAAGGCTAAGCAGGCGGAGATACAGGAAGCCGAGAAAGAGAAGCAGCAACTGAAAAGCAGCATAACCGATGCCAAGAAGATTGTATCCGGACTGGAATCCACCAAGAAGGATTTGGAGGCATATGTTACCGAACTAGATGCGAATCTGACGGATGTTGAGGCAAAGATAGCTGAGCTTAAAGAACTTATAGCCGATAAAGAGGCGGAGATCGAAGAAGCTACGGCTGATCTTGAAGAGGCGGAGGAGATACAGCAAACTCAATACGAGAACATGAAAAAGCGTATTAAGTTCATGTATGAGAAGGGCGATACGTTCTTTTTGGATCTGATCTTTTCTGCAAGCTCATATGCAGATATGCTCAATAAGGCCGATTATGCCGAGAAGCTTTCCGAATATGACGCCAAGAAGCTTGAAGAATATAAGCAGACATGTGAGTATGTAGCGGCATGTAAGGCCGATTTGGAAGCGGATAAAGAGGTCTTGGATGAGGCGAAGGCCAAGCAGGATGAAGAGCAGGAGAATCTTAATACGCTGATTGCTGCCAAGAATAGCGAGATTAGTATGACTGCAGCGGATATCCACAATAAGGAAGCCGCAATTAAGGAACTTGAAGCGGATATGGCGGCAAGAGATGCCGCTATCAAGCAGTTGGAGCAGATTGTTGCAGAAGAGAGACGCAGGCTTGCCGAGGAGAGCGGAAAGGTACTGACCTATGACGGTGGTATGTTCAAGTGGCCGGCTCCCTCATATACCAGAATATCCGATGATTATGGTAACCGTATTCATCCGATAACAGGCACGAATCAATTCCATAACGGTGTTGATATGGCAGCTCCGGGCGGTTCGCCTATTCTGGCAGCCTATGACGGAGAAGTGGTTGCGGCGACATATAACGCTTCTATGGGTAATTACGTGATGATCGATCACGGAGACAGTCTCTACACCATATATATGCATGCTTCGGCTTTGTACGTATCAAAGGGAGATTATGTATCGAAAGGTCAGAAGATAGCTGCTGTCGGTACAACCGGAAGATCTACGGGTAACCACTTGCATTTCAGTGTACGTAAGAACGGATCATATGTAAGCCCTTGGAATTATCTATCAAAATAGGCTTTATCATCATAAAGGTCAGCCGTCAGTGACGGTTGACCTATTGATGTGTTATAAGGACGGAAAAGAGGTAACAAAAAGTGGAAGAATTAAATGAAGTTACGGTCGAAAGCAAGGCATCGGAGGAAGAGACATCACGGTCTTTCGGACAAAAGAGATTCCTTTTGGGAATACTGTCCGGAATGCTCATAGCAATGAGTATTGTGGGCCTGGTCCTTCTGGGCAATCATTTTTTGAGTGATTACAAGGTAAAGAAGGCAGTAAAAGCCGGAACATTTGCAGAGGACGGAGAGAGTTATCACAGTAAAATCGTAAATGAGGGCGTGGCAAGTAAGATAGTGACACTGGAGTCGGTTATAGACAAGTACTATCTTAATGACTATACGAATGAGGATCTTGAGACCGGAATATACAGGGGAATGGTGGATTCACTCGGAGATAAGTACGCGGAATACTACACGGTTGAAGAGATAAAAAAAGCTCGAGAAAAAAACTCGGGAGTGTTCGGAGGAATCGGTGCATACATCAGCTATGACGAAGAACTTGACTGCTGCATAATTGCCGGCACCATGGAAGGCGGACCGGCGGAGAGGGCAGGGCTGCACGAAGGTGACATAATATATAAAGTTGATGATATAGATGCCCAGGGAATGGACAGCAGTGAAGTCGTTAAGTATGTCAGAGGAGAGGTAGATACGGTAGTTCACCTGACTTTGATAAGAAAGACATCTGATAAAGCAGATACGATTGAAGTTGACATAACAAGAGAAATTATAGAGTCCAATACCGTAATCTATGAGATGAAGGAAGATAACATAGGCTATATCGGTATAACGGAATTTGATTCAATTACATCAGATCAGTTTGTTGAGGCACTGGCTGTACTTAAGGGTCAGGGAGCAAGAGGAATAATCATAGATCTTCGAAGTAATCTCGGAGGCAATCTGGATACGGCCTGTGATATAGCAAGGAATATTCTGCCCAAGGGCGTTATAGTGTATACAATAGATAAATACGACCACAGAAAAGAATATACATGTGAAGGCGAACACGAACTTGATCTTCCTCTTGTTATGCTTGTGAATAAGTATTCCGCAAGTGCGTCTGAGGTATTGACGGGAGCGGTTAAAGATTACGGTAAGGGAAGAGTAGTCGGAACAACGACGTACGGAAAGGGTATAGTACAGACCGTCATTCCTTTGTCTGACGGTTCTGCGGTTAAGCTTACGACAAGTTCATATTACACACCGAACGGGGTCTGCATTCACGGAACGGGTATAGATCCGGATGTTGAAGTTGAATTTGATTCGGATGCATATTACAACGACGGCGTGGACAATCAGCTTAATGCTGCCATGGAAGAGATCCATAAGATATGGGAAAGCAGTTATTGATAACTGAAAATATAAGGGAAAAAGGAGAGTAGTATGAAGAAAGTGTTTGTAAGAGTATTGTTTGGCATATTTGCCGCGGGAGCCATATTTTTGGCAGATCCTGCATCGGCGAATGCCGCGGGGAGCAAGCCTGATCCGAAGTTCGACCATAAGTATTACGCGGATACTTATCCGGATCTTAAGTCGGCTTTCGGCTATGACAGGGACGCTTTGTGGAACCATTATGTCGTGTTCGGAAAGAAAGAAGGACGTAAGTGCTATCCCGGCGATCCGAACGGCAAGACGGTATTGGGAGCATCCCGCTTCATGAATCCAAGCGATTTTGCCAAGGCTATGCTTGAACAGGTCAATGCTTACAGGGCATCCAAAGGTATCGCGCCGCTTCAGTTGTCCAAGAAGTGTCTTGATGTTGCAAATGTGAGAGCGACTGAATGTGCTACAAAATTCTCCCATACAAGGCCCAACCGGACGAGCTTTGGCAGTGCATATACAGATCTCGGATATACCGAGGGTTATGTATGTGAGAACTGTGCAAAGATAGGGATCGCAGAGGGTGTAGCTGCAGACAGCGTACCTGTAGCTATGGAAGTGTTTAGGAGCAGTTCGAAGCACGATGCTGCAATGTTAGATCCGAACTATAATTTTGCCGGCTTCGGATTCTACACAGCCAACGACGGCAATGTGTACATGGTCCAGGAGTTTTCGAACGATTAGACAGCGAACATTTGTTCCGATTTTTATAGACATACAAGTGTGGAAATGATATACTATCTGTTAGTATATCATTTCTTTTTTTGGAGTATCACTGAAGATATGGACTTCGAATTACACTCGGACTACAAGCCTACCGGTGATCAGCCGGAAGCAATAAAAGAATTGGTAGAGGGTTTCAAAGCGGGCAACCAGTTTGAGACCCTGCTTGGCGTTACGGGATCGGGCAAGACCTTTACCATGGCGAACGTCATTGCCGCTCTTAACAAGCCCACTCTGATCATTTCCCACAATAAGACCCTTGCCGGACAGCTTTACAGTGAGATGAAGGAATTCTTCCCCAATAATGCCGTAGAGTATTTTGTCTCGTATTATGATTATTATCAGCCGGAAGCATATGTGCCTTCTTCGGATACGTATATTGCAAAGGATTCATCGGTTAATGATGAGATTGATAAGTTGAGGCTGTCGGCTACGGCGTCGCTTACAGAGAGAAGAGATGTAATTGTTGTATCCAGTGTCAGTTGTATATACGGTCTGGGTAATCCCGATGATTATAAGGACCTTATCGTATCGCTTCGCCCGGGTCAGCAGAAGGACAGAGATGCCGTAATAAGAGAACTTATAGACATCAGATATGACAGGAATGATAATGATATAGAACGTGCGACATTCAGAGTACGCGGAGATACGGTAGAGATTTATCCGGCAATCGGCGGAGACAATCTTATAAGAGTTGAGTTTTTCGGAGATGAGATAGACAGGATATCGGAAGTAGATCCGATTACGGGGCGCATGAAGAATACGCTTGATTTCGCAGCGATATTCCCGGCTTCACATTATGTCATACCTCCGGACAAGATTAATGCGGCATGCGACAGAATAGAAGCGGAACTTAAGGAGAGAGTATCTTTCTTTAAACACTCGGATAAGCTTATAGAGGCACAGAGGATTGCGGAGAGGACCAACTTTGATCTTGAGATGCTCCGCGAGACAGGCTTCTGTGTGGGCATAGAGAATTACTCGGCGCCTATGGGCGGACGTAAGCCGGGAGAGAGACCGATGTGCCTGATGGATTACTTCGATGACTTCCTGCTTATAATAGATGAGAGTCATATCACGGTGCCTCAGATAGGCGGAATGTATGCCGGAGACAGATCGCGTAAGACAACTCTGGTAGATTACGGATTCAGACTGCCTTCAGCACTTGATAACAGACCTCTTAGTTTTGAAGAATTTGAAGACCAGTTGGATCAGGTCATGTTCGTGTCTGCTACACCCGGTGATTATGAGGCTGAGCATGAATTGCTGCGTGCCGAGCAGGTGATAAGGCCTACAGGATTGTTGGATCCCGAGATATCCGTGCGACCGGTCGAGGGTCAGATAGATGATCTCATAAGTGAGATCAAGAAAGAGACAGTGAAGAAGGGTAAGGTCATGATTACCACCCTTACCAAGCATATGGCAGAGGATCTGACGGACTATCTTAAGGAAGTCGGTATCAGGGTTAAGTACCTGCACTCGGATATAGATACACTTGAGAGGGCACAGATTATCAGAGACTTACGTCTTGATGTATTTGATGTACTGGTAGGTATCAATCTATTGCGAGAGGGACTTGATATACCGGAGATAACTCTTGTTGCAATACTTGATGCGGACAAGGAGGGATTCCTGCGTTCGGAGACATCTTTGATACAGACGATAGGACGTGCGGCGCGTAACAGCGAAGGTCATGTCATAATGTATGCCGACAACATGACCGATTCAATGCGTAAGGCTATTGATGAGACGAACAGGCGTCGTGATATCCAGCAGAAGTATAATGAAGAGCACGGCATCACACCGACTACCATACAAAAGGCTGTAAGAGAACTTATAAGTATCACCAAGGAGATTGCGGGAGAAGAGGCGAAGTTTGCCAAGGATCCCGAGAGTATGTCTGAAGGTGAGATACGTAAGCTTATGGATAAGATAGAGAAGCAGATGCGTAAGGCTGCAGCGGAACTTGATTTCGAGACTGCGGCGGAACTCAGAGATAAGCTTATTGAATTAAAAGAACACTATAAGAAGTAATACGGAGATAACAGGCAAGATGGGAGAATTTATTAAGATCCGCGGAGCAGCGGAGCATAATCTTAAGAATATAGATGTGGATATACCGAGAGGTAAGTTTGTAGTACTGACAGGACTGTCAGGTTCGGGTAAGTCCTCTCTTGCTTTTGATACCATATATGCGGAAGGTCAGCGAAGATATATGGAATCCATATCAAGTTATGCAAGGCAGTTTTTGGGTCAGATGGAGAAGCCTAATGTTGAACTTATAGAAGGTCTTTCCCCTGCCATATCAATAGACCAGAAGTCTACCAACCGTAACCCGAGATCTACCGTCGGAACGGTTACGGAGATTTATGACCACATGCGTCTGCTCTATGCAAGGATCGGAGTTCCTCATTGCCCCGAGTGCGGCAAGGTCATAACCAAGCAGACTGTGGATCAGATGGTTGATAAGCTTATGGAGTTGCCGGAAGGCACAAAGATTCAGCTGATGTCGCCCGTTGTAAGAGGTAAGAAGGGAAGACATGAGAAGGTTATAGAGAGTGCGCGTAAAAGCGGCTATGTAAGAGTGCGTGTGGACGGCAATCTCTATGATCTGTCGGAAGATATCGAACTTGATAAGAACATTAAACACAGCATAGAGATAATCGTGGACAGAGCGGTTATCAGAGAAGGAATGGCTTCAAGAATAAGCGATTCGATAGAGAATGCTTTAGGATTAAGCGGAGGATTGCTGGAAGTTGAGATAGTGGACGGAGAGACACTTAACTTCTCAGACAGTCTGGCCTGCCCTGATTGCGGAATAAGCATAAGTGAGATTGAACCCAGAAGCTTCTCTTTTAACAATCCGTACGGTGCCTGTCCCGATTGTGTAGGTCTCGGATACAAGATGGAATTTGATCCGGATCTTCTTATACCGGATAAGAGCTTAAGCATTCATGAAGGTGCCATATCATGTACCGGATGGGCCTCAAGTAATAAGCCGGGGAGCTTCACATATGCTGTATTAGAAGCATTGGCCAAGGCATACAAGTTCTCATTGGATACTCCTTTTGAGAAGCTTAAGCCTGCCGTTCAGGATGTGATTGTGTACGGTAAGAATGCGAAGGAAGTCATGGTCCACTACGAAGGTCAGAGAGGAGTGGGAGACTATCCGATAGTATTCGAGGGCCTTATCAGTAACATGATGAGAAGATACAGGGAGACTTTCTCGGATTCCATGAAGCAGGAATATGAGGAACTTATGAGTTTTACTCCCTGCACCACCTGCGGGGGCAAGAGGCTTAAGAGAGAGTCGCTTGCCGTTACAATAGCGGGTAAGAACATATATGACATTACAACTTTATCCATTAAGGACCTGCAGAAGTTCATGCAGGGTATTAAGCTTACCAAGACAGAACAGATAATAGGTAAGCAGATTCTTAAGGAGATCAATTCAAGAGTCGGATTCTTAGTCAATGTCGGACTTGATTATCTGACACTTGCCAGAGGAGCATCTACGCTTTCCGGCGGTGAAGCACAGAGAATAAGACTGGCTACGCAGATCGGTTCGGGTCTTGTCGGAGTATGCTATATCCTTGATGAGCCCAGTATAGGATTACATCAGAGAGATAACGATAAGCTGCTGGCGACTCTTAAGTCATTAAGAGATCTTGGCAATACGCTTATAGTGGTTGAGCATGACGAGGATACCATGAGAGCGGCCGATTGTATCGTCGACATAGGTCCCGGTGCCGGAAGCCACGGCGGAGAAGTGGTTGCTGTAGGAACGGCCGATGAGATAATCAAGGTTCCCGAATCAATTACGGGTAAATATTTAAGTGGAGAATTGAGCATTCCCGTTCCTGCAACCAGACGCAAGCCTACAGGCAAGTTGACCGTTAAGAATGCAAGAGAGAATAACCTTAAGGGAATAGATGTAGATATACCGCTTGGAGTAATGACATGTGTGACAGGAGTGTCAGGTTCCGGTAAGAGTTCTCTTGTTAATGAGATTTTATATAAGAGCCTTGCCAAGAAGCTTAACAGGGCGAGAACCATTGCGGGTAAGCATGACGCCATCCTGGGCACGGATAAGCTTGATAAGGTAATAGATATAGACCAGTCTCCCATAGGAAGGACACCGAGATCGAATCCCGCAACATATACCGGAGTATTCGATCTAATAAGAGATCTGTATGCCGAGACTGCAGATGCCAAGGCAAGAGGTTACAGTAAGGGCAGATTCTCATTTAATGTTAAGGGCGGAAGATGTGAAGCCTGTGCCGGTGACGGAATAGTTAAGATCGAGATGCATTTCCTTGCCGATGTATATGTACCCTGTGAAGTCTGCAAAGGTAAGAGATATAACAGAGAGACTCTGGAAGTTAAGTATAAAGGCAAGAGCATATATGATGTCCTTGATATGACAGTTGAGGATGCGCTTAAGTTCTTTGAGAATGTCCCTAAGATTCGCAACAAGATACAGACTTTGTACGATGTGGGACTCGGATATGTTAAGCTTGGACAGCCCTCAACCACACTCTCGGGCGGTGAGGCACAGAGAATCAAACTTGCATCGGAACTTAGCCGTAAGTCTACGGGCAATACCATATATATTCTGGATGAACCGACTACGGGACTTCATTTTGATGATGTTGCCAAGCTTATTGAGATTCTGCATAAGCTTGTGGAAGGCGGTAATACTGTTGTCGTTATCGAACATAATCTGGATGTTATTAAGACCTCGGATTATATAATTGACCTCGGTCCGGAAGGCGGCGACGGGGGCGGAACCGTTATAGCCACGGGCACGCCTGAAGTCGTGGCTAAGGTTAAAGAATCCTATACGGGTATGTATCTGGCAAAGATATTGAATAAAAAAGCAAAAAAGCACTAAAGTTTTGGTATAAACTCTCCGAAAAAAAGAGTAGAACTGCATAATGCCCTGCAAAAGGGAGTATACGCACGGAGGCGAACATTAGAGCGGGAAGGAACCCGGTCTTGTCCTTGTGCGTATTTTTATGCAACCCCCTTTTCTATTCGGTAAGTTTTTTGTATAATAGATTAGTTATTAATGATTTACAGCCAAAGCAACGAATAGAAAGAGGTAATTACATGCAAGGCACAGATATAGGAATAGACTTAGGTACAGCGAGTATTCTGGTATATATAAGAGGTAAGGGCGTTGTTTTAAAAGAGCCCTCAGTTGTAGCTTTTGATCAGGACACCAACAAGATACTGGCAATCGGTGAAGAAGCAAGACTTATGATCGGACGTACACCGAATAAGATTGTAGCGGTAAGACCCTTACGAGAAGGTGTTATTTCCGATTACTCGGTTACCGAGAAGATGCTTAAGTACTTTATCCAGAAGGCAGTGGGCAAGAGAAGTTTAAGAAAGCCCAGAATAGCAGTCTGTGTTCCCAGCGGAGTAACGGAAGTTGAGAAGAAAGCCGTTGAGGATGCTACATATCAGGCAGGTGCCAGAGATGTTAAGATCATCGAGGAGCCTATTGCGGCAGCGATTGGTGCGGGAATAGACATATCCAAGCCCTGCGGCAACATGATAGTCGATATCGGTGGTGGTACGACGGATATAGCTGTCATCTCGCTTGGCAATTCGGTTGTCAGTGAATCGGTCAAGATAGCCGGTGATGACTTTGATGAAGCAATCGTACGCTACATGCGTAAGAAATATAATCTCCTTATCGGAGAGAGAATGGCTGAAGATATTAAGATCAACATAGGATCTGCTTTTAAGAGAGCGGAGACTGTATATTACGAGGTAAAGGGTCGTAACTTGGTTACGGGACTTCCCAAGAAGCTTAATATCTCTTCTGAAGATACGGAAGAAGCTTTAAGAGAGACTACCTCCAAGATAGTTGATGCAATACACAGCGTATTGGAGAAGACGCCTCCGGAGCTTGCGGCCGATATAGCGGACAGAGGAATAGTACTTACCGGCGGAGGAAGCCTGCTTAACGGATTGGAGGATCTTATATGCTCCAAGACAGGCATCAACACCATCACTGCCGAAGAGCCCATGACAGTTGTGGCTATAGGTACGGGTAAGTATGTTGAGTTCCTGGCCGGATACAGAGACGAACAATAATCTATAACAGGAGAGAGCAATGGTAAAAGGCTTGTACACTGCCTACACTGGCATGATCAATGAGCAGAACAGGATGGATGTATTGACCAACAATCTGGCCAATTCAGACACTAACGGCTTTAAGAAGGAGGGAGCTACAAGTCAGGCCTTTGACTCTCTTCTTGCGTTAAAGATAAAAGACAGATCTGAGAATCCCAATCTCGCTCATCCCATCGGTATAGCCAATCTCGGCGTTAAGGTGGGAGAGAATTACACCGACTATTCTCAGGGAGCTTTCAAGGTGACTGACAGGACATATGATGTTGCTCTTTCAGGTGAAGGCTTCTTCAATATCGAATATACCAACAAAGCAGGAGAGACAAGCACAATGTATACCAGAGACGGCGCTTTTGTGGTCAACACACAGGGCTATCTGGTCAATAAAGACGGAGATTATGTTCTCGGACAGAACGGCAGGATTCGTTTGGACCCCACCAAAGATGTAGCCATAGATACACAGGGCAATATCTCGCAGGACGGGGCAAGGGTAGCGCAGATAAAGCTTACGGACTTTGAAGATTACAATTATATTGAGCATTTCGGTGAGAACTATTATCGACCTGTTGAAGGAGCAACTGAGAAAGCGGCTACTGCCACAACCAATCAGGGCTTTATAGAGACATCAAACGTTCAGGTTGTCCAGGAGATGGTTGAGATGATCTCCGTATCCAGACAGTATGAGAGTAATCAGAGATTAATTACGACGATAGACGGAACGTTGCAGATAGTATCCAACCAGCTTGGTAAGGTATAAAGGAGGTTATGACATATGGTAAGATCGCTTTGGTCAGCAGCCACGGGCATGATAGCACAGCAGACAAATCTTGACACGATTGCCAACAATCTGGCTAATGTCAATTCTACCGGATATAAGACGGAAGTAGCGGAGTTTAAGTCACTTCTGTACCAGACCATGCAGACTGAGACTACAACAGCCAACGGTGCCAACAAGCCGATAAGCGCACAGGTAGGTCTCGGTGTACGTAACTCTTCGATTACTACGGTGTTTAAGCAGGGTTCGCTTCTTGCATCGGAATCCGATACGGCTTTCGCAATAGAAGGCAAGGGTCTTTTTGCAGTAAAAGCAGAAGACGGAACAACGAAGTATACTCGTAACGGTGATTTCAGATTCAGCGTCGGACAGGGCAGCAATATAGTGCTGTGTACGTCAGGCGGTCTCCCTGTACTTGACAGTAAGGGTCAGCCCATCAATATCGATACGAATAAGTATATAGCCAATAAGATAACGGTAGATGCCAACGGCAATCTCTGTTATCCCGATGAGACCAATAATCCACAGCCTATCGGTGTTGCCATTGGACTGTTCCAGTTTAACAATCCTTCCGGATTATATAAAACAAGCGACACCCTGTATGTTCCTACGGCCGCAAGCGGTAACGCCATGAATGAGGCGACCAATAACAACCTTGAGAAGAGTGTTATCAGGCAGGGTTACTTGGAAGGCTCCGGCGTACAGGTTGTTGATGAGATGGTCAACATGATTGTTGCACAGAGAGCATACGAAATGAACAGTAAAGCAATCACCACATCAGATCAGATGATGGAGCTGGCTAATAACCTCAAGAGATAATCCTTAGAAGGAGGCGCATATGAGCACTATAGATACAAGTAATATAATGTCCATGTATTCGCAGTATGCGACAGAGACCGCCAAGGATTCTCAGGCAGCGAAGCTTAAGAATACCGTGAACGCAGATTATTCCAAGGCTACCGATGATGAGCTTATGGATGTCTGTAAGCAGTTTGAATCATACTTTTTGGAGCAGGTATTCAAGCAGATGGCCAAGACTGTCAACATCACGGAGAACAGCGACAGATCAACATCCAATCTTGTTGATTTCTTTAAGGACAATACCATTCAGGAACTGGCTACAATGTCTACCGAGACTAACAGTCTGGGACTTGCACAGATGCTTTATGAGCAGATGAAGCGTAATATCGGTGACACGGATATTCCCGTTAAGGATACCGCACAGGAAGATAAGCAGTAGTTGTGGTATGACAAAGAATATATGGTATACTATGGTCTATGGAGACATTTGAAGGCTACATAGACCATTTTTTATATTATAACGACAGCAATGGTTACGGAGTTTTTGAACTCGATACGGAAGATGATGACATCATCTGTACGGGAAGTTTTCCGGGTCTTACACAGGGGGAGACCGTTGAAGTTTCCGGCGAGTGGGTTGAGCATCCCACTTACGGTCCGCAGCTTAAAGTAAAGCAGTGGAAGGTGACTGAACCTTCAGACCTTATGGATGTGGAGAGGTATCTGGCCTCAGGAGCCATCAAGGGAGTCGGACCTACAATAGCCAAGAGAATCATCAAGAAGTTCGGGAAAGAGTCGCTTGATATCATCGAGAAACAGCCCGAGCGTCTGACCGAGATAAAAGGTATAAGCGAAAGAATAGCTCAGAGTATCGCAACACAGGTAACTGAGCGAAGGGGCCTTCGTGATGCCATAATGATGCTTGGCAAGTACGGAATCAGCAATAATCTGGCGCTCAAACTCTATGAGGTATACGGTACCTCTATCGAAAAGATTCTTATTGAAAATCCATACAGACTTGCAGAAGAGATAGACGGCATCGGATTTAAGAAAGCCGATGAGATTGCGTCCAAAACAGGGATATCCGTGGACTCGCATTTCAGAATAGAGAGCGGTGTCATTTATGTTCTTAACGGCGCATCCGTAGACGGACATACCTACCTGCCGAAAGATGAGCTTTTAAGCAGGGCTTATGAACTGTTGGGAGTTCCCGCAAGCATAATAGAAGAGAGATTGCCTGATATGGCCATTGAAAAAAGAATTATGCTTAAAAGAGTCGGGGATGAGGAAGATGCAAAGGCTGTTCACGTTTATCCCGCATACATGTACTATGAGGAACTTGGTTGTGCCCGTCTTCTTCATGAACTTAATGATACTCCGGATTATAACGACTCATCCGACAATATATCGTCAAGGATAAAAAAGATAGAGGCTGAACTTAACATAGAGCTGGATGATCTTCAAAGGCAGGCCGTACACAAGGCGGCAAAAAGCGGTGTGTTCATACTTACCGGAGGACCCGGAACAGGTAAGACTACAACGATTAATTCGATTATCAAGCTGTTTTTGTCGGAGGGGCTTGATATTATGCTTGCGGCGCCTACGGGCAGAGCTGCCAAGAGAATGACCGAAGCAACGGGATATGAGGCTAAGACCATTCACAGGATGCTTGAACTCAGCGGATCGTCTGAAGACAGCGGAAGAAGAGGGGCATCTTTCGGACGTAACGAAGACAATCCTCTTGAAGCGGATGCAGTGATAATAGATGAAGCATCAATGGTGGATATTCACCTTTTATATGCTTTGCTTAAGGCGCTAAGTCCGGGAACTAAGCTGATATTTGTCGGAGATGACAATCAGCTTCCGAGCGTCGGGCCGGGGCAGGTTTTGCATGACATGCTTAAGTCAGGCTGTTATGAGAGTGTGGAACTTGAAAGGATATTCAGACAGTCCGAACAAAGCGATATAGTGGTCAATGCGCATAAGATCAACAGAGGAGAGGATATCTCGCTCGACAATAAGAGTAAAGATTTCTTCTTCCTTGAAAGAGAAGATACGGGCGTGATATACAAGCACATGATTCAGCTCATATTGGAGAAACTGCCGTCTTACGTTGATGCAACTCCTGCGCAGATACAGGTTTTGACACCCACAAGGATAGGCTCGCTGGGAGTGGAAGCGCTTAATAAAATACTGCAGAAGTACCTTAATCCGCCGGATGATACGAAGCCGGAATATGTATTCGGGGAGAATATTTTAAGACTCGGTGATAAGGTGATGCAGGTTAAAAACAACTATAATCTTACATGGGAGATTATGAGTAAATACGGCATAGCAGCCGATTCGGGAACGGGAGTATTCAACGGTGACATTGGTGTCATAACTGACATCAGTAAGACAATGCAGACACTTACCGTTGAGTTTGATGATAAAAGACAGGTGGTATACCCGTTCTCGGGGCTGGATGAATTGGAACTGGCTTATGCCGTGACGATACACAAGTCACAGGGAAGCGAGTATCCCGCGGTCATTATGCCTCTGCTCGGAGGTCCGAGGATGCTGCTTAACAGAAATCTGCTGTATACCGGAGTGACCAGGGCAAAAAGATGTGTGACTATACTGGGGAGTCGTAGCACACTGAATACCATGATTCACAATGTAAGTGAGAAAAACAGATATACGGGATTAGCCGCGCGCATAAGGGAAACAGAAGGAGGACAATGAATGTACGCAGGCTTATGAGTTTTTTGTATCCGGACAGGTGTGCGGTATGTGATGAAGTGGTTGAAAGCGGCAACATGCTTTGCAAAGAGTGTTCGCAAAAAATCCGACCGTTACACGGAGACACGTGTCACAGATGCGGCAAGCTTTTGACGGATACGGACAGATTGTATTGTTATGACTGCAGCAGAAAGATTCATTTCTACGAGAGAGGATTTGCGATATTTGAGTATTCGGATATCAAAAAAAGTCTCTACAGATTTAAGTACTCGGGAAGGGCGGAATATGCGGCATTTTATGCCTTTGCCGCAGACAGGGTTTATGGGAAAACATTAAAAGAACTTAACCTTGATGCAATCGTTCCCATACCGATACACAAAAGAAGATTGGCCGTACGAGGATACAATCAGGCGGAAGAATTTGCAAAGGAACTGTCAAAGCGCATAAATACGCCTGTTATGAGCAATCTGATAAGAAGATGCAAATCAACGGTTCCGCTTAAGAAATTGAGTGAGGAAGAACGCAAGAATAATCTAAAAAATGCTTTTATAATTGCGGCAAATGATGTAAAATTAAAGAAAATTCTGTTAGTTGATGACATTTATACAACGGGAGCAACTATAGACACCGTTTCGGCACTGTTTAAAGAACATGGAGCGGAGCAGATTTACTTCATCACGGTTGCAATCGGAGCGGGTATGTAGAACAAGGAGGAATCAACATGAATGTACGTAATTGCAGAAGATGCAGAAAGTTATTTAACTATATAGCCGGACCCATGGTTTGCCCTGCGTGCAGAGACGCAATGGAAGAAGAATTCCAGAAGGTTAAGAAGTTTGTGCAGGAGCATGCACACTGCGATATAAGAACCGTTTCTGAGGAATGTGAAGTTGATCCCAACCAGATAAGGCAGTGGGTACGTGAAGAGAGACTAGAGTTTGCTGATGACGCGGCTGTAGGACTTAACTGTGAGCGTTGCGGAAGAAGTATCAAGTCAGGACGTTTCTGTGAGGCATGTAAGAGAGATATGGCCAACGGATTTAACAGTGCCATAAGAACTAATGCACCGGCCCCCGAACCTGCCAAGAAGAATATTAAAGAGAGTCCTAAGATGAGGTTCTTGGATTCGTAAGGAGTAGAATATGATCAATGAGGAAAAGGTCATTCTGATGACCAAGCTTGCCTCATATGAGCAGAGAGAGGGCAAAAGATTTAACGCCGTTGCGGGATATTTCAGGACCGATTATATAAGCTCGCAGCTTATGCGTTCTTTCATTGCCGGAACACTTGCTTTTTTAGCAATCATAGGCGTGTTCCTGTTTTACAATTTCGAAGTAATAATGGAGGATATATATAATACCGATCTGCTGTCCTTTGGCAAGAAGATGGCATATATATACCTGATATGTATGGGTGTATATCTGTTGTTTTCGTATATCCTTGCGGTATACAGATACAATAAAGCCAGAGGAAGTATCAGAAGCTATTATGCCAATCTGAAGAAGCTGGAGAAGTATTGATAATTTATTATGTCGAATTTTATACTTACCAGGGAATTGATAAAGAGAATTTATTCTAAGCATGAAGCATATATCAATCCCATACTTAAATTCATACTCGCATTAGTCTTGCTTTCGGTTATTAACAGTCGCATAGGCTATATGGAGAGATTGGACAGCGCAGTCATCGTACTTGTGGCAGCGCTGCTTTGTTCTTTTCTTCCCATGCAGGTTATGGCGATAATTGCGGGACTGTTTATGCTGTTGCACATGTATGCGCTGGCGCCGGAATGTGCCATTGTTGTGGGTGTTCTGTTCTTCCTGATGTTCATCCTCTATGTAAGGCTTGTTCCCAAGGAGACGATAGTTGTTTTAATAACACCTATCCTGTTTATGCTGAAGATCCCTTACGTTATGCCGATTGCCATGGGCCTTTTGGGAGTCCCGGCATCGGTTGTTACGGTTTCATTCGGAATAGTAATAGCATATTTCCTGACATATATTCAGAATAATGCGTCATCGCTTTCTTCTTACAAAGACGCAGGTATGATA
>JAEEGJ010008879.1_pt1 | contig 27393 bp, 20 predicted proteins | sample 8958761 | NCBI WGS metagenome assembly JAEEGJ01 (sample SAMN16246546, study PRJNA631951) | gut metagenome | biome: gut microbiome; feature: rumen; material: RS-attached | host: Bos | place: Iran: Karaj | collected 2018-10 | reverse complement strand
CGTTGGTATACTCATAACCGATGCGGCCGTTGTTCATAGTCAGGTTGGCCATACCGTAAACGGCACCGCCCTCACCACCGGCGTAAGCGTTACGCTGTACAGTGGGCATACCCTTGTAGAAACCTAAAGGCTCGTTGTAACCGGGTTCGTTAGCTACATAGTTTTCGGGGAGTGTTCCGATTATAACATGTGAGTTACCCTGTATCTGATCAGTTGTAGAACCGATATCGCCCTTCCAACCGCCGCCGTACAGGTTACGGACAGAACCGCCTTCCAGATAGACGTGTGTCTCGGGAGTGAATGTCAATGTGTCGTACAACCTGTTGACAGCTCCACTGGTACCGGCTGCATAGAGGTCCTTCCATACCGTACCACCGTGAACGCCTACATAGGTGGTACCGCTTACCAATGCTGTCTCACCTAATCCTGCACCATAGCAGTAACCGCCAACCTGAGCGCCCTTCCAAATGTTGATATTGGTGTTGGTCCTAATACCCAGTCTGTTGGTATGTACGAGTGCGTTGGTAAGGCCACCATGGTCATCAGTCTCGTCTGTCTCATCGTATCCTGAACCGATGGTGCTGGCATTTGGATGGTTTGTCATAAAGGCATTGACTGACTCCTTGTTTAGAACCATACCTCCTTCACCGCCACCGTAAGCCTCATATACGTTGGCGCCGTTCTTAAGATTGATCTCAGTATACTGTGTCCAGGTGTTCTCACCGTATCCGGCACCGTAAACAGGAGCGGTATATCCGCTGGCGTTACTGTATACAGGTGATTCAATGTTTATAAAGCTGTAGAGGGTACGGCGGCTGTTGTTGTTACCTCCGTAGATTGAACCGATGGAGTCGACATCGACACCGTCAATCTTAACTCTGAAACGTCTTACCAGAGCCTGAGCACTGCTATAGTTAATTGTTGCCTCATAGGTATCGCAGACAGTGTCCAGAGATACTCCGTATCCACCACCGTAGATGTTGAAGACATTGGCGGTTGATCCGGCGGGAACGTTGATCTCGGTACGTCTTGTGAATCCGCTCTTGAAGCTTGCTCCGTATACGTCATGAACCTTTCCGCTAACCAGATCGACGCGTGCTGTCACCTGAGACGGATTTGCTGCAGCATCAGCGGGTGAAAGGTTCATACCCAGTCCGCTATATGCTCCTGCGCCGAATATATCGGTCCTGGTAAAGTTCTCAGTTCCGCTGGGTGCATTGACAAGCACATAACTGCGCTGCTGCATCTCGTTGTTCTTTTCGATCTCGGGATCACCCCAGCCGCCACCGAATACGTAAGTTACCTTGTTGCCGTTCTTGCTGTTGGGCTTGAAGTTCACGAATGAACTCTCTATGAAGGGAGGTTCCTCATTGACGGCGTAATCATAACTACCGTATGAACCACCGAACAGGCTGTCAATTCTTCCCTGAAGGTACTCAACGTATGTGTTTGTCTGAATGACCTCATTGTTGTAACCGGTCTTGTTTGCCAAACCTGTTAAAGTACCGATTCTGCCGCTGTAATCGTTTCCACCGAATACGTTCTCAATGGAAGGAATAGTCAGGTTTGAAGCGCCATTGGCATCACCGCCTACGTAAACCGATGCATATCCGCCGACATCAGCATTACAAGATCCGCCGAATACATCGACTGCATTTCCTGAGTAGACGTTAACTGTGGTGTTACCGGAAACAAATCCCTGGAAACCGCCACCGTAAACCTCATCTGCAGATCCGCCTTTCAGGTTAACGGTTGAATTGTATGCAGTATAGTTACCATTACCTAAGTCTCTACCTACGATACCCTTCTCGCCGCCACCGAAAGCCTGAAGAATGTAACCGTTCTGTGCGATATTGATGGTGGTGTTACCCCAAACCTCGGATTTCTCACCCATACCGGCACCGAATACGCTCATTGCTCGGCCCAATACATCCTGCTGCTGAATCTCCTTTATAATACCGGAGTTCTCCTGGGCAACAGTCTCGGGATCATCAAAAATTTCTTCATCGTTCATGACGGGGCCGTTGATGTTGATCTCAACACCTCCGTTGATGTAACCGCTGTTGTAGCAACCTCCGTAGATGTTGGCTCCCATCAGTCTTACAGCACCTTCTGACTCATCGGTCTTGTTCCATGTCAATTGCGGTATGCCGTTTTCAAATACCGGCTTTCCTTCATTGTCACGTACAATTTTCTTAGGTATAAGTGTGGCACGGCTTATATTCAGCTGCATCTTAATTCCGTCAGCGTCCAAACCGGCGTTGTTGGTGATACCTCCCTTATACTCAATGCCGTAGTTGTTGCGGTGGTCTGAACTGCTGTAGTTGGCATCATTACAACCGGCAACCAGCTTGTCATAAATGATGATAGGTCTGTCAAAATCAACTCTGATCTTGCCGCTAGCTGTAATACTACCCAGGTTACCGCCCAGGTAGAATGAACCTATCTGAGTTGTATTGGCCTGATAATTACCGAATGACACCTCAGGCTTGATACCCAATGATACGCCTTCCATGTATTTGGCGAAATCAGTGGTCATATCGATGGTATTGAACAGATTGCCGTTAATTCTTCCTTCATGATACAGCTCGATCATGTCATCGTCAATCATGTTGGCACCGTTACTACCCAGGAAAACCTTGTCAACGATAACATATGAACCAATGTTGAGCTCGGCTGTCTTGGTGGTGTCGTCCTGAGTAATGTTCAGAGTGGCGCTGTTACCGCCGCAGTAGAGCGAACCGCCAATAAGTGTGGGCCTGCTTGAGGTTCCCTCAACGTGTATCCAAGCCTGCTGGGCGTTGGGACGGAAAGCGTTCAGAGCTTCAACCGATGAACTGTAACCGTCTGGATTGTAGTAGAAATCACGGTAGTACTTGTGAGTGGACAGATTGACATTATCGGTGTAGGGGTATGAACCGTTACCACCTCCATATACATCACCGATAATGCTGCTGCGTATATCCAGAGCATTACCTCCAACCACATTACCGGAAATATCATTACCGCCGTAAACATTGTTAATTGTTCCGGCCGATATGAATACGCGGGCAGAGAAACCTTCCGGGAAGATGTAGCCGGACAGCTGAGGAATTGATGCGACTGCAACTCCGTTTTTCTTAGGCTCTACATTGGCGCGACGACAGCCTCCATAGACTGTGTTAACCTCAATTCCGGGCTCATCCAGTACCAGAATAAGACCGTCCTCATAGGTCATGTCACCCTCATTACCACCTGAATACAGATTGTTGATGGTGGCATTCTTGAGGTGCCATGCGGGCTGGATTTTCATCTCGGCCTTGTTGTTTCCGCCGAATACGCGGTCAAACTGGTAGATGGGCTTAACGGTAGTTGGGGTGGGCTTTGTAAATGTATTGTCAATGCTTACACCCATTGCCTCAAGCGCATCGGCATCAATCTCGTATAGGTTGGCTGCGATGGTGGCATTATCCAGACAGATGTCAACGTTTGATGTTACAGTAGCGTTGTTACCGCCGCCGTAAACATAACCGTATGTTCCGCCTCTGAGCTCTATGTAAGACTTTTCTACTTCAGGCTTGGAATCAACCGTAAAGGTGGTGCCCAAAGCGTTTACAGTATACTTGTGGGTGGACGGGTTTTCCGTGTATGTGCCGTAGTCTCCGTTACCGCCTCCGAACAACTGACCTACAAAGATTTGGTTGCCGTTGGCTTCAGGACTGGCATGTACCAGTGAGTTGTATTTTGTAACGGCAACTCCGTTTTCTATTGAGGTTATCTCATTGCTGGCGGTGTGGACGAATATACCTGAGGGTATCTGCATCTTGGTCCACAGGGTCCAATCCCATGTGTTGCTGGCTTCAATGTGTCCGGCTATATCGTTACCTCCGTATACGGCTTTGATTTCAAGATCCTTGGTAGCGTGTGCACCGTCAATATCCACAAGACTGTATCCAAAGATGTTCGCCAGACGTGATCCTCCGTAAACGGCTTCATTCAGAGTACCTCCCTGAAGTGTAACGTGGGTTGTACCCATAAGGTCGGCCTTGTTACCTCCGCCATACACATTCTGGTTTATTGTACCGCCTTTTATGAGGACGTTGGAGTAACCGAATACGTATGCGCTGTCACCGTCACCTGCACCAAAGAGTCCGCCGTCCATGGTTCCGATCAATGCGGTGCTGCCGATAACGGTGTTTGAACCGTCAATGGTAACCTGTGTACTACCGTAAGTACGTCCGTTTTCACCTCCTCCGAATATTGTTCTGATATTACCGTCGTATACAGCAACTGATGCAGCTATAGTTGCTACAGAGTCAAGTTTCATCTTGACCTTGTTCTTGTTTGGAGCTGCGGTTGATGCATTGTCGGTGCCAATGGCTCCGAAGTGTCCTCCTCCATATACATTTCCTCTGATAACAATGCCTCCGGTTGACTGGGCCTGGGTGTTAATACATAAAAGCAACATTAGGCAGAGCATGATTGCCCGGCCATAACCTTGAATTTGTATATGAAGTCTTTTACTCATTTCTCAAATAGTCCTTTTTAAGAGTCCTCAACACTCAATTCAACTTGAACGTCGTCATCACTCAACTGGTAAAGATAGGAGGGTATGACGTTCACGGTTATTTTGTAGTTCTTACCTTTTTCAGGTCTGGTTATCTTCTTCAGGATGTTCTTGTTCGTAGCGGTTTGATCCGCGCGGATAAGATGTCCACTCTTGTCATACACATCGTATTGCACTGTCAGGGTAAACTCCGGCAGGCCGGTACGCGGAAGGAAACAGAACCAACCCAATTCTGTGGTGTCGCTGTCCAGCACAACCCTGTTGTTCTCATCAACCTTTGTCGGATCTACGGTAATGTATGAACCTTCACCTACAAGGTCTATTCTAAGATTTCTGGTGGTGAAACTTCCGTTCTGGTCAAGGTCGAACTCACGGTCTGCGAAAGAGTAGGTGTGTGTACCTGTGAACAGGCCTTGACTTGTGGTGATTGCGGCTTCTTTAAGTTTGATAGTTCTTATGCTGTTATAAGCACTGTCAACCTTGAAAGAGAAAGTGGCTTTGGCAAACAGGTGGTCCAGTGCCAGGAAGACTTTTGTCGAGGCAGGATGGCCCTGATAGGTACCTGTGCTGACAGTTCCAATGTTGAATTTGCCGAAAGTAAAATCAGCATTTGCATTATCCGAGAGTTGAGGATAGTGCTGAGTGGGATCCGGTGCCAGATATTCATTGCTACAAAGGAGCTTTCCTGTTGAAGCGGTGCTTACCAGCGGATCAATGGTTGTGATTATGTCAAAGCCGGAGAATCTCAAAGTAACGTTACTGCTACTGGTGTAGGTGAATGTGGGCATGCTTCCCTCATCAATCGGCATTGAAGTGTAGCAGTAGAGGTAGTAATTCTTGCCTGAATGAACGTTAACTCTTGAGAACCAGCGTCCGGGGTTCTGCTCATCGGGCAGGAACCATCCTGATGCGTCAAATGATGAGAGGTGGTTGTCACCTTCATAGGCGACAGCCTCTGCGTAGATGTTCTGGCGGTGTCCTGAGTATGTGGTGTAGTCTGCTGCGGCACGAGTAATGACAGGAGTCTCTATCTCATTGCTGAAGACGGGATACAGCGTAACATCACCACGCTCTATGCTTTCCTCGCGAGAGCATGAAACCAGAGCGACTGCTGCAAGTATAACAGATACAGTCAGTTGTCTGAGATGTCCTTTTTGTCTGCCACTCTGAATCATCACCATGATATACAAAGATAATAAAATTTATTTTATTATACCAAAATTACCAGTTATATAATTCCTCGCTTTGATCAACATCTACCCACTTGTTGATATACATGGTCTCCAGTTCTATACCGCCCTGGGTGTTGAACTTGAGATTCAGTATATATGACTTACCGGACTCCATCAGATAGGTGTTACCGGTACCGATGTTTACGGTTGCTACTTCCGAAGTCTGTTGTGCGGCTGATCCGATGGCGTATGTAACGCTCAATGTCAGGTCTGACCAACCGTCAGTGGGAACCAGCAGCCATGAACATAAGGGTGTGGGCTTATACTGAGCCTGATCACTGGCCTTGAATGCGTCCTCAAGAACCTGAACACCAGTGGCGTTGTTCAGAAGTGTCTGATTAACAGTCTGCTGCGCTGTTGCTTTGCTTATCTGATTGAACCCTGAAGCGGATAATGTGGCGTTATAATCTGATGAACCGCTAGAAAGCAAAATACCTTTACCCTGAAGGGTAATGTTGTGGACCTTTACGTGATTGTTTACATCACCTACGTAGTGTCCCTGAATTATCAGCTTGGAAAGAATGTGGTTGAAGCCGAAAATGACAGTACCGCCATAAAACAGGGGGTTGGGATCATTGGATCTGTACTTGCCTACGCGAATTGATGTCAGGAAGTCAAAGCTTGCTGCATCTGCTCCATCCTGCCAGTTGGGGATGTCGTTGATGGTCAGGCTCATATCTTCAGTACTCTGCAGGCTGTTGACATCGGTGGCCGTTACCCAAGCGGTTCCGTCCTGCGGGTCACTGCTTCCCAGATGAGGCCAGTATGCAAAGAACTGGTATGATACAGTGGGGTTGCTGTCCCAATAGCGAATGGGGGTGTAACTCCATGATGCGTTCTGCGAATTATAGCTGACAGGCGTATTGTTGAAGAGGCGATAAATATCGTTTGACTGATCAATGGGTCTGGTCTTGTATCCGTATACACCAAAATCCAGTCCACTTTGCAAAAGGTCTTGCAGACTGTCTACGACAGCTTTTGTCGATGCGTTTGAGACTGAGGGCGTGCCCATTATGATTTGGGTCTTTTCCTCCACCACCGGCTTATCATGCTTGCAGCATGAGTGCAGCAGCAACGCTGCCAACATTGCCGGCACAATCAACTTTACTGTTTGGACTCTATTTCGCATTACTGGTTATTTCTTTTGGTTACGTGTAAGGATATTTCCTTATATATGTACGTTGTAGTCAAGTGAGTACATCTCCTCCCATTCCTGGACTGTCGCCGTGAATTCAATTGAGGCATCCTCAATATCACGTTCAGGCTCTATAATGCCGGTATTGGGATCTTTCTGAATCTGTCTCCACTCGTCGTCATCGTCTACATCACCGTCACCGTCGCTGTCATAGTGAACCAATATCACGTCCTTGCCGTTGGGGTTGTTAGGATTGCCGTCTGACGGATCCTTGTCGGGATCACCAGTCTGCTGAGTGGTATTGTCATCATCTATGTCATCAATGTGACCGTCGCCGTCACGGTCCAGACCGGCCTCGAGCAGGTCATCGCCGTCAATGTCCTCCCAAACAATCGGGTAGGGATTCCATGTGTCAGGAATATCGTCACCATCAGTGTCCTCAAATACATAAATGATGTCGGGCTCGTCGGGATTGTATTTCATAACACCGGGGAGCGGTGTATCATCGTTCTTGCTGAGGGTGTCACCGGTAACAGGGTCGATCTGAATGCTGCCGTCACCGTCGGCATCCCAAATGCGTGTTGCAATCTGAGGATTGAAAGCAAGAGTGTAGTTGTAGCGGTAATTGGGCTGCCATGCAGTTATAGGCTTTGAGTTAGCATTGCTGACGCCTGTTATGCCGGCCAGTCTGATACCGTTTTTAGTATATGTTGAAGAGGTGCCGTCTTTGTAAACAATTCGGAAAACGGCATCAATGCTTACGTCTCTGGGTTGTGATGCAGTGCTGAACAGAGTCTGCGGAATCATGAGATAGTCATGGAAGATGGCCTTGGAGGTCTTATTGATGACGATGTCATTCTTTGTGGGTATCTGCATGTAGTTCTTTACATTGCTCCATGTTCCTACTGCATTGTTCTGGTTCCAGCCGGTCTGTTCGTAATGACCGGTTGAGTATATGTTGTAGAATCTTATGCTCTTGATGGTTATGCTCTCTATTCCGGTGGTGTCAAGAGCGCTGCTTATCTTGGCATAAACATTTACGTTGCTCAGAATATGATGGAAATACATATCAACCGTCTGGAACGGTAATACGTCGCGTCTCTCGGATATCATCAGGTCTATCTGATCATCGGGATCGTCCGGAGTGGTGTACTCATTGATCGTAATGAAACGATTGTCGTCATTGCTCATGGTGTAGAGCGTCTTGGAGTAGGGGAAGAATCCGTAGAACATATAAGAAGAACCTACATTCCACAGTTTCTTGTTGTCATAAGTCCATGTTGACTGCTGTACATAACGTACATCCTGGTTGTTGAATATCACATCCACAACTCCGTCAGTTTTCTGTGTGCCCCATACTGCCATGGTATCACCTACGCTGAATCCGCCGTTGCCGCTTGTCATTGAGGCGCGGGTCATGTTGTTAACGTAGTTGCCAAACTCAATGTAAGCATTAGATCTGGCTGCATCCTTGTCAATCTCGTGAAGGATACCGTACTGCTGGCATGATACAACGAGCATCATGCCTGCCAAAAGACTTGTTTTCAGGATCACTCTTAAGCTTTTCATCTTTTTCATTGTCTTATTAGGACTATTTTATATGTTATTAATTTCTTTTTCAGCATACTGACTGTTCCAGTCTTGAACTCCGGCAGAAAACTTGATAGGATCTGGGCCAAGTATAACGGTAATCACGTAGTTCTTTCCTGGCTCAAACCTACCGAACAAACCGTTCAGACTGAATATGTTGTCCATGCGGTTCATGAAACCGCCGGGAGTTCCTATTTTGTACCACACGCGGATGTACTGTTCAGAACTAACCGTTTGTGGAATGAGCAATGACTCGAGCAGATAAACTGTCGAGTCGGGTACACTCACATGCTTGGCGCTTGTTATTGAATAGCGCGGCAGAGTGTCAATGGGGGTCCATTCGGCTGTCAAGGAATTGTCAGTGATCTGGTTGAAATTACCCTGACTAATGAAATTGCCGATCTTTAAGCTGTCTATGGATACTGCTAAAATGGAGTCGGGGGATAATGTGCTGCTACGGCGCACTCTGACGCATATCTTAGACAGAATATGCTGCATGTTGAATATTACCTCGCTGCGGTATATGCCGGCCATGCTCTGACCTGTGCGATCCAACATCCAGTCGGTGTCTGTAACCTTGCTGAAATTGGCGGGTGGATTAGGAACTCCACTGTCTATTGTGTTGCATCCTGTCAACGTCACTCCGGTAATGCTGATGGCGTGGGTTGCAGAATCAATTGATGCCGTCACTCCGGGAACACTACCTGAGTGCGGTGCGTAAGCGTAGAATTTATAAGAACTATGTTGCTCCCAGTACTTTACAGGACTGTAGGTCCACTTTGCCAGGGGGGTGCTGAACGTTACTTCCTGATTGTGGAAGATACGTTCAGTAACTCCCTCGGATGTGGTTTGCCATCCCCAGACTCCCATACTCCCGGTATGTTCGCTGAGCAGGGTTACGGCTAGGGTCTTCATGAATACGGGGTTGTCAATAATGCCGTTGCTGAAGTTTATTGCCAGATTTTGCTTGTCGGGCTGTTCACGTAGTTCGCGAACCTCGTCATATGCGCAACCCCATGCTGTCAGGATTATTCCTGTCAGCATCAGTTTTGCAATATGTACGCACAATCTGTTCATTTCCACTTCATTTCGGGTATTGTATACCCATTTCACCTCTTTTTATAATATACCTTATTATTCTACCTAAGGTATACTCCCAAGCCGTTGTCTAATGGTCCTTTTTAAATTGAAACCCTGGGCAACGTACTTTTTATAAATATCATTGGTCATCCAGCGCTCACGCTCTCTTAGTGACCGGTAGGGGTATCACCCCCTGCCGGCCTATTTAAAGAAAAGAGTTAGCTGATGATCATTAATCAATGGTCAAAGATCCGTCCAAACCGTTAGTCCAGTCATTGATTGTGTTGACGTCGAAGTAAATAGCCTGCGGGTCAATAGTGATTGTCAATGTGTTGCTGGTGTTCTGACCGAACTTTGTCAGTGTTGTTATGTTCTTATCTGTTGCTACAAAGTGCTCTTTGTCACCTTCGGTTGAGCTGTAATATATATCATACTCAACAGTTGCCTTGTATGTATATGTGGCGGGTGTTGCGCCAGTGGCGGTAGGAGCAATAAGATAAGAGGCAATCTCATTTTCGGTTGCATTTAACAGCAAATCTGTTACAGTTGATCCATCAGCATCGAAGCATGTGATAGAAGTTTCGGCCATACCGGTTCCGGACCATGTGTCACCATCGGTTGCGCTTGAGTTAACTGCACCTGCAGTCTTCTGTGCGTATGAGGGGCACATACCCTGCAGCTTAATTGACAAGTCAGTCAGCTTTATCTGGGGGTAGGTGCTGCCTTCGTTTGCAAAGCCCGCTGTTGTCTTAACCTTAACTGCCAGTTTTGAAAGAATGTGGCTGAAAGTGAATTCTACATCACCGTCAGATCCATTACCCTTAGGTGCGTCTCTATGAACTGTGGCAGCAACAAGATAGTCAATTGCGGTAGTATTGGCAGATGTAATTTTGCTAGTTCCGTTGTTGTTAGCAAGAATCTGTACACCTTCAACTGATGAGGCGGATAATTTTTTAGTAGATGCATCCAGACTGAATTTTGTAGCCGGAGCTACTGCGTAGAAGTCATACGATGCAGCAAAGTCCCAATACTTGAGCGGAGAATAGTTCCAACCGGTAGTGTGATTGGTCGCATATGAAGCATTGTATGTAACGGTAGTACCATCAAATACTATGCTCGGGGTTGAATTGTAGGTTTTCCATCCCCACACCTTAATAGTATTGTTCTCCTGTTCAAGAGCATTTTTGCTGTTGATTTCGCCAGCGTATGCCTTTGTCTTGTTACCAACATTGATGTTAGAGAAACCAATGGGTGTCTCATTCAGAACAATGTCATTCTTGACATCGTTGGTTGCGCAACTGATAACTAATGCAGTTGCTGCCATGATAAATATTGACTTTTTCATAATGATTGTGCTTGTTGTTATTCTAGTGAGTTAATTATTAACAGTGAGATCGTCTGTTTCGTTGTCATCCCATTGTGCTACATCAGCATCAAACTCTATCTTAGCAGGATCAATGGTGATGTTGAGAGTATTCTGCCAACCTTCATTGAAAGCTAAATTGTCGGTACCGGTGATACCGAAAATGTGTGCGAGATTGTAGTAAGCCTCAAATGTTTCACCCTTTGTCTTTGTGGAATTCCAGATAGTATAGTTGATGTACATGTAAGGAGCAGTTTCGCTGTCTGCGATAACCTCGGTACCATCAATGGTAATTGTTTCCAGAGCACCAGTCTGAGGTATTATCAGTGCCTCTACAACATAATTGGGATCTGCAGTAGCGTCATAGGCTATGTTGTAGCTGTAATTTACATCGCTTCCTTCGCCAGTGGCAGGCTTAGTCCAACGGAGATCTGTTCCGCCAGCGAGAACGCCACTGCCAAGAGTTTTGTTTTCATTAAATGTTCCAGCTCCTTTCACGTGTCCGATTGTGATGTTGTTAACAGTAATAATATCATTATTTGTATTGTTTGTGGCGAAATCGCTTGAATACTTGAGCGTGATATTGAGGCGAGACAGGATGTGGATGAAATGAAGCTGAACTTTGCCTGTAATAGCTGAAGCGATGGTCGGATTTGCAGTCTTGTTATAGTGACATACGTCAGCGATCATCAGGTCAACGTCGGTAGCTCCGTCTGCTGTGCTCCAATATTCAACTTTTGTTTGTGCATTCTTGGGTGATACATTTTGTCCAGCCTTATTGTAAAGTGATTCTATTGTGAAATAACCGTTGGGCTGGCTTGCTTTTGACGCTGCTATCTCAGTTTCATTGGCTTTGTCTGTTGATACGCCGTTAAATGTGAACGGATTCGTGGCGGGAGCGCAAGCGTAGAAATAGTAATCACTTGCAGCTCTATCCCAGTAACGGTCATTATCATAATCCCAAGTATCACTAGGTGCAGTACCTGAATGAGTTACTGTCTCATTGAAGAATACGGCGTCAGCAGTGGTGTTCTTGAATCCCCATACATTAAAGGTTGAGTGATGGTTTTCAAGTGCCTGGGAATAATTTTCACCTGAGTTTTCAGCAGCACGTGTTGCTTTTTGAGCAAATGTGCTAAAATCAATTTTGCTTACAAAGGCATCATTGTTAATGTCTTTGAAGGTGTCGTTGCTTGAGCAGGCTGCGAACAGTGCGGCAGCGGCTGCGATCATCAAATAACTCTTTTTCATAATTCTCTTCTCTTTAAATTGTTAGTTATTAATTGTTTTTGTTTTTATGCGGATTGATGCATTTTACTTTACGATAAGCGTTGTGTCGATTTGCTCGGCCCATGCTGCTGCGCGGGCGTCAAATACGATAGCCTCGGGATCAATGGTGAGCTTGAGGATGTACTTGTTGCGATCCATGAATTCCGGGAAAACGGCTCTCAGAACTACAGAATCCTGTTGGTTCATATCCTTCAAAGTGTCATTGTACTTGAACTTGAGCTGATACTTGTAATCCTGGTCGTTGATTGCGTATTCCAAGCGGAGGGCTTCAACGTCACGCTCAATGGACTGAGGCATTACCAATGACTCAATGAAGTACTTGGGTGCGCCCGGGGTGTAAGTCAAACCATTGGTTGTTCCGGAATTAAGAAGAACACCGTCGGTGTTCTCGGCCTCCCAGCTGAGTTTGTAGCTGCCGTCTTCTTTTGAAGAACTCCAGCCGCTATTTGTAACGTTGTAATCCTTCTGAGCGTACGTTCCGTGGTCGTCAAGTCCGAGAACCTCAACCTTCTTTATATATACGTTCATTGTATCCAGAATCTTAGCCTTACCGATGGTTACGTTGAGCTTGGCCAGGATATGGTTGAACAGCATATCAACTGTAGCATCATGAGTTGCTCCGTCCTGATTGTTCTTCTGGGCGGTCATGAGATCTGCATCCTTTCCGTTCTCGCCGGTGAAACCCTTGTTGACCTCGGTAGTACGTGTGCCGTCCTGGAGATTTGTTCCAACCAGAGTATAGCCGCCTGCAACTGTTACGTAATCGCCGGAAGCGTCAGCTACGTTGTCTGTCTTGTTGTAGATGATGTATTTAGCACTGGGTGAAATGGCTACAAAACTGAAATTAGCCTGCTTGTCCCAATAGCGAAGATCGTTGTAAGCCCATGAACCGGTCTGTGAAAATACAGTGTCGCCGTTGAAGACTGATAATACAGTGCCGTCAATGGTTGAAGTCTTGGTGCTGAATACAACGAACTGATCGTGATAGCTTGTAAGGCTTTCAGCGTTGGCAGGAAAGGCTTTGGTGGCCATGTCAGTGTAAATACTGAAGTTGATGGGCTGCTCGGGCTCATTAACTTTCTCTTTTACGCTGAGGATTCCGTCCTGAGCGCATGATGTCAGCAATACTGCTGCAACTGCGATTATTAGGTTCTGAATTCTCATAGCTGTTTGGTCTTTGTCTTTCTGTTTAATATTTAATTAATGAAACGTATTGATGCGCCATTATAGTTAGTGTAACTTCCGTAAGTGGCCTGTCCGTTTTCATGAGTAGCATTGCTCTGAGTGTCGCTTGCAGTGCGTGTGTTTGCGAGAGTAGCTAAAGCTGCTACTGCCAGCGTTGCCACGGCTGCCAGAAACATGTAGCTCCATTTACCTTTTCTAATTAACTCTGTAAACATACTTCTTTATATTTTAAAACTTGTTAATTTATATACATATTTTGTTGTGAAATCATCGTTTCTTCATCAAATTGTGATATCAGCGTTGATTTCGTTTGCCCAATCCTCAACATTTGCATTGAAACCGCCACCGGTGCTCTGAGGACGCTGGTTGATTACATCCTGCGGAATCTCGTTGGCATCAATGTAAATGGTGATGACACCACCTGCGGGCTTCTCGTGCATCTGCTCGGTGATGTCTCTGGTGATGGTGTAGGTCAGTCCGTTGCGGAGTGTCAGACCTATACCGATGAAGTTCTGATCAAGCTCTGCAGCCTTGCTGCCTGCCTTGGTGGTCTCGATAGGAACGATACCGGGAAGGCCCCATGTCAGTACGCGTGCTGCGAAGATATCTGCGTTGTCAACTGTTGTGCCGTCGGCCAGACGAACGTCGTCGTGGTTCTGGATGGGCTTAACCTCATCAGTTGAAACTGCGATTGTATTCTCGAAAGTCTTACGAGTGAACAGGTCAACACCCTGTGCAAGACCTGTGATTGTGAATCCCTTTGAACCTGTGATGTAGTTGCCCTTACCGTCGAGGTTGTTGTTAAGTACTACAACCTGGTACAGATAAATGAATGAGTAGGGGCGGAGAGCGGCGTCAACCTTGTAGATGTAGCTCAGATTACCGTACTCATCGTATTCCTTCTCATATGATGAGGGATCCTCACTGATCTTAAGGTTTGCTGCCAGAGAACCGAACAGCTCGTCAGGCTGGTTGTAGTTTACGTAACTCTTAGCGGTGTCAGGCATCTCGCTGCCCTTGGTCTCGCCGCGGGTGCGGATCCATGATGCGAGTGAACTTACGCGTGTAGAAGCGGTGTATGACTCGAAATCCTCGCTCTGGTAGAATGATGTGTACTCAGTACCGAAGTTGTAGAACAACATATCGTATGTTGAACCTGCGTTCAGAGATACACGACCGCCGTTTGAATCGAAAATCTTGAAGAATGAGCTGTAGCGCTTGCCGGTGTAGCTGTCTACATTATATATAGTACCCTTGACGAGCTCAGGCTTGGTGTAACCGATGGTGCCGAAATCAGCGGCGCTCTCATTCCAGGTGTACTGCCACTCAGTCTCCCAATCGATTCCCCAGAGGAGGTCCAGACGAACGTCGTACATCTCGACTTCAATCTGAATTCCGTTGACGCGGAGGTAAAGATCTTTACGCTCGCAAGAGTTGCCGAACAAAAGAACCATTGCAAAGACCAGAATTGTCTGTATCTTTGCGATAGCGTTGTTGTTTAAAAATCTTCTGTTCGACATTGAATTTTGTTCTTTTCGTTTGTTTCCGATACAAAAGTACGCGTTATATAAGTGTCGATTTTCCAACAAACACAATTGAATGTCTCAGAATCACAAAACGAATTTCAAACAATAGTTCAAATATCAACAACCCGTGTTCAAAGCGTCAATTTATAGATGAAACCGCAATTCTCATATTCCCAAAAGCACAAATTTTGAGTAAAAAATGGCGATATTTAGTGCTCTCGTGCCGTTTTTATGCTTATTTTTGTTGTGAATTTGAAATAAAGGACTGATTTATGCTTGGTATTTTCATTGTTCAATTGCCATTTTCAGTATGTGCGGTTTGGTGCCTGATAGTATTGTTTAAGAGACATAAAACCGTGTCAGACAGGCTAATAATGTGGGTTATGGGCCTTTTGGCGGTTAGTGCTTTTTGCGGTTCTCACCATATGGATCCCAATCCTGACTATGAGATGCTGGCAATTTATGACGTAATACTGCAATTCACCTCTTTGGCTGTCTTTCCGATCATTTGTATTTATTTAAGGTGTTTTTATGAGGAGAATGAACCTTCATGGGTTTCATATCTCGCCACAATACCTGCATTGGCACTTTTTGCCATTTCTATTGTGCTGACAACGTTATTGGGCCTGCCCAGATGCGGTGAAATTGTAAAAATGCTACAGGCTTCTATTTTGGTGCGTTCATCTCTTACTCCTCTTGAGAATGCTTATGTATTGCTGACATACCAGGTTTATTTCATTACTTTCTATGTCAGCCTCTCTGTTTCACTGGTATATGTATTCTCTCGCCTTTTTACCGGAAAGTTTAAATTTAATCACATAGTGGCATTTTTGAGAGGTCAGAAATCTTCGTTTGTTGCGAATGTGATAAGTTTGTTTTTCGTCATTTACTTTATAATGTGGGCTGTTTCTGTCCTGTTTACATCTGTTTTTTCAAATACCCTGTCAATCTGGTCTACTCTCTGGTCTCTTGTGGCAGCTGCAGTTTTGTTCTTGATAGGCTATGTAACCGCTGTTCCTGCTTTGCCGGGCGGATATATCAATATTGAGAGACTTCGTCATCCATTCAGTGCTATGCGACAGTCTACCCAGGAGTTCCTCCAGGGTATTGATTCGGGTCCTATGGCTGGTGTAGCCTCTTCAGGTTATGATAGAATAATGGAATCTTTCAAGCAGTATATGGATAAGGATCGCGGTTATCTGAATCCTTCACTGACCATTGAAGAGATTTCACGTGTACTTAATACCAACCGTACATACGTTTCAAGACTGGTTAATCTGTATTACGGTATGACTTTCCGTGATTATCTGAATCAAAGACGTCTTGAGTACTCCAAGCAACTTATGAATGACGAGCCGGATGCTTCACTTGACTATATAGCATCCAAGAGCGGATTCCAGAGTTCTACGCAGTTTATCCGCAAGTTCAGGGAGACAGAGGGTCTTACTCCTTCGGTCTGGAAGCAGACTTTGATGCTCAAGAAAAAGTAACTCTTTAAAACCTCCGCAACGGAGGTTTTTTTTTGTTAATAACGCAGGTTATTATGGCTATTTGATTAAATTTGCCAATCTGATATTTGAGAGTAACAAGTTATTAACCTATGAATACCAAAATCCAGGAACTTACCGACATTATATATAATGAAGGTGTAGCTAAAGGTCAGGCCGAGGCTGACCAGATTCTGGCCCAGGCCAAAGAACAAGCCCAAAAACTTATTGCCGATGCCCGCAAGGAGGCTGATGCTCTGCTCGCTTCTGCCAAGAAGGAGAGTGCAGACAATGCTGAGAACGTTCGCAAGGAGTTAAAGCTCTATGCCGCACAGGCTGTTGAGGCTCTCAAGAGCGAGATTGCATCGGTTGTTACTGACAAGATTGTCAAGGACGCCGTTAAGGGTTTTACATCGGACCAGAAGGCTTTCAATGAGTTTATTCTTACCATTGCAAAGGAGTGGGGTAAGAACCAGCAGATTGAGATCAAGACAACCGATGCCGACTCTCTTACCAAGTTCTTCCAGGCAAATGCCAAGGAACTGCTTGACAAGGGTGTAAAGATTACACAGGTGAACGGTAATGCCGCTGAATTCTCAATCCAGCCTGCTGACGGTTCATATAAGGTGAACTTTGGCACACAGGAGTTTGAGAACTGGTTCAAGTCAATACTGCGCCCGCAGTTGGTTGAGACCCTGTTCTGATGGCCAATTACTATTACATAATAGCCGGACTGCCAGACATCAGCTTTGATGACAGCAAGGCCGCGTATACCGTTGAGCAGTTCCGCCAGGAGGTTTACGATGCCCTGAGCGCTGCTGACCGTAAGGTTATGGATATTCTCAATTTGGAGAATGAATGCCGTAACCTGATAGGTTCTGAGCGCATGGAGGAACTTGTGGCTCTGGTTAAGGCCGATGAACCGGCACCCATGGATGTCCCTCAGTTCATGTACAATTTTGTACAGGAGTGGGTTGACGACAGTTGGCGCCAGAAAGCGGCATTTGCCCAGGACCGTCTGTGGAGCCTGTTCTACGAGTACGCTATGGCATCAAGCAACGGGTTTGTACGTAAATGGTATGAGTTCAATCTGAATCTGAACAATATCATGACTGCCATTACGGCCCGCAAGTACAATCTGGAGATACAGAAGGTGATTGTGGGTACCGGCGACATTGCAAATGCGCTGCGTACAAGCGGAGCGCGTGACTGGGGACTGAGCCAGGAACTTGAATATTTTGAGGACGTGGCCCGTCTGACTGAGGAGGGTGACCTTTCACAGCGTGAGCGTAAGGCTGACCAGATTCGCTGGCGCTGGCTTGAGGAGAACACCTTCTTTAATTATTTCAGTGTTGAGAAACTGTTCTCATATATGGTCCGCCTTGGTATGGTGGAGCGTTGGAGCGGTCTGGACCGTGAGGAGGGCCAGAAACTGTTCCGTGAACTTATAGGTACGCTTAAGGATCAGACCAGTGTGCCTGCTGAATTCAGATAAACAAAAAACTAAAGATAAATGGCTACAAAAGGTACAGTATGCGGAGTCATTGCCAACATGGTTACGTTGAAAGTTGACGGACCTGTTGCACAGAATGAGATCTGCTACATTGAGACAGGAGGCGACAAACTCATGTCAGAGGTCATTAAGGTGGTGGGCGAGAACGTCTATGTACAGGTGTTTGAGAGCACACGTGGCCTCAAGGTGGGTGCGCCTGCCGAGTTTACCGGTCATATGCTGGAGGTTACTCTGGGTCCGGGTATGCTGTCACACAATTTTGACGGTCTGCAGAATGACCTGGACAAGATGACGGGCGTATTCCTTAAGCGCGGTGAGTATACCTATCCGCTTGATAATGACCGTCTGTGGAAGTTTGAGCCTATCGTAAAGGTGGGTGACAAGGTGCAGGCATCGGACTGGCTGGGTAAGGTTGAGGAAAACTTCCAGCCGCTCAAGATCATGGCTCCTTTCCAGTTGGAGGGTGAGTATACGGTTAAGAAGATTGCCGCCGAGGGTGAGTACCGCATCATTGATGAGATTGCAGTGCTTGAGAACGCCAAGGGTGACACCGTAAGTGTAAACATGATCCAGAAATGGCCCGTAAAGGTGGCTATGACCAACTACCGCGAGAAACCGCGTCCTTTCAAACTGCTGGAGACAGGTGTGCGTTCCATAGATACCCTGAACCCGATAGTGGAGGGCGGTACAGGATTCATCCCCGGCCCGTTCGGTACAGGTAAGACAGTGCTTCAGCATGCTATCTCAAAGCAGGCCGAGGCCGATATCGTTGTAATCGCTGCCTGCGGTGAGCGTGCTAATGAGGTTGTGGAGATTTTCACCGAGTTCCCGGAGTTGGATGACCCGCACACGGGCCGCAAGCTGATGGAGCGTACCATCATCATAGCCAACACATCAAACATGCCGGTTGCCGCGCGAGAGGCATCGGTCTATACGGCTATGGCTATATCGGAGTATTACCGCAGCATGGGTCTGCGCGTTCTGCTTATGGCTGACTCCACTTCACGTTGGGCTCAGGCTCTTCGTGAGATGTCAAACCGTATGGAGGAACTGCCTGGTCCGGATGCTTTCCCGATGGATATTTCATCAATCATTGCAAACTTCTATGGCCGTGCAGGTTATGTTTACCTCAAGAACGGCCAGCCGGGTTCAATTACCTTTATAGGTACTGTATCGCCTGCCGGCGGTAACCTTAAGGAGCCTGTGACCGAGAACACCAAGAAGGTGGCCCGATGCTTCTATGCTCTGGAGCAGGAGCGTGCTGACCGCAAGCGTTACCCGGCCATCAACCCCATTGACTCTTACTCCAAGTATCTGGATTATCCGGAATTTGAGAAATATATCGCTGACCGTATCAATGATCAGTGGACCGGTAAGGTGAACGAACTTAAGACCCGTCTGCTGCGCGGTAAGGAGATTGCCGAGCAGATTAACATTCTGGGTGATGACGGCGTACCTGTGGATTATCACGTAACGTTCTGGAAATCAGAACTTATAGACTTTATCGTGCTGCAGCAGGATGCGTTCGATGAGATTGACGCCGTAACTCCTATGGAGCGTCAGGAGACAATCGTGGACCGCGTGATTGACATCTGCCACACCGAGTTCAAGTTTGACACTTTCCTGGAGGTTATTGATTACTTCAAGAAGGTTATCAACCTGTGCAAGCAGATGAACTACCAGCCGTTTGAGTCAGAGAAATACTTTGAGTACGAGAAGGAGCTTAAGGCTCTTATCGATGAACGTAAAACCGCTTAACCCGCTATAGCTATGACAACAAAGGCATTCCAGAAGATTTACACCAAGATTAGCCAGATTACAAAGGCTACCTGTTCGCTTAAGGCGCAGGGTGTGGGTTATGATGAGCTGGCCGTTATTGACGGCCGATTGGCTCAGGTGGTTAAGATTGTGGGCGATGAGGTTACGCTGCAGGTGTTTGAGGGCACCGGAGGTATTCCTACCAACGCCGAGGTTGTGTTCATGGGCAAGGCGCCTTCACTGAAGGTTAGCGACAGCCTGGCCGGCCGATTCTTTAACGCTTACGGTGATCCTATTGACGGCGGTCCTGCCGTTGAGGGCACTGAGGTGGAGATTGGCGGTCCATCGGTTAACCCCGTGCGCCGTAAACAGCCGTCGGAACTGATTGCTACCGGTATCGCGGGTATCGACCTTAACAATACATTGGTGTCCGGCCAGAAGATTCCGTTCTTTGCTGATCCGGACCAGCCGTTCAACCAGGTTATGGCAACTGTGGCTATGCGTGCCAAGGCCGATAAGATTATCCTGGGCGGTATGGGTATGACCAATGATGACTATCTGTACTTTAAGAACGTGTTCTCAAACGCCGGTGCCATGGACCGTATCATAGGTTTCATGAACACCACTGAGGATCCTGCCGTAGAGCGTCTGCTGGTGCCTGATATGGCTCTGACCGCTGCCGAGTATTTTGCTGTGCAGAAGGATGAGAAGGTGCTTGTACTGCTTAGCGATATGACATCATATGCCGATGCTCTGGCAATTGTAAGTAACCGTATGGACCAGATTCCTTCTAAGGATTCTATGCCTGGTTCTCTGTATTCGGACCTTGCCAAGATTTATGAGAAGGCTGTGCAGTTCCCATCGGGCGGTTCTATTACGATTATTGCCGTTACTACTTTGAGCGGTGGCGATATTACTCACGCTGTGCCTGATAATACAGGTTATATCACTGAGGGTCAGTTGTTCCTGCGCCGTGACAGTGATATAGGTAAGGTTATCGTGGATCCGTTCCGTTCGCTGTCCCGTTTGAAACAGCTTGTTAACGGTAAGAAGACACGTGCCGACCATCCGCAGGTTATGAACGCTGCTGTGCGTCTGTACGCTGATGCATCGAACGCAAAGACCAAGGTGGAGAACGGTTTTGACCTGACTGACTATGATCAGCGTGCCCTTGACTTTGCTCATGATTACAGCGAGAAGTTGCTGGCAATTGATGTGAACCTGGATACAACCGAGATGCTGGATGTTACCTGGGGTCTGTTTGCCAAGTACTTCAAGCCCGATGAGGTTAACATCAAGGCTGCCCTTGTAGAACAATACTGGCCTAAGAACTAAATGGCGATAAAGTTCCAATATAACAAGACTTCACTTCAGATGCTGGAGAAGCAGCTGAAAGTGCGTAAGCGTACCTTACCTATTATTAAGAGTAAGGAGAGTGCGCTGCGCATGGAGGTCAAGAAATGCAAGGACGATCTGGTCCGGCTGGAACGCGAACTGGAGGAGGGCATCGGCCGATATGAATCCATGTTTGCGCTTTGGAACGAATTCAACCCGCAGCTGGTGAGCGTGAAGGATGTTCACCTGACCGTGCGCAAGATTGCCGGAACCAGGATTCCGGTGCTTGATGAGGTGGAGTTTGAGGTTGCTCCGTTCAGCCTGTTCAGTCAGCCCAAATGGTACTATGACGGCATCAACATTCTGCAGGGACTGGCCCATGACGCTATTCTGGTGGAGTTTACAACCGCCAAGCTGGGCCTGCTGGAGAAAGCCCGCAAAAAGACCACTCAGAAGGTGAACCTGTTTGAGAAGGTGCAGATTCCGGGTTATGAGGATGCTATACGTAAGATAAAACGCTTCATGGAGGATGAGGAGAATCTGAGCAAATCAAGCCAGAAGATTCTTAAGTCTCTGCTTGAGGCCCGTGAAGCGGCTAAAAAAGAGGAGGAGGCAGAGTCATGATTACAAAGATGAAAAAACTCTCCTTCCTTATTCACAGTAAGGAGTATGAGCAGTTCCTGGAGCATCTGCGCTCGCTGGGCATTGTTCATGTGATCCGGAAACAGCAGGGAACTGTTCAGAATGAAGAACTCCAGGAGGACCTGAACCTGCTGGCCCGATGCAAGAACGCTATCCGTGAATTGGAGTCCAGCGCCAAAAACGAGCCAATGGGGTCAGACCCCAATGGCACGACTAAGGGTTTTGCGTTCGATACACCGGCCAAGGTTCTGGAGAGATTTGATATTTTGGAGGCCGATAAGGTGGTCCAGGAGCAGACTCTGCAGGCTCTGTCACGTGACCGCGCACAGTTGCTGCCTTGGGGTGATTTTGAGCCATCCAAGGTGGAGCGTCTGGCTGCTGCCGGTTACAATATAGGTTTCTATACATGCCCTCTGCGTGCATTCAAGGATGAATGGACCGATAAGTACGGCGTGATAGAGATAGAGCGTGACAAGCAGAAGGTAAACTTTGTTACGGTCACCCATTCTGATGTAGTGCCCGATATCGATGCCGAGCAGGTTCACCTGCCGCATATGTCGTTATCGGCCGTAGAGTCGGATATAGCCAAGACCAAGGCTGCAATCGACGCCATCCCGGCTAAACTGGCCCAGCTCTCACAGGTGGGTATTCCTGTGCTGGAGAAGGCAGTTAAGGAACTGGAGAACAATATTGACTTTGGCCGAGTTCGCCTGACGGGTGAGAAACTTGCCGCAGACAGTCTGATACTGCTAGAGGGCTGGATTCCCGCAGCCGATGTGGATGAGGTGAGCAAGGCTCTTGACATGAAGGGCGTGTTCTTTGATGTTGAGGATCCGCAACCGGATGATGATATTCCTATCCAACTGAGTAACAATAAGTTCGCAAAGCTGTTTGAGCCGCTTACCAAGCTCTACATGCTGCCTACCTATCAGGAACTGGACCTGACGCTGTTCTTTGCGCCGTTCTTTATGCTGTTCTTTGGATTGTGTCTGGGCGATACAGGTTACGGACTGCTTATGATTGTGGCTCTGCCCATATTCACAAAGCTGTTCCAGCTTATCAACCCCAACTTCTCAAAGTGGCTGGTAGTGCTGTTCGGCGCTAGTACAATGCTTTGCGGACTGCTGTCGGGTACGTTCTTTGGGTTCAACATGTATGACCTTGACATTCCTTTCGTCCAGAAGATGAAGGAAATTCTCTATACCGATAACTCAACCATGTTCACAGTGTCACTTTGCATAGGTGTGGTACAGATTCTGTTCGGTATGGCAATCAAGGCTGTGAACCTGAGTATTCAGTGCGGCGTCAAGTATGCGCTGGGTACGATAGGGTGGCTGGTGCTCCTTATCACTGTGGGAGTATCGGTTCTGGCAGGATTTGAGTTCAGCAATCCTGTTGTGATGGGTATTCTCATTGCTGCAGCGGTGCTGATTTTCCTGTTCAACAGCCCGGGTAAGAACCCGCTGCTGAACATCGGCCTTGGACTTTGGGATACTTACAACATGGCAACCGGCCTGCTGGGCGACGTGCTCTCTTACGTGCGTCTGTTTGCGCTGGGTCTTAGCGGCGGTATCCTGGCCAACGTATTCAACAGCATGGCTGTGGGTATGGCGCCCGATAACAAGGTGGCCGGTTTTATCGTTATGGTGCTGATTTTTGTAATCGGCCATGCTCTGAACATCTTTATGAATATCTTGGGAGCCATTGTTCACCCCATGCGATTGACATTCGTTGAGTTCTTCAAGAACTCGGGTTACACCGGTGGCGGCACTGAGTACAAACCGTTTAAAATAACAAATTAAATAAATACAATTATGTCAAGTTTAGTATTAGCTTTTGTGGGCGTAGCCCTTATGATCGGCCTTGCAGGCATCGGTAGCGCATACGGCGTAACTATAGCCGGTAACGCAGCAGTTGGTGCATTGAAGAAGGTTGACAAGTTCGGTAACTTTATCGTGCTCACCGCTCTTCCCGGTACACAGGGTCTGTACGGTTTTGCAGGTTACTTCATTTTCGCCAACATGGCAGGAGTTCTTACTCCCGATATCACTCCGCTGCAGGCTGCATCGGTATTCGGCGGCGGTCTGGCTCTGGGTATTGTAGGTCTGTTCTCTGCTATCCGTCAGGGTCAGGTTTGCGCTAACGGTATTGCCGGCATCGCACAGGGTCACGACGTATTCAGCAAGACTCTGATTCTTGCCGTATTCCCCGAGCTTTACGCTATCGTAGCTCTGGCCGGCGTCTTCCTGATGAGCTCAGCGCTCTGACGATACCATTGGGGACGGTTCCGTTTGGTACCGTTTTGCAAAATGACACAAAGGGGACTGTCCCCTTTGTGTCATTTTTGTAACTTTGCAGCATGAAAGTGTGTGTAGGACTTTCGGGAGGCGTTGACTCCAGCGTTGCGGCTCTGTTGCTTAAGCAGCAGGGGTATGATGTGTTTGCTATGTTCATGCAGAACTGGCATGATACCGAGGGAACGCTGCACGGAGACTGCGAGTGGGAGGAGGACCGTCTGGTGGCCGAGATGGTTGCCAAGAAGATAGGCATTCCGTTCCATTTTGTTGACCTTAGTGATGAGTACCGCCGCCGCGTGGTGGATTACATGTTCTCTGAGTATGAGCAGGGTAGGACCCCCAATCCTGATGTCCTGTGCAACCGTGAGATAAAGTTCGACGCATTCTTGGACGCAGCCCTCAAGTTGGGGGCCGATATGGTCGCAACCGGACACTATTGCCGCAAGGATGAGTTTAAGGCCGATGACGGCAGCACCATGTACCGCATATTTGAGGGCGTGGATCCGGGCAAGGACCAGAGTTATTTCTTGTGTCAACTGAATCAGCAACAACTGTCCAGGGTCATGTTCCCGATTGGGCATCTGCTTAAATCCCAAGTCCGCCAGATTGCCGCCGACGCCGGTCTGCCATCGGCCACTAAGAAGGATTCGCAGGGTATTTGTTTTGTGGGTAAGGTTGACCTGCCGGAGTTCCTCAAGCAGAAACTCAAGAGCGTTGACGGTAATATCGTGGAAGTTTTTCCGGAGTTCTACTCAAAGAACCCGCATTACAAGTTTCAGCAGGAGACGCTGAATAGCATTACGGCCGATGGCTCCAATGCCAATATGGTTACGGGATACATCAGCGAGGATAAGTGCACGGATACGCTTAGCAGCAACAACTACAGTCCTGAAAAGATTGCTCTGCTCAGCGATGAAACTCTGGAGCGTCTGTCCAAGCCCTACCGATACGATTCAATCAAATTCATTACCGAGACATACCGCTCGGGACGGAAGCATGTCAAGAAGACCCGCTATAAGGCCAATCCGTGGGGTAAGATAATCGGTACTCATGACGGTGCACAGTTCTTTACCATAGGTCAGCGTCATGGCCTGAACGTGGGCGGACATGATGATTCGCTGTTTGTCATTGCCACGGACATTGAGAACAACACAGTCTATGCCGGTGAGGGACATACGCATCCCGGCCTGTCACGCAGCTGCCTGGGCATCGGCCCCGGTGAGATTCATTGGATACGTCCCGACCTTAAGATGCAGAACGGTGAGATACGCCGTTACCGCGTGCGCATACGCTATCGTCAGCCCCTGCAGGATGCATGGCTGATTCAGCGTGAGAAAGCAATGTACATACTTTTTGACGAGCCCCAACGTGGCATCACATCAGGCCAGTTTGCAGTCTGGTATGCTGCCGATGATGAGATGTTGGGTTCGGGTGTAATATCCTGACTTGCAGTTAATTCTGAGCCGGCTGGTAAGGAGCGGGAGCGTTGGCGTTATCCTGCTTGATGTAGGCGATGCTGTCGTGCGTTAATACGCCGTCTATGATCTGGGCATTGCGCGGGAAACCGGATGAGAGTTCAAATCTCAGGATTCCGTTGATGAGGTCGCCTTCAAGCTGGTGGTATATGCCTAAGGCTACTATTTCACGTGAGGGCTCGCGGCCGTCCTCGATGGAATAGGTCTTGCTCTTGGTTATGGCAACGGCGCTGTCCGTAAAGAGGAACACAGCCTCTACCTTTGATTTATAATCGTTCTCAGTATAAACAGAGTACCAGGCCTCGATGGTGCGGTCACTGTAGTAGTTGGGCAGGTATGCCTCGGCCCGTTTGGCGAAAACCAGTGTGTCATTTCCGTTTTGCGGATCATTGGCGTTTGTATCGGTATCCAACACCTTTTCACATGATGCACATGTAAGGCTGAGCATCACCGCAGCTGCCATAACAGACAGAAAACCTTTCATTTTCATAGCGCTATATTCTTTTTGACAATTATGCCGTAAACTTACAAATTATCTTTAAATGTCACAAAGGGGACTGTCCCCTTTGTGTCATTTTTGCCAAAGTGTCCCACAATACCCCCGCTCACAAGTCTCCCAGGGCCGATGAGTGTGTTACACACCCTCTGTATGAGGGTATGTCCCACACTAACCCCCGCCACAGCGCCCTCTGACGCAGGTGCTTGTGTTACACTTTGGCGAAAAACCCACATACAAAAAAGAGGCCGCAATTGCGACCTCTTTTTGCATGTGGAGCATACGAGACTCGAACTCGTCACCTCTTGACTGCCAGTCAAACGCTCTAGCCAGATGAGCTAATGCCCCGTTGTTGATGATTTCGGCTGCAAAGGTAATGATTAGGATTGAATTATTGCTATCTTTGGCAAAAGAAAATTTGGGCAATGGCCGCGCAATTGGCAGAGAAAATAATACTTGGAATAGACCCGGGCACCAACGTGATGGGCTACGGCGTTATCAAAGTGGAAGATAAGAAAGCCACTATTGTGACCATGGGCGTTATTGACATGCGCAAGGAGAGCGATATGTACCTCAAACTGGGCCACATTTTTCAGCGCGTGAACGGCATTATCGAATCCTACCTGCCCGACGAAATGGCCATTGAGGCCCCCTTCTTTGGAAAGAACGTACAGTCCATGCTAAAACTGGGCCGCGCCCAGGGAGTAGCCATAGCCGCCGCCATAAACCACAGCGTGCCCATCACCGAGTACGCCCCCATGAAAATCAAAATGGCCATAACCGGCACAGGAACCGCCAGCAAGGAGCAGGTAGCCGGCATGCTGCAGCGAATCCTGCATCTGGATCAGGCCGATATGCCCAAGTTCCTGGATGCCACCGATGCGCTGGCCGCCGCATACTGCCACTATCTGCAGATGGGTCGTCCCGATTCAGGAAAGAAAGGACCCAAAAGCTGGAAAGAGTTCATCAGCAGCAACCCCGGCAAGGTCTCCAAGAGAAAAATCGCCCCTGAGGAATAAATTCCGTAATACTTTGCACCAAGCGGCAAAAAAAATTCGTATGTTTACGGCATCTATCGTCTTTTCATACAATAATATATGCTTATGAGACTAAAAGGATTATTTGCAATCATGGCTGCAGCATTAATGCTCAGCATGTCATTCACATCTTGTGAAGAATTGGAAGGTCTGATTGATGATGAAAAAGAATCAACAGACAATCAAGCCTTCTTCCCCAACGCTTATCGTCAAAGGACAGTTGCCGCATGGTATTCTTTAACTGAAAAAGAAGAAAACGGCACCAGGATTGAAGCGGTCTTTCTCTTTGATGACAACAGTTTTGTAACTACCAAGAGCAGGACTTATACTGACGGTCGCAGTCAGGAGCGTAAGATTCTGGCAGAAGGTGATTACACACTTACAGGCGACTATGAAAACGGTACAG
>JAEEGJ010008878.1_pt1 | contig 27397 bp, 19 predicted proteins | sample 8958761 | NCBI WGS metagenome assembly JAEEGJ01 (sample SAMN16246546, study PRJNA631951) | gut metagenome | biome: gut microbiome; feature: rumen; material: RS-attached | host: Bos | place: Iran: Karaj | collected 2018-10 | reverse complement strand
GTGAGAAGATCGTTGCTGAATACGGCTCTGCAAAGAGATTCGACGAAGAGTTCGAAAAGCTTAAGGAAGACTGGCATTCAAAGCTTACTTCATTCAAGGCCAAGACTCCCGATGCGGATATCGACCACACCGTAAATGTATGGGGACTTTACAACAACCTCATCACATTCTCATGGTCAAGAGCGGCATCGCTCGTTTACAACGGAGAAAGAGACGGACTCGGATACCGTGATTCCGTTCAGGATACCCTCGGTGTCAACGCAGCAATCCCCGAGCTTTCCAAAGAGCGTCTCAAGCTGATGCTTTCCGGACAGACCTTCTGCGGAGGTGCAATGCCTCTTATCAAGCTCGGTCACAATCCCGGACATATGCAGTGTCCCGATGAAAAAGAATTCAGATCCGACGACTGCCAGTGGTTCTTCAATGCGATCCCCGCATATATCGCAGAGACCGGCGACATCGATTTCTATAATGAAGTTGTTCCTTACGCTGATCACGGTGAGGATACCGTTTACGGTCACCTCAAGAAAGCACTTCTCTTCAATATTGAAAGAAGCGGTGCGGACGGACTTCCTTCCGGACTTGCGGCTGACTGGAACGACTGTCTCCAGACCGGTTATCACGGCGAGAGCGTAATGGTAACCTTCCAGTTAAGAGCAGGCCTTACCACTTATGCGGACATTTCCAAGCTCCTCGGAAAAGAAGACGAGGCAGCATGGGCACTTAAACAGAGAGACATCCTTGACGAAGCGATCCAGAAGAAGGCGTGGGACGGCAAGTGGTGGATCTGGGCTGTAGGCGAAGACGGAACCGTTTACGGAACCGATAAGTACGATGAAGGTAAGGTTTATCTCAACACCCAGGTATGGGCTGTCATGTCCGGTGCATGCAAGGGCGACCAGGAGAAGCTCTGCCTCGAAGCTGTTCACGACCAGCTCTTCTCCAAGTATGGACTTAAGCTTTGTGCACCTCCCATCGTTTACACTCCCCAGACCGTTATGGGATGCGTAGTATTCCCTACCGGAATCAAGGAGAACGGCGGTATCTTCAACCATACACAGGGTTGGGGTGTTATGGCTGAGACCTTCGCAGGCAACGGAAACAGAGCTTACGAATATCTCAAGGCAGCGCTTCCCGCTACATATAACGACAAGGCTGAGATCCGTCAGTCAGAGCCTTACGTTCAGGGACAGACCACTTACTCCGATGAGTCACCCCGTCCAGGAAACTGCCGTACCTCATGGCTTTCCGGTGCGGTTGCATGGACATACTATTCACTTACCCAGTATGTTCTCGGAATCCGTCCCCAGTACGACGGAATGCTCATCGATCCCTGTATCCCCGATTCCTGGGACGGATACACCGTCGACAGAGTATTCAGAGGAAAGAACCTTCACATCGAGGTTAAGAACCCCGAGCATGTCTGCAAGGGTGTAGCTTACATCACCGTTAACGGAGAGAAGATCGAATCTGCGGTCATACCCGTATCAATGCTCAAGGACGGCGATAACAATATCGAAGCCGTTATGGGCAAAGCAGCATGTGAAGTTCCTTTTGAAAGACTTTAATAATTTCGGAAAGAAGAATCAGAAATGAAAAAATTGTTGGGAAAGATCGGAGCGATCGTCCTGGCTGTCCTCGTGGCAGCCTCGGTCGTTCCGGCGATCCCGGCTCAGGCGGCCGGTGATCAGGAAGAGACTGTATCATTCTTTATTTCTTTTGTCGGATCGGGACTTGAAGCAGGCGACGGAGGCCTTGTTTATACGGACCCTTTCGGGAATGCAAACAGTGAGGGAATGGTCGCTGTAAACGCTTCGGCAAAAGCAGGTGACACGGTTGTCATATCTCTCGAACTTCCTGAGATGCCGTCACACATCACATCTGTAGTACCCGTAATGTACACAGGTGATGACAACATTGTGTTCGGAAACGTGGATGCGGATGTTTCGCTCAAGGTTAACGGAGAAGATGTGGAGATCACTCCGGACCCCGAAGCTCCCAAGGCCTGGGCAAATCCCACAGGCTCTCTTATGCATTCATGGATGCTCTACGGCGGATATGATGAGAACGGGTTAAGCACTTTACCCGTTAACGCATTTGCCGGAGCGACCAGGATAGAATATACCATCACTCTTAAATCATTTACCGTGGCCCACAGACTCGGGCCCGCATACGAAGGTGAATCGATCGTTTATATCGATTTTTCCGGAGATGTTGCGGGAGGCGAGACGCACGAATATCACGGCCCCGGATTCGAAGGCAACAGTGAGAACATCACTTCGGTCACTTCGACCGCAAAAGTCGGTGACACGATCACTGTTTCTCTTGCTTTCCCCAATGCGATCACACATGTTCATAATGTATCTCCGGTGATAGTTCCTTCTGCTGAAGGTACTTCCTTTGCGGAGATGGATGTATCCGTCGCACTCCGTATAGACGGATCGGATACGCCCATCGATTATCTTGCAGGATCTCCCGCGTGGGCAGAGGCGGCAGGTAATGATGAAACCGCATGGAGACTCTGCGGCGGATGCAACGAGTCGGGAACGGCTTATGTCGATCCTTCACTTTTTGCAGGTGCCACGAAGATCGAATACATCATTACGGTAAATTCAATCTTTGAAGAATACCGTGAGCCCGAACCCGAAGTGATCGAAGAGATGCCTCCCGAGCAGGAGCCTGACCTTATCGGTTACGATCAGCCGGTTCAGGAACAGCCCGCCGATATAGTGATCGAAGAAGAGAATACTTCAAACGGACTTGTTATCGGAATCATAATTGCGATCGCAGCATTTGCGATGATCGTTTGCGGAATCCTTCTTTCGAGGGAGAGACCTCCGAAGGAAGAAGACCTTAAGGATGAAATGGACAAGACCGGTTACGGCGATGACGATGAGATTGACGACAAGGCTTTTGACAAAGCCCTCGATGATATAGCGGAAGAAGAGAAGGCGGAAGCGGAAAAAGAAAAGACCGGTGATCCCGAAAAGCCGGAAGAAGATATCGCCGATCTTTCCGAAGAGATGAAGAGGATCGACGAAGTGATCGCCAAGGGTCCCTTCAAGGATGACTGGGCTTCACTTTCCAAGGTTAAGGTTCCCGAATGGTTTGCTGCAGACAGATTCGGAATTTTCGTTCACTGGGGAGTATTTACTTCCGAGGAGTTTTCCAATGAATGGTATCCGAGATGGATGTATATCAAGGATAGCGAGGAGTGGAAGCATCACATAGAAAAGTACGGACCTCACACCGAGACCGGATACAAGGATTACGTTGATCGTTTCAAAGGTGAGAAGTTCAATCCCGGCGAATGGATGGACATCTTCAAAAAGTCCGGTGCAAGATACGTTGTTCCCGTAGGCGAGCATCACGACGGATTCCAGATGTATAAGAGCCGGATGTCGCACTGGAATGCGGCGGAGAAAGGTCCTCACAGGGACATAGTCGCTGAGCTTAAAAAGTCGGCGAAAGAATACGGAATTCATTTCGGCGTTTCCTCACACAGGATCGAGCACTGGTGGTTCCTCGGAAACGGAAGAAATTTCGACAGTGATATCAAGGGTGAGTTTAAGCGCGGAGATCTCTACTGGCCTTCACAGCCCGAGCCCGAGAACATCCAGGATTTCGATGTAAAGCCTGCACCCGGCGAAGAGTTCATGCAGGACTGGCTTGCAAGAACCTGCGAGATAGTGGATCTCTTTACTCCCGAAGTTCTTTATTTTGACTGGTGGATAGCACAGAAGGTTCTCAAGCCCTACCTTAAGAAGGCTGCCGCATATTACTATAATGTGATGGCATCCAAGGGATTAGAGGGTGTGATCGTATCCAAGGTCGATGCATTTGCACCCGGCGCATCCGTAAGGGATATCGAAAGAGGAGGCCTGTCAGGCTCCGCATCATACATCTGGCAGTCGGATACTCCCATATGCAGGGAGTCATGGGGATATGTACCCGGCCTTTCCTACAAGTCCGGACTTGATATCGTAAGAGAACTCATCGATATCGTTTCCAAGAACGGAAATCTCCTTCTCAATGTCGGACCAAAGGCGAACGGAGAGATATGCGATGAGGAAAAGAATGCGCTCCTCGAGATCGGTAAGTGGCTTGATAAAAACGGAGAGATGATCTACGGAAGCACTCCTTACAAGATCTTCGGAGAAGGCAGTGTCAACAGGGAAGAGGGCGGATTCAAGGATACGGAAAGCCTTGATTACACTTCCGAGGATTTCCGCTTTACCACTAAAGACGGCTGCATCTATGCCGCAGCGATGAAGCCTGCAGAGGACGGACATTACGTAATTAAGAGCTTTGCAAAAAACGGCGAGGACGGCGGACATTCCTACAAGGGACTTATATCAAAGGTTGTCCTTCTTGCCGACGGTTCGGAAGTAAAGTGGGATCATGGGGCTGAAGGACTTGATATCAGAGTAAATGGCAGGTCCCGCGATGATATGCCTGTAGTATTTAAGATCGAACTTTTATGATCTGTATTTTATTCGGAGGTACATATGTTTTATCAGGACAGTAATGCGCTCGTCTTTAAGAAGGGCGGAGAGATCGTAAGGATCGAAAGTTGGGGTAAGAATGCCCTGCGACTCAGAGCAACCAGGAACAATGATTTTACCGGTAATCTCTGGGCACTTTGTCCGAAGGATGAACTTCCTGCGGATCAGACAGATGCGAAGATAGAGATAACAGAAAACAGAGCTGTCATCAAAAACGGTTCCACTTCGATGTCTGTCAGCAGTGAAGGTATCATCACATATTATAAGAACGATGAATTCCTTATGAGGGAATATTTCAGTAACTACGGCGGAACCGAGAACAATGCCGTAAGCTGTTTTAAGAGAGTAAACAGAGAGTACAAGCCCTATCTCAACGGAGATTATAAGCTCACGCTCCGCTTCGAGCCGATCGAAGGAGAGAAGATCTACGGAATGGGCGTTTACCAGAATCCGTACATCGAACTTAAGGGAACAACTCTCGAGCTTGCGCAGCGCAATGCACAGACCTCGATCCCCTTTGAGGTTTCCAATAAGGGATACGGACTTCTCTGGAATAATCCGGCTGTCGGTCACGTAACCTTCGGAAAGAATATGACCGAGTGGTCAGCAGATGCATCCAGGGAATTCGATCTCTGGATCACTACGGACGAATCCCCCAAAGCCATTATTGAAAACTACACGGCTGTTGTCGGACGTGCTCCCGAGATTGATGAAGATCTCCTCGGGCTCTGGCAGTGCAAACTCAGATACAGGACACAGGATGAGGTTCTTACCGTTGCAAGGAAGTATCAGGAACTCGGTATCAAGATCGACGTTCTTGTCATTGATTTCTTCCACTGGACTCTTCAGGGTGAATGGAAATTCGATAAGGAGTACTGGCCCGATGTAAAAGCAATGGTCGATGAACTTCACTCATACGGCATCAAGGTGATGGTGTCCGTATGGCCTTCGGTCGACAGGAAGAGCGAGAATTTCTATCCCATGGCTGACCGCGGACTTCTTATGAGGACCGAGAAGGGTGCGATGCAGACATATGATTACCAGGGCGACTGCGTAGTATATGATGCGACCAATCCCGAAGCGAGAAAGTATGTATGGGATATCTGCAAAAAGAATTATTATGATTACGGCATAGACATGTTCTGGCTCGATAATGCCGAGCCCGATCTTACCGCATATGATTTCGACAATTACCGCTATTATCTCGGACCCGGTGCGGAGGTCAGCTGTATCTATCCCAGATGTTATGCACAGGGATTCTTCGAGGGTGAAAAGGAAGTACATCCCGATAAGAAGATCCTCAACCTCCTTCGCTGCGGATGGGTAGGATCGCAGAAGTACGGAACGCTTCTCTGGAGCGGAGATGTTTATTCATCCTTCGAAGCACTTCAGAATTCCGTAAGAGGAGGACTTGATATAGGTCTTGCGGGAATTCCCTGGTGGACCACCGATATCGGCGGATTCATGAACAGCGACGTAAATACCGATTACTTCAAAGAACTCCTTGTAAGATGGTATGAGTGGGCGGTATTTACTCCCATCTTAAGACTCCACGGAGAGAGAGGTCCTCTCGATATTGAGCCCCTCGATCATAAGGACTGGGGAAGCGGATATCTTCACACGGGTCATGCCAATGAGATCTGGAGCTACGGTGAAGAGGTTCAGAAGATCATGACCGATAACCTGAAGATCAGATGGGATCTCAAGGATTACATCAAGTCGCTCTATGATGAAGCTTCCTCAAACGGTTCACCCCTTATGAGAACGATGTTCTATGAGTTCCCGGAGGATGAAAAGTGCTGGGATCTCGATGACCAGTATATGTTCGGAAGCGAGTATCTCGTTGCTCCCGTAATGTACGAGGGAATGAGGGAAAGACAGGTATATCTGCCCGCAGGACAGTGGGAAGACATCCGTGACGGCAAGGTATACGAGGGCGGACAGACGATCACCGCTGCCGCACCCCTCGAATCAATACCCGTATTTAAGAAAAAATAATCACTTTACATAATACAGTCATAAATGATATGTATTATATGAAGGAACTATATGTGCGGGTTACCGCTTTTGGCAGGGATGCCGGAGGTAAAGCCTATGAGTATAAATATTCAGGCTAAAAACGATACAAGCTTTCTTTTTTCGGGAATATCGGCGAAGAATGATTCATTTAATTCTATGAGCTGGCTCAAGGACTACGGATTGGTCAAGAGCGGAGCTTATTCCAAGCTGATGAAGGCATATTATGCCGACCCGGATAAAAAGTCCGAGACCGCTTCGAAGATCACCAATGTAAAGAATCCCGTAAAGGAAAAATCCACCGTATCGGATTCTTACAGCAAGCTTTCCGAGGCTGCAGGCTCCGTAAAGAAATCAATAAAGAGTATTCAGGATGCAAGCGAAGAGGACAAGGACCTTCTTCTTTCTACCGTTAAGAGCTTCGTAAAGAGCTACAACTCAATGGTGAAAGCCGCTGAAGGTGATGATGTAAACGATGCTTCCATATCCGGAAGAATCTCATATCTTACCGTAATGAACGGTGGTTATTCCGAGAAGATGTCCATAGCAGGCATCAGCACTGCCAAGGACGGAACCCTTGAACTCGACGAGGATAAGCTTAAGGCAGCGGATGTAAAGGATATCAAGGATCTGTTCGCAGAGAAGTCCTCATACGGATACAGCGTGGATGTTTCCGCTTCAATGATCCAGAACAATGCTGATTATGCCGCTACAAGAGCTTCCCTTTACAATGGAGCGGGAGTCGGTGTTTCCGGATCGTACGGTTATCTTTTCGATACCATGACCTGACATTACTTTTTCAAAGACTCTTCCCTTTCGGGAAGGGTCTTTTTTATTTGGTTATGATATAATGGTAGTTGTATTTCAGTTGCAAAGGAGATCGATTATGGATATTAAAAAGGGTTTCAAGCCCCAGGGTGATCACAATCCGATAATGACACAGCGCTTCGGTGCGGATCCTTACGCAATGGTCTACAAGGACAGAGTTTATATGTATATGACGGGTGATAAGCTGACCTATGACAAGGACGGCAAACTCACCGATAACAATTATTCCGAGATTGATACGATCTCAGTCGCATCCTCAGCCGATCTGGTAAACTGGACCGATCACGGAGAGGTATATGCTGCGGGAAAGAACGGAATAGCGACATGGGGAGGAAACTCCTGGGCCCCCGCCGCATGCTGGAAGAATATTGACGGCAAGGATAAGTTCTTCCTTTACTTCGCAAACAGCGGAAACGGCATTGCGGTGCTTACATCCGACAGCCCCACCGGTCCCTTCATCGATCCGATTAACGGACCTCTGGTTTCGAGGAACACTCCCAATTGTGATTCCGTAACATGGCTTTTCGATCCCGCTGTTCTTGTCGATGACGACGGAACAGGCTGGCTCTATATCGGTGGCGGTATCCCTTCAGATGACAAGGTTTCTAATCCCGGAACCGCAAGAGTCGTAAGGCTTAATGATGATATGATCAGTCTTGCGGAAGATCCCAGACCCATCGAGAATGTCGCATATCTCTTTGAGGACTCCGGAATCAATAAGATAAACGGAAAGTATTATTATTCCTACTGCTCCAATTTCAATGTCACTCCCGAAGCTGAAAAAGAGCACGGCTTCTCATCGGGCGAGATCGTCACCATGGTTTCCGACAAGCCTGACGGACCCTTCGCACCCGCAAGCCCTGTTCTCAAGAATCCCGAGGTATTCTTCGGAAGAGGCGGAAACAACCATCACTGCATGTTCGAGTTCAAGGGCAAGTGGTATATCGCTTATCACACCCGTATCCTTGAGGAATATATGGACCTTGACGGTGGCTTCAGAAGCACCAATGTCGATCTTATCGCTCAGGCTGCAGACGGAGCACCCACCCATTCAACAGGCACCAGAAAGGGTGTAGAGCAGGTAGAAAGCTTTGATCCTTATAAGCTCGTGACCGCATCGACATTCGCATCCATGGCAGGTGTTAAGACCGTTGCATACGATTCCGAAAAGCCTCTTACCGACCTTAAGCTTTCCGCAGGAAATATGATCGTAAGATCGGAGGAGAGCGGAAACTGGGTAGAGGTAATCGGAGCCGATTTCGGAAGTGAAGGTGCATCCTCATTTGTACTCAGCGCACGTGGCAAGGGCTTCGGAGAGATTTCCGTTGTTCTTGATGATGTGACTTCCGAGCCTGCTGCGGTATTCGGAACAAGCGACCTTACCGAGGATTTCGAGGAATTTACCGTTGATATCGAAAAGAAGATCACGGGAGTTCATGATGTATATCTCGTATTCTCAGGTGATTCCGTAGAACTTGAGAATTGGAAGTTCGAGAAATGACATGTCAGCACACGATAGGATGACGCAATTATTGACATTAAGGTGATATTGTTTTAAAATCCTATCGTTGTCTGCAGAAGTGGCGGAATTGGTAGACGCGCACGGTTCAGGTCCGTGTGGGAGCAATCTCTTGAGGGTTCAAGTCCCTTCTTCTGCACGATGGAAAAAAGGATACCCCTGGGCATAGCCCAAGGGTATCCTTTTTTACGTCACGCAGGAGCGTGACGTTGCCCCTGAGGGTTCAGATCTCGGGGCACTGGGGAGTGCCCCTCGGTCGGCGCAATTCCGGCGTCCACCGGACGCCGTGCGCCCCTTCTTCTGCTCTGCAACGCAGAAGCGATGGTGTACCTTTGGTGAATAAATTTGGAAAAAGTAAAAATTCGTAAAAATCATTTGCTATTAAGTTAATTGTTAAGTAAAATGTCCTTGGGGGGAACGTTTTCATAAGAAAGCGTTCTATTTATTCTAAGAGGACACAAATGAATAATCCCGGATATGTCAGCCTTATGGTGGTGTTTAAGATGCTTGGGGTTAAGGCTGACGTAAAGAAGCTTGAAACATCTTTTGCGTCTGCGGAAGATGTTGATGCTGTTATCATCAGATCTGCGAAAGAAGCAGGCCTCAAAGTCAAAGTATCTGATTTCAAAGAAAAAATATTCTCCAAATTCACAGTTCCCGTCATCGCTAAATGCAAGGATGACGGATATATTCTCATTTTAAATAATCAGTCTGACAAATGGATGATACTTGATCCCGGCAAAGGAAACCCGGAGAAGATAACTGTCGCCGAACTAAAGGATAGGATATCCGGAGAGTGTTTTATCATTGGAAAAAAGAGATCTTCCGGAACAGAAGGCACTATCGGCAATAAGAAATTTGGTTTCGGCTGGTTTATTCCCACTATCTTGAAATATAAAAAGCAGTTCATCACGGTACTGTTGTCAGTATTTGTTGTTCAGATACTCGGTATTCTTACTCCGCTGATGACTCAGGTGGTTGTTGATAAAGTACTGTCTCATAAAGCGATGAACACACTTTATACGATCGCCATCGGTATTTTTATAGTTTATATATATGAACTGATAATCACACTTTGTAAATCTTACCTGTTTGTACATACGACGAGCAGGATTGATGTTATCTTAAGCAGCAGACTATTTAAACATCTCTTTTCACTTCCCCTTAAATATTTTGAAAGCAGACGTGCCGGTGAGACCGTTGCACGTGTAAGAGAGCTTGATCATATCAGGTCATTTCTTACCGGAACACCGCTTTCTTCAATGATCGATTCATTCTTTATCATTGTCTATATTGCGGTGATGTGTTTCTATAGCGGAAAGCTTACCTTGATAGTTGTGCTTTCCATCCCTTTGTTCGCAATTCTTTCGCTGATCATCACACCGCTGTTCAAAAAGAGTCTAGATAAGAAATTTGAGACCGGTGCCGAGGCACAGTCTTTCCTTGTTGAATCCATTAATGGAATACAGACTATCAAATCATTCTCACTTGAAGATAAGTTCCTAGATAAATGGGGTGGGCTTCAGGCTAATTATGTCAAAGCAGGGTACAACACCTCAATGATATCCCAGACATCGAATGCTGTGGCAAATTTCATACAGCATACGGTGGATCTCTTCATTCTCGTATTTGGTGCAAAGCTGGTGATAGACGGAAGATTATCTATAGGTCAGCTGGTTGCATTCAGAATGCTTTCGGGCCGTGTTAGCGGACCTGTTTTAAGACTTGTTCAGTTATGGCAGGAATATCAGCAGGCTGATCTGTCCGTTAAACGTATCGGTGATATCTTCAATTCTCCCACGGAACTTAAAAGTGAAAACACCATTACATCTGTCCCTCGCATACAGGGCAGGATAAGATTTGACAATGTCAGATTCAGATATCGAATGGACGGATCCGATGTGCTTCATGGTATTTCATTTGAGTTTAAAGAAAACCGGATCTATGGATTGGTCGGAAGGAGCGGATCCGGAAAGAGTACTATATCCAAGCTTATTCAGAGATTATATATTCCTCAGGCTGGAAAGATTACTATTGACGGAATGGATGTGTCGCTTCTTCCTCCGGCTCTGCTCAGAAGTCAGATAGGTGTTGTACTACAGGAAAACTTTATGTTCAACGGTACTGTGGCGGATAACATATCCATACATTGTCCGGAGTGCAGTATCGAGAAGGTTATGGAAGCGGCGAAAACTGCCGGAGCACATGATTTCATAATGGAACTTGACGAAGGTTATGACACGATCATAGGCGAAAAAGGAGTCGCTCTTTCCGGAGGACAGAAGTAGCGAATAGCTATAGCGAGAGCAATCATAAATGATCCACGGATACTGGTATTCGATGAAGCGACATCAGCACTTGATTATGAATCGGAAAGTATCATCCAAAATAATCTCAAAGAGATATGTAGGGACAGGACGGTTCTGATAATCGCTCACAGATTATCCACACTTTCAGCGACGGATGAGATCCTGGTCATTGACAGAGGTACTCTGATAGAGTCCGGATCACAGGATCATCTTCTTGAACTAGGCGGACTGTACGCTCATTTGTATAACAGTCAGGCGAAAGGTGAGGTGGGCGCATGAACAAACATTTGAAAAAACAGCTCATCGAAAGAGATAAACGTCTGTACTATGATTTTCTCCCTGAGATGGAAAGCATTATAGAGAAACCGGCGAACAAGCTGACTACGGTCATTCTGTATACCTGCTTTGCTCTTATAGCTACAACGATCATATGGGCGTGTTATTTCAGGACGGACATCGTGATATCGGCAACCGGCAATATTGATACGGTTGATCCTCTTGCGTCCGCAACTTATATGTCGAGCGGAAGAATAAGCGATATCTATGTAGATGATGGCGATTATATTGAAGCAGGCTCAGTAATATGCCGTCTGGATTCATCTCAATATGATATCGCTTTGGAAGAATATGAATATAACCTCCGTATCATGACAGTTCAAAAAGAATTATATGAAATGCTTTATGAGAAATACAGAAATGGTGAAGTGACTTCACTTGATGTAGATCCGTCAGATTACGGTGAAGATGAAAAGATTGCTGAAGCGATAATTCTCGAAAACGATCTATTCATAGAAGGATTAAAAGATTTGGAGGATGATGAGATCATAACAGCAGTAAGAGAACGGTTATATTCTGTCACTTCCAATATTAACAAGATCGATACTCAGATTGAGAAGATTGATAACGAAGTAAGAAGTCTTCAGGATAATCTGCAAAATATGGTAATAACTGCTCCTGCAAGTGGAACGGTTACATACGTTGAGAAACCGTATATAGGGAAGACAGTCTCGGTCGGAAATATAGTCTGTTACATAAATGAGATTCAAAATGAATACATGTTCAATGCATATGTGGCAGATGAAGATATAACCGGAATGAACGTTGGAGATACTGTTCAGCTTAAACTTCCGGCATATGATGACACAGAGTTTGAATATATAAACGGGACTGTTACTAGTATAAGTGATATACCGCTTAACATGTCTGAAAGAGGCGTGGTGTATGTTGTAAAGATCACACCGGAAGTTATTCCGAAAGATATAAAGCCCGGAATGGATGGATGCGTTGATATAATTATCGGATCGCGGACAGTGATGGAATATTTTTTGGAACCATTCATGGAAGGCTTGAAAAAAAGTTTGAAAGAAATATAAGTGTTTGAAAGGATAATACAATGAGACGAAAAAGTATATTAAATACTTGCTTGATTATATGTGTTTTATTATCAATATCATGTCTGACATCGTGCAATACAAGAAAAGGACTCGAAAAAAAAATAATCAATAATCTGGAAGACTATTACAATACTGAATTTGTATGCGAATCGTTAAGCGTTTATGGAGGCGGAGCGGATTTCGTTTGTTATCCAACATACGATCCTACGCTTCTTTTCAATGGATTTGCTGATTCTGAAACTGGAGGAATAAGCTATGATCTTTTCGTGGGAGCCATAATTGCGAAAGAAGATACTAAAATTATGACGGAATGCTTGTCGGAAAACTTGAGGGATGTATACGTAATTGGTGTGCCAGTGCATCAGACTGGTTCTAATGCAGCGAGAGTTATCAGAAGAGGGGATTATACCATTGATGATTTTAGAGATTGTGCGGATTGCCCGAACTTATTCTTTTATATTTTTGTAGATACTTCAAGTGAATCTTATATAGATGATCCCGGAAGAGATTACGACATGTTCTCCGAAGCGGTAGATTCATTGGTTAAATACTATAAAGAAGAATATGAAAAAGCTATTTGTGCAGATATTTACATCTATTATGTAGATAAGTCGGCAGTGGATTTTTCAAAGGATTATTTCAAAACGCATGTATCCGTTTTTTTTGATTTTAATAAAATTGTAAGCCCAAAATATCGGATAATCCTTCAGTTAGGACCAGAAGAAAATGGATATTTACACAATTCATGCAGATTGTCGCGAGATGAATACATTGAAGAAAGGGAAAGGATAAAGGAATTATGATAACGGCATTTACTGATAAACAATTACATATTGCAGCACAATTAGGCTATTTTTCTTTTACAGAAAATATGTATTTTACTCTAGGCGAATTGTTTGAGGAGCCGGATATACAAAAAACTTCACTAAAACTCGCTGTTTACGAACTGATGACGATGAAGAACCAGGAACTGGTTGATTATGATTTTTATAATCAATATATGAATGACGCTCGTAAAATGCTTGCATTTGAGTTGGAAAAAATGGGATGTAAAGATAAATATAGTCAAACATGGGCTGATTCCATTTTGAATGGATAATCAACTGGTTTTGAACTATATCAATTTTGGAATAATATAGAAAAAATAGGCATAATACTAGACGACAATACTAAGAATTCTCTGTGTCTTCCTGATATTCATTCTTTTGAAAATGGGATTTATTCTACTATGTCTGTGGAAGATGCTTTGATAGAAATAAAAGATATGAGGGAGAAAGGTGAATTGAATTCTGATCTTTTTCAAAGATACGTTTTATTCGCTCAAACTTCTCTTGAAAATCAGTTGGAAGCATTTGGGATTGATAAAAGTAAATGTGAAAGCTGTTCTAAAATGGTATTAGACCAAAGCGTTCTAGGACCTTGGGATTCTGAGAACGCTTATTTATCAAATTGGTCATACATAGAAAATATGCTAAAAGGTTTGGATATACCAACAGATTCTATAAGTCAAATCTCTATATTTGATCCATTATACTTTAATCATTCGGATGCTGATAATTATAACAGTAGTATTTATGTGGAATTAGTCCGTAAGATTGTCAAAACAAGAAAACTGAATGAACTTTCGGATGGCCATGATGCTTCTAGATACAATGCGACGATGGATTTATTAAATTATCTATCAGATCCGGATCATTATAAGAGCGAAAAGCCGGAAGAGCAAGACAATACATGTGTTAAGTGGCAAGACATAGCCGATTGGAAAGTGGTTGATGTATATGATAAAAATCAATCAGATGGGTTTTATGCGGTTACATTTAAAACTCCAGATGGAAAAATGATAGTATCCTTCAGAGGAAGTGAAAGTTTTGATCTGAATTCGTTTATCCGCGACTGGATAATAGCTGATGGTGGACTTGCGTTTTGTTCTCCTACAATTGAACAGACTAAAGCAACTGAATATATGCAGTATTTATATAACACATATAAGGATTTATATCCTGATTGTGAATGGTATACCACGGGACATTCTTTAGGTGGAAATTTAGCAGAACATGCTTTGTTGACTGCACCGGAAGGAATGAATGTTGTTAATGCTATAAGCTTTGATGGCCCTGGAGTATCACCGAAGTACCTGAGGGATTATTCAGATGCGATAAGTGAAAGAGCGGATAAACTAATTCATTATCAGTGGAGCTGGGTTGGAGGGATGTTGTTTCCTATCGAAAACTCCTCTAGTAAGAGTTATGAAAACAGGTATTATATTCAAACTCGAGATTACGATGAATATTTTTCAATAATAAAATATTGGAATGATTTTGATAGTCTTGGATATGTGCATGCACCATGCTTTGTTGATTTTGATGATGATGGTTTTGTTATTCCGACGGATGAGTTAACTTATTTACGAGCGTGTAATTTTACTTTGCATATGGCGACAGAATTAGCTGGCCTTGGATTGGACTTTGTATTTGGAAGAGATATCATTGATTCTGTTTTGCTTGGTTGCGTGAAAATTAAAGATAAGGGATTCATAAATGCCTCTAGAATTGTTGTGAATCGCGATCCTCTTGCAATTGATTTTGGGACAGAAGGTATTGAACTCACAACTGTTGATGATGGCGTATATTTTGATCTTGATAATAATGGCTTTGCAGAGAAAACGGCCTGGATTGGTACAGAGGATGGATTCCTTGTATTAGATAGAAATGCAAATGGAAGCATCGATAATGGCGGAGAACTCTTTGGCGATCAGGTTTGGATGTCTGATGGATATATATCAGTATCAGGTTTTGATGCGCTTAAAGAACTTGATTCAAATAAGGACGGAATCATTGATGAAAATGATGTTGCATTTGCTGATCTCAAAGTCTGGGCGGATGCAAGCCAGGATGGTATTTCTCAGAATGGTGAATTAAAAACTCTGGAAGAACTTGGAATTCAATCAATAAGTTTGGATGTTACACCTGACTCATCACTTGATGATGAAACAGGCACTCTGAGGTCTGAGTCAGCTGTTGTTACATACACTGATGGAACCACAACTAAGATCAGCGAGTTTCTTTTCAATGTTGATACAACTGACACGGTAACCGGAACGGGAGATGATCGTAAGAATACGATCGGTAATATTCCGGATATTATGGATGCTATTGAAAGTGATGAATCCGGAATATTAGGCGATTTGTTTAATTCTTTTTCTGAAGCGATTAATCCAGTTGATAAAAGAGCAATATTCACAAAGATTCTTTATAAGATTACCGGAGCAGAAGATATAGATTCTTCTTCCCGTGGTGCAAACATAGATGCTAGGAATATGCATGTTGTCGAGACCTTCATGGGACGTTCCTTTATGGGGGTTGATGGTTCTGAACCGAATGCTAATGCGGCGAATGTTCTCAATGAGTTGTATAGGGATATAGAAGATACATGTTATTTGAAATTGCTTATGTCTACAAGCTTTTCAGATACTTGTAATTCTATATTTGAATATACTGACGAGGAGGGGAATAAACAGTTAAATCTTTCACTTTTTACTCTTTTGAGTATTGGCTCAATAACGGAGAATCAAAACATAGATACTGTTTTGTATGATGTGAGTGTTTTCCTCAAATGTTATGATGACGTTAATGGGACTTCGTATTTATCTGATTATAAAGATATATATGGTAGTTTTTCGGATCACTATAAGTCTATATTGTCGACGCTGGACAATGGATATACGATTTTAGGTAAAGATGATGACGATAATTTGAATGGTACTTCGGGTAATGACATTTTGTTTGCCGGAACCGGAGATGATTTTATTAATGGCGGAAACGGAAATGATGCATATTACTTCGAACTTGGCGATGGTGAAGATACTATCCTTGATTCAGAATACAGCGATACTGCAGGCCGAGCAGATAAGATAGTATTTGGTGAAGGGATTAACCCTGAAGATATCATAGTCGACCGCGAAGGAGACCATCTGAAGATCAGATATTCGGATAATGACAGCATCGCGGTAAAGGATGCTTACAACTGGTATAGCAGGGATGGCCGTAATTTCGTAGAGAACATTGAGTTTGCTGACGGAACTGTCTGGGATTTGGATAAGATCAATCGCGAAGCTGAGATCCGTGAAGGAAGTGATGGAAATGACGTGATGAACGGATACTGGGCGGCTGCGGGTTGCACCGGAAATGAAACAATACATGGAAGAGCTGGAGATGATGTGATCCGAGCATACGATGGTGATGATACGGTCTATGGCGATGAAGGAAATGATGAGATCTATGGAGAAAGCGGAAACGATACCATCATCGGTGGAACCGGAAACGACTACCTTGAAGGTGGAATTGGCAACGATACCTATATCTTCAACCTGGGTGATGGAAGTGATGCGATCATCGATGCAGAATACAGTGATACAGAAGGCCGCGCGGATAAGATCGTATTCGGTGAAGGTATAAATGCCGACGATATAGAAGTCGACAGATATGGAAATGATCTGTATATCAATTACTCTGATAATGACGGCATCGTTGTCAAGGATGCCTACAACTGGTACAGCAGTGACGGACGGAACATGGTTGAGAGCATTGAGTTTGCAGACGGAACCGTCTGGGATTTGGATAAGATCAACCGCGAAGCTGAGATCCGTGAGGGAAGTGATGGAAATGACGTAATGAACGGATACTGGGCATCAGCAGGCTGTACCGGAAATGAGACACTCCACGGAAGAGGCGGCAATGATACCATCTATGCAAGTGACGGCAATGATATCCTGTATGGAGATGAAGGAAATGATAACCTTTATGGCCAGGAAGGTAATGATACTATCATAGGCGGCGTTGGAAATGACTATCTTGAAGGCGGAAATGGTAATGATACCTATATTTTCAATCTTGGGGATGGACGTGATACGATCAATGACTCGCAGTTTAGCAGTACAGAGGGCCGTGCGGATAAGATCATATTTGGCGAAGGCATCAGTGCGGATGATATCAGAGTAAACAGAGAAGGAGATCATCTGAAGATCAGGTACTCTGATGATGATACGATCACTGTACAGGATGCATATTACTGGTATAGCAGAGACGGCCGTAATCAGGTAGAACTTGTTGAGTTCAAGGATGATTCCCTTTACAGGATCAATTATGATTCAACAACTCTTGATTTTGTTGAATCACTTCGTGTAGAGCCCGAAGTTGATGAGGATGACGTAGAAGAAGGTGCAAATGAAGTTGAAATTGATTTCATGGTATCCGCTGCAGAGGAATTAATGGATGAATCTTCGGAAAAGGATACACTTATCGAAGATATTCTTGTTTCTGAATCTTCAATAGATACAATGGTCAATCTGGTCATTCAGGATATGTCGGAAACCTCTTCGGAAAATGTGGGATCATCTGATGATCTGTTTGAGGAATCATCATCCGGAGAATATGATCAGTTATGGGTTGTCAACGAATAATGGAGTTGATATGTAGGGCTGTCACATTGTGGCAGCCCTATTATATTTGTGAATAACCGGCGTACCCGACTGAATAGAGTGTTTTAACTGAGGCGTATATGCAGAAAATGTCAAATAAGCTATAATATACTTATCTTTGCGCTTGAATTACAGTAGCGTTTCGGAGGAATAAATGGATACTTACAAGACAGAAAATGTTGTAGCGGAGATTACGGCTAAGATTCATCCTGCCGATAAGAACATTCCCGATTGCAGATGTAACCTGGTGCTTACGGAAAGGCATCTTTTTGTTCTGGAGGATAATTTTGACGGTTCCTTCGAGGAGCACTATGTAATTGATATTAAGTTCATAGATGATATCACTGTCAGCACTCCCTTCAATACCGATAGCACTCCCAAAGCCGGTTCAGCAGCCTTTTATAACAGGGAGGCGTCGAAACGCGAACAGTTCCGTGAATCGGGTTCTGTAATCACTCCTTTTACGTCAGGCGGCAGGTTCCGCAGATTTGCACGGCCCAAGAAGTATCTTGAGGTTGTATACAACGATGATAATTATGTGAAGCAGCATCTGTTCTTTGATGAATGGGATAAGCTTCCGAAGGGTTTCATATGCAAGTTTCAAAAATTAAAAAGCAATTAAAAAGACCGTTTGAATTTATAAAAAGAAAGACCGAAAAGTCCCGTGAGTTCATGACTAAGGGACGTGCGGGAGCGATGATCGCAGAGTTTCTGCTCGCGACACAGTTCTTTACCTGGATCGTAGACGAGTTTACTCTTAAAAAGCTCCATATCATCCTTGTCATTCTGATATCTGCGGTTCTTCTTTTCTTATTATCCGAACTGATAAATCTGATCATCAGGATAGCGTTTGGCGGAAAAAAGCGCAGTAAGGGTTATTTCCTGACCGCTCTGTGCATTGTCGGGGCGAACAATTATATCGGAACCCAGGGGCAAGCGGCTTCTGCGGTGATTCTTATGACGTTAGCTCTGGTGGTATCGGCCGATATCCTCGGAAGATGTCTTTGGGGGTTCTTCAAAGAGCGCAGGTTCAAACAGGTTTATGGATATATTGCCGTCCTGCTTGCGGTATCCTATATGATCTTCTACGGAGTGTTTTTCAGGAACGACTTCTGGGGAGAGAGCCGTATCGATTTTTATACCGGGATCCGTAATGCATCTGATAGCGGATCCGTACCGGAAGTTCCGGGATTCGAAAGGTATCTTGAGAACGGTTCTTACAAAGTCGGCACATTGTCGTACGGACCCGGAGAGGATTCGGATATCGTTACCGAATCTGTTGATTTTACCGTATTTGATTCCGTGAACCAACGCGGTTTTTCTGAGAAGATCACGGAGCTTTTCAGTGATTATGATTTTGCCGAAACACCTGTAAAGGGCCGGATCTGGTATCCGGAAAACACTGAAGGATGTCCGGTTTTCTTTTTTGTGCACGGTAATCATGATTCGGATGTTCCTTCATACCTGGGATATGAATATCTCGGAGAGTATCTTGCTTCGAACGGATATGTCGTTGTTTCCGTTGATGAGAATATCATCAACGAACTCGGAGAAGGCAACGATAAAAGAGCGATACTTCTTTTGGAAAATATGAAAGCCGTTCTCAATGAAAACGACGATCCCGAAAGCATGATCCATGATCTGATAGATCCTGACAGGATAGCCATAGGCGGACATTCGCGCGGCGGCGAGATGGCTGCAACGGCATATCTTTTCAACAGTCTTGAAAGATATCCGGAAGACGGTAATTACAGATTTAATTATGATTTCAATATTACGTCCATAGTTGCCATTGCTCCCTGTGTCGACCAGTACAGACCCGTCAGGCGTTCCGTGGAGATATCCGATGTCAATTACCTTCTGATCCACGGATCCAACGATCAGGATGTAAGCAGCATGATGGGGGAGAAACAGTATAACAACGTGACATTTACTGATACGGAGGAGCATCATTTCAAATCATCCGTTTATATACTCGGAGCAAACCACGGCCAGTTCAACAGCCTGTGGGGCCGCTACGATATGGCGGGCGCAACGAACGGATATCTAAGCACTAATCATTTTCTTGACGAAGCCGATCAAAAGCTTGTTGCGAAGGCATATATACGTTCGTTCCTTGATGCGACCATAGGGGAAGACGATACATATTATTCACTTCTGTGCGATACGGAAGGGTATGAAGAGCTTCTTCCCGATACCGTGTATATCACCAATTATGAGGATTCGGATTACCACAGTATCTGTTCATTTGACGATACCGTTGATCTGAGGGGAAGTGAAAACGGTGTTACGGTAAATGCCGAAGATACCGATACATGGACCATCACACCATATTCAAGAGGAAACGGCGGCGAAAGCGAAGATTATGTTCTTTCCATGTCCTGGTCTGAGGAAACGGAACCTGCCTGCAAGGTTTATTTCCCTGAGATTGATATTTCCGGCGGATATATGACCTTCCGTATAGCAGATATGAGAGAAGATACAGCGGATATTCCTGAATACCTTGATTATACGGTCACCTTGACGGATTCTTTGGGTAATACCGTAAGCAGTACCTGCCCCGAGCCTGTTTATCATTCACTGGCTGTCCAGCTCTATAAGCAGGATGTATTCTTGGGGTCATATGAGTATAAGCATCAGCTTAAAACTGTCAGTATCAGTCCTTCGGATTTTGCCGATGCGGGAGACTTTGATTTCTCAACAGTTACGGCAATTTCTGTTTCCTTTGACGGCAGCGAAAACGGCCGCATCATAATCAATGATATAGGCTATTACGAATAATTTGATAAAATAACATTTGTAATTGTGACCCTGATCAAATATCTTCCGTCCTTATAGATAAGAGACCCGGAGGAGGGCAAAATTATGAAGATAACAAAAGCTGAAGGATACGAAAAACCTAAATATGCGGTAGCTGTAGCAGCGGCTCTGGTCGCTGCGACCGTAAGCGGATGCGGTGTACATTATGACGGCGGGATCTCGATGGGAACCCCTCCTGAGGACGAAGTCATACTGGGAGGAGAAGCAACACTTCCGGAGCCCGGGATTGATTACGCCGGAGATATTTCGCCGGCGGTCGATTATGACGGCGGACTCGTGATGTATACCGAACCCGATGATGAGGTCCAATTGTCCGGTGATGTGGCGTTTGAAGATCCGTACGCTCATAAGACTCAGGAATATTGCGAACCCATAGATGATGATCTTACGCTTTCAGGCTCCGTTGAAATATATGAACCCTGAACCCGTTATTGAATTATAAAACTGTATGAATCTGACATTACATCTTACCGACAACTGCAACATGGACTGTGCATACTGCCTTCGTGAAAAATGTCCGAAGGATATGTCCGAGGAAGTCCTTTATAAGGCCTGTGATCTTGCGTTCTCCAAAGGACTTAGAGCAGGCCTTTGTTTTTTCGGCGGTGAACCGCTGCTTAAGAAGGATCTGATATATAAGGCTCTTGATTATTGCGAAGAAAAGTCTGAGCAGACAGGTATACGTTTTGACTGTAAGATGACAACAAACGGATCTCTCCTTGATGAGGAATTTCTTAAAAGAGCAGCAAAGGCTAATCTCGGAATAGGTCTTTCTTTTGACGGAACGGCACAGGATGTATGCAGGGTTTTTAAGGATGGAAGACCGACTTCATCCGTGGTAGAGGAGAAAGCAAAGCTTCTGCTTAAATACATTCCCGAAGCAACTGCGCTTGCAACCATCGCTCCTCAGGCGGTTCCATATTATTCGGAGTCTGTCAGATATCTTCATGAGCTCGGATTTAAACATATATCCCTTGTTATAGCTTACGGTGCTAAGGTTAACTGGACGGATGAAGATCTTGATCTGCTCAGAACGGAACTTGAAAAGACCTGCGACTACATTAAGGAGCTTTTCATAAAGGGCGAAAAGATATTTGTCGGCCCCATATATTCCAAGATAGGTGAATGCATCAGGGACAAGAATCCCGCAGAGAAGTGTCACCTGGGTGTAAGGCAGATGCCTGTGACTCCGGGCGGTGAACTGTATCCCTGTACTTCTTTTATCGGGGATGAAGATTACCTTCTCGGAAATGTTTACGAAGGGGTCAATGATGCCAAGCTGATAGAGATTGCACAGAGATCGTCGACTCCTTCAACCTGTGTCGGATGCGATCTTGTAAAGCGTTGTACTAATTCCTGCGGATGTGCCAACAGGATGAACACCGGAAATGAAAACGAGGTCTCACCTCTTCAGTGTACATACGAGAGGATGCTGATCGAGATAAGCGATGCCCTCGGAGAGGAGCTCTACAACATGAATCCCGAAAGATTTGCGAAGGAATTCGCATGATGAGTGTATGATAATGAAATTAATTGAAAATTTAGTGGCGTTTATACGCCACTATTTTTTATAATAGATTTTAGAACGAATGCTTTGGGGAACTTTTTGATATAAAAATACTTAAAAAGTTCCCTAATTATTTAATTGATAGATGTGGGAGTAAGAGATGAATAAGGTACTTTTTGTCGGCTTTAAAGGCAAGAATAATTCTTCCGGAATACTGGCAGAAAGTATATCTTCGGAACATCTGCTTTTGACGAATTCTTCTGCCGGACTAAAGAGGGATATCGATTCACTCTCCGGAAAATATGACCGCATTGTGATGTTCGGAGTTGATAAGAATCTGGCTTCAAATGTGAGGATTGAAAAATCAGCTTCGTTGAACGGCAAAAAGAAATCATCATGTTTGGATCTTGAAAAAATAGCGGAAGCTATAAACGTCAACGGAATACAATCTGTCATATCAGATAACCCGACAGCATATCTGTGTAATGAAGCTTATATGCATTTACTGGAAAAGTATTCGGGCAGAGCGGTTTTGATACATATCCCTACGATCAAATATGCGGATGATGCTTTTATGGAAAAAATGAAGGCGGTATTTAAACAATTCGGACCACTCGGTGAGCAGGTGGAATTTTTTTGTGAGAGATGACTTTGGTTGAAGATGATTAAAGCTGTGGTTTTTGATCTGGGCGGGACACTTATGGAATATAAGGGTATGCCGCTCAACTGGGAAGAGTACTATTATAAAGGCTTTCAAAATGTCAGTGAGGCAAACGGTCTGAATCTCACTGATGAAGAAATTTCCGTGGCCACGGATATCTTAAAGAGCTATAATCCGCGAAACAGCGGAAGGGAAAATGAGCTTGCTCCGGAAGTGATATTTGCCGATGCAACATCATGCTGGTCAAAAAAGCCGGATATCGAAAAGCTGATAAACGATTTCTTTGACGGATTGACACTCGATGCCTGCGTATTTGATTATTCGACCGGTCTGATCAACGAGTGCAAGTCAAAAGGAATGCGCGTGGCGTGTCTTACCGATCTTCCGAACGGAATGCCTGACAGCTTGTTCCGAAATGCCATAACAGAATTGGAGCCACTTTTTGATCTGTATGTTTCTTCTCAGATATGCGGATACAGAAAGCCGAACGCAAGGGGGCTTGAATATATAGCCGATCAATTCGGAATTGCTGTTTCCGAGCTCCTGTTTGTCGGAGATGAGAAGAAAGACGAATTGACCGCAGAGAATGCGGCATGTAACTTTACATATATAAGTGAGTATATTGGAAGGTGACGGAGGGGATATAAAACCGCTTGACCGGTAACCGTTCGGTAACTATAATCAAGTTACCGAACGGTTACTTTTGGTTTTGCAATGAAATGAAGAATGCCGCCCAGGTGAGGCGCGGAGAGGGAAATGAAAAGAAAGAAGATTAAAATGTTAGCACTATGTATAGTGGGTTTTATCCTGTTGGGTTTTGCGATAGATTTTTTTGTGGTCAGGAAGACCGCGATGGACAGATTTGCAGTCTATGAGGCTAAAGCGAAAAGCATAAACAGTTCCTATGGAATGATCAGCTATATAGATGAGGGCGAAGGAGAAGTTTTTCTTGTCTGTCACGGAATTACCGGAGGGTATGACCAGGGCTTTGATGTGCTGAGCGGACGTACGGATGATTACAGGATCATTGCGCCATCGAGATTCGGATATCCCGGAAGTGATATGCCTGAGAATGCCACTGTGGATATGCAGGTGGAAGCTTTTGTGGAACTGCTGGATGAACTTGGCATAGAAAAGACTTTCGTAACCGCAACAAGTGCGGGCGGAACCATCGCCCAGAGATTCGCCCTTCTTCATCCGGAGAGATGTAAAGGATTGATCCTATATTGTTCGGGATATCCCGCAGCTGAAAAACCTACCGAACCATCATCCGGAATGACCGGACCTCCTGCGGCTTTCTGTAATGATTTTGCTATGTGGCTGATCAGTCCTTTCTTTAAACCTCTTATGGGAATGGACAGGGATATCATTACGCAGATAATGCCTATGAAAGAACGTAAGGCAGGGATTGTTTTTGACGGAGATGTTGTTAACAGGGATCATACAGATAATTATGATAATTACGATCTGAGAAATATCAAGGTTCCTGTTCTGATCATCCATTCCGAAGATGATAAACTTGCCAATCCTGAGAAAGCAAAGTACTGGAGTAATGAGATTCCCGGGTGTTCTTCTGTTTTCTTTTCCGGCGGAGGACATTTGATGTCAGGCAACAGCGAAGAAATAGACCATGTGCTTGATGAGTTTGTGGAGGAGAATAAATGAACACAAAAGAACTGATCCTTGAAGAGGCACTCAAACAGTTTTCGCAAAAGGGCTACGACGGAACATCAATGAGTGATATTGCCGGTCCGCTGGAGATATCGAAAGCTGCGATTTATAAGCACTTTGAAAGTAAACAGCAGATCTTTGACGAGATCATAGAGGAGTCTGAGGAAAAGTATAAAGACTTTTTCGAAAAACTGTCGGTTCATTTAACCAATGGCGGTAATAAGAAGCTGAATAAAAAAGATGTGAATGTATATGCCGATATCTCGGCGAAAGGATTATGTGAAAATGTTTTGACATTCGTTCGTTTTTCCATGAGTGACGAATATTCAAGGCGGGTACGCCGGATGCTGACGATATCGCAGTTCCAGAGCAAGGAACTGGGGGAGATGTATACGAAGCGTTATGTTGAAGCCATGCTTGGCTATGATGAAAAGCTATTCGGGCAGCTGATCAAAGCCGGCGTAATAAAAAAGGGAGAACCTAAAGTGCTCGCAGCGATGTTTTACGCTCCGGTCATCATGTATATGGGAATATGGGACAGAGAACCGAAAAGGGCGAAAGAGTGCGAAAGAGCGATAGAGAATCATGTGGAACAGTTCTTTTTGATGACGAGGAACAAAACCTGAAAAGGATGTTGACACACGCTATTACTAATAGTAATATACCTAATAGTAATACATGAAAGGAGAACACAATTTGGAGAACATTATCCTCAGTCTGATCATATTAAAACCCATGACGATCTATGAGATCCGTGCATATATACAGCAGAATCTTTCCACCGTCTGCAGCGACAGCCTGGGAAGCATGCAGGCAGCAATAAAGAAGCTCATGGAAAAAGGATATGTGATCGTAACCGAATATGTAGACAATAACATCCTTAAGAAGCAGTACAGCGTAACAGCCGAAGGTGTGAAATATTATAAGGACTGGATAGGAACTCCGATCAATGTGCAGAAAATGAAAAGCATGGAGGAAGGTAAGTTTTTCTTCCTCGGAATAGCTCCCGGCGAAAAGAGAGTAACATTCCTTAAGTCTTATATTTCCGATCTTGAAGAAGAGTATAAGAAGCTTCTTTTCATAAAGAACTACGTTGATAAGACTCAGGATACAGCCATAAAAATGAACTCCAAACGGATTAAAGACGATCCTGCCCTTGTCAGTAACCTGTTAACTGTTTCCGGGGAAAAGTCGGTTGAAAAGGCGGTAACCAATATAGACAATTATCAGTTATATATGCTGGAGTACGGCCTTGAAAAGATTCAGGCAGATCTGAAATTCTACAATAAGATCCTTAAACGTGAGCTGAAGGGAGAAAAGAATCAATAATGCATATATATATAGGAGCGGTTTTGCTGATAGTAGTCATTATCTTAAGTATTCTTTTGATATGCGGCCTTCCCCTCGGGGAACTGACCATGGGAGGAAGATATAAAGTATGGCCGGTGAAGATGCGCGGGCTTGCGGTCAGCCAGCTGCTGGTTCAGGGATTCGCACTGTACATCCTTCTTGCGGCAGGAAAGATCTGTCCAATATTCATATCGGATAAGGCAACAAAGGTCGCATGCATATGCTTTGCTGTTTTCTTTTTCGGGAATACGGTAATGAATTTCTTCTCACCGAGCAAAAAGGAAAAATGCATAATGACGCCCATGTCCTTAGTTGAGGCAATCTGTTTTACGGTCACGGCTATAAACCTATAGCAGTATCCGATAATTCAAAATCAACCGCCAAATTCAACTCACGGTAGAATTTGGCGGTTTTTTCTCACTTAATTTAACTTTTTATAGTACAAGTACATAGTAATCAACCGAAACTATTGATAAAATGGAAGCATGTCAACCGGCAGTGTTAAAAATACATCTCAGGAGCTGAAAAAGGAGCAAAAAGCGTGAAAAAACGAGTTTTTTCTACCACACTTCAGGCACTTAGAAAAGAAAAGAAAGTTACACAGGAACAACTGGCGAATTTCCTGGGAGTAAGTCCTCAGGCGGTATCAAAGTGGGAGAACGGAAGCTATCCCGAGGGAGATCTTCTTCCTGCGATCGCGGATTATTTTGGCGTATCGATCGATTATCTGTACGGAAGATGCGACAGGGAGAAATCAATAGAGGAGAAAGTGTTTGAAGCTGTTTATGATAGTACGGTCAAAGAGTTTGAGGAAACCGGAAGAGCTGATTGCCATTATAAAACAACAAATCTGATAAGAAACATTAATTGGGCCATCCAGATGGGACTTTGGGTTAATAACCGAAATTATACGGATCCGGTGAGAGATCCCAAGGAGCATCCCAAGGAAGCTTCGGTTATATTTGATGATGTCTTTTATACATACATGGGACTCAGGGAAGATAATGATATTTGTTTTTTCCTGAATAAATCAACCGATTATGACATATTTGAAGAACTGCTGAAAGACACCACCAAGGTCGAAAAACTCTTCAGAATTCTTTCGGATAAAGACAATATCCGGATCATCTCCTTCCTGTATACGTTAAAACCGGGAGAATTTGTCAGCGATGACGTCATAGCAAAGTCGCTTGGAATAGAGAAGGCCAAGGTTATTGAACTTATGGATAAGCTGTTTGGTGAGTTGGAAAATGCTGAAGGAGGCGGAGCGGCTTTCAGAAGTGCAAGCGTTATCAACTCCCATAACAAAGAAGAAAAGATTTACAGGGCATATGCTTCGCT